>Ga0115002_10005945_pt1 | contig 14220 bp, 11 predicted proteins | sample ArcticOcean_MG_C_8_FD_89576 | JGI IMG/M metagenome (GOLD analysis project Ga0115002, IMG submission 89576) | Marine microbial communities from western Arctic Ocean - ArcticOcean_MG_CB11_86 | ecosystem: Environmental > Aquatic > Marine > Oceanic | place: Arctic Ocean: Canada Basin | collected... | reverse complement strand
CGTGGGCGTCTTTGCCGAGAAGCATGTGATTACCGGCGGCTTGACCTGTTTCGCGGGAGCAAGTGAGTAGGGACAGAGAGTCCATCGAGAGTGACGTTCGATGATCGTATGACGACAGGGGAGTGGCGATGGGATTGTTCGGTAAGAAAAAAGATTGGAACGTGCTCGCGATTCTTTTCGAGCGGGGCGATGTCTTTCGCGTCAACGCGAATCGGGCGAAAGGTGGGGCAGCCGTGAAGGTTCGTGAGGGGTCGAAGAATCACGAACGGACGATCTTCTGGGCCGTGTTCGATCAGGACGGTGCCTTTCTGGAAGGGGGACCGGGGCCGGGTGCTCGTCACGTATCTGGCGAGACGGTGCAGCGGTTGCAGCGGGAAATTCACACGCTGAAAACGGTTCTCGATCTACTTCGTACGCTTGAAACCGGCGAACGCGACAAGGGGGCCAAGAAGCTTGAATGGAACGGCTACCCTGTGAAACGCGATTGACCGTTGAAAACGATTGATCGCTCTGGGGTTTCTGCTTCGCGGTGTGTCTGCGCGATCCACGGGTGTCGTCGCTTGTATCATGACGTCCCCCCACATAACTTCATTGCCATTCTCCGTGCCCCGTGGTTTCCCACCTTTCTTGTCATTCAGAAATTAACGATTCATGAAGATCACCGATGTCGCCGTCACGATCGTGGAAGTTCCGCAGATCGCCCCCGTGGCCCCCTACCGTTCTCACGTTCGCACCAGTTCCACGACATGCAGCGGGATCGTGCGAATTGATACCGACGAGGGGCTTGTCGGTTGGGGGGAAGCGAATGTCAATTTCCTGCCGGACATCAGCGGTCGGGCCATGCAAGCGGCGGCGAAGAAATGGGCAGTCGGTCGCGACCCGCGCAATATCGCGTTGTTTCATCAGGAATGTCCGCTGGAAATGCGATTGAAGGCGGGTGTGGAAATGGCGATGTGGGACATCGCCGGCAAAGCGGCCGGAGTGCCGGTGGCGATGTTGTTGGGCGGCATCATTCGGACCGAGATCGAACTGGCCGCCTGCATGGGCATTCAGACTTACGAACGCGCCGGTGAGATTGCCTCGCTTTACGTCGAGCAGGGATATTCGACGTTGAAGACCAAGGCCGGCTCGGATGCGGAGGAAGATTTCGAGATGGTACGCGGTGTTCGCGACGCGGTCGGCGACAAGCTCAAACTGCGGATCGATCCGAACCGAGCCTACACGCCCCAACAGGCGGCCGACTTGGCCAAACGGTTAGAGCAATTCGACCTGGAGTACTTCGAGCAACCCATTCCCGCCGAGCCTCTTGCCGATGCGAACTGGCTACGGCAGCAGACTTCGGTTCCGATCGCGCTGAATGAAAGTGTGATCGGACCGGACAGTGTGTGGGAGATTCTCCACGCCGAAGCCGCCAGCCATATTTTGCCTGACACGCATATCTCGGGCGGAATTTTGCCCTGCGTGAAGATCGGCACGTTGTGCGAGGCGGCTGACGTGCCTTGCATCATGCACTGTGGCCACGACCTGGGTCCGAAGACCGCCGCGATGCTGCATGTGGCGGCGGCTTGTCCGTCGTACTCGCTGGCCAACGACAGTTCCTACTACGGGTTGGAAGACGACATTATCACCGAGCCCTTCGAGATCGTGAACGGCAAGATCGCTCTGCCGGACAAGCCAGGGCTGGGGTTGGAAGGCGACCCCGAGAAACTGGCCCGGTATGCGGTTGATTGTTGAGACGGGTTAGACCGAGAGTGCGACTAGGGTGACGCAGCACGTCCGACGACGAACGGTTTCGCACCGAGCGGCAGCGCGCCGATATCGGGTTTGCCTTTGTCGAGATTGCGTAGCGGATCGGGCCAGCCGGTTGGGATCGGCACGCCGGCGTTGATCGCCGGGCTGCCTTTGCGAATGCGAATATCTCCGGGGTCGGGCCAGTTCTTCGGGGCGTTGACGAACCGTGGGTCGCCGAAACGCGAGTTGGCTGCCCAGCCTGGTGGGTAGCGTTTGCGTGTTGTTTCCAGGATCTTTGCATTGCGAAATGCGGCGAAGAAATCGCCGTCGAAATTGGCTCCATCCGAGAACGACCAACTCAGATTACCGTCGGTCTGGAAGTCGAGATTGGTTGCAGGAGATCGGGCGCCGGTGAGTCGTTCGGTTTCGACGAAGATGTTGTTGAACACGCGACGCGATGTCTTGTTCATGTGGCCGCCCCACCCATGCGGGTAGCCTCGCATTTGGGGCGACTTCATCAGGAACGTGTTGTGGTAGACGAACATGGGATCCCATGTTGGCCCGCCGTGGTCGCCGGAGATGCGGCCGAAGGATGTGATTGCGGGTGGTTCGGTTTTTCCGGGGTGTCCGTAGGGGACGGGGCCGCGGAGGTCGACAAAGTTCCGGAAAATGTGGACGCCCGGGCTGGGGTCGGAGGCGGAATAGCGTCCGAGTCCGAATGCGAAAGCAGTCAGGCAGCGTGAGATTCGATTCTGATAAATCCGCAAGTTCTTCCCAGGCGGTCCCCAAGCCGAGATGTAAACGCCGTCGTCGTTGAGATTGTCGACAAGGTTATGGTGAAAGTTCATGCCGAGCACGCCACCGACGTAGGCACCGTCGTGTCCGTCGGTGAATTCGTTGTAGGCGAGTTCAAAATCGCGGCATTGCGGTTGCAGCGACTTCCGCAGCTCACGGCGGATTTCAAGCGTGCCGACCGGAACGAATAGATGGCTGTCGAAAGTGCGATACTTTGAAACAGTCCGCGATCCCCAAGGTGGCATCGGTCCGCGAAACGCCGTGCGGAAGACTTTCAGGCCGCTGGTCGTCTCGACACGTAACCCACGATTGGCGATGTAGAGCGTGATGTTGTCGAGCGTGATGTTGCGCGATTTGCGTACGAGAACGGTGTTCTCGCCCCCACCGCGAAGGACGATGTCTTGCACATGCACGTGGGCGACGTTTTCCAAGTGCAGCGGTGTGCGATTCAGGCCGGTGACGATTAACGGGAGTTTGCGAGGGTCGGTTTGGCCTTGGTAGTTGTTCTTGCCGAAGGCCTTGATGTGTGTGTGGGCCAGCCGAACGTGGATGCGTTCGGTTTGGGTGTCGTACCAGAGTCCTGGTCCGAACCAGCGACCGGAATCGCTGCCATCGGGTTGGCGATCGGAATTCTCGTTATCGCTGCGGAAATCGAGTTCGCGTTGGTAGGCGTTGAGCGGGATGAGGGAGTCACCGAAGTTACCGGCCGCCCGTTCGAGTTTCGGATACTTCTTTGTACTGCGAAACTCATCGGCTGCGCCTTTCGGATACGGTTCCCATGCATTCGCTGGTTCATCGAGAAATTCACGGAAGCCGGCGTCGATGATCGCGATTTCACCGGGACCGCTGCGAATGGTGATCGGTGCCTGGGCGGTTCCCGAAACGCGACAGACGACGTTCTCGTAATACGTCCCGCCGCTCAGCAGCAGTGTGTCACCCGGTTTCAGTTTTGTGACGGCATGGGCAATCGACTTCCAGGGGGTAGATTTTGAGCCGCTGTTGGCGTCGTCGCCACGAGTTGCATCGACGTACTGCGCCGATCCGTTGCCGAGCGGTCGCTGGGAGGCGATCGGTAACGGGCGCTGGGGCGGGTGCGATTTGAATTCAGCAGCGGGGGCGACCCGGTGTGAAATCGCCAAAGTTGCTAACAGGACGATCAAGATGCGAGTCGTGTTTCGACGAAGCCAGAGCATGTCGTGTCCTCAATAAATGAAGAGGAGATTATGGTTTCGCGTTCCGCCCCACGCTGAACGGTTTCGAGCCGAGGGAGAACGCGCCGATGTCGGGTTTGCCGGCATCCGTTTTTCGGAGTGGGTCGGCCCAGTCGTTCGGCAGGGCGATGCCCGCGTTGATGGCGGGGCTGTTTGGTCGCAGGCGGAAGTCGCATTCGATTTTCCAATCGGGACTCGTCTTGAGCATTCTCGGGTCGGCCAGGAAGGAGTGTATCGAGAAACCGCCGGACTGGATCTTCTTGGATGCCTCGAACGCGGCAGAAGAACGGTAGCGTTTGAAGAAGGAATCGCTGCTGACGTTTGTCGAAGACGGGCTGAAGAACAGGTTGCCGTCGCCGTGGACGTTGAGTGCCGGGTCGGGGCCGAAGTAGCCGGGCAGCCGGTCGGTGTGCAGGAAGATGTTGTTGAAGGTTCGTTTCGGGTAATTCCCTTTGCGAGCTTTTAACAGGTTCATTCCCGCACTGCGCGAACCACCTGTCATGACGAATGTGTTGTGGTAGATGTTCATGGCCGACCAGGGGGGGCCGCCGTGGTCGGACATGATGCGTCCGGGGCTGGATTTCTTGACGGGAGCCTTGACCGAAGGGCGTCCGTAAAGCACGCCGCCGCGGACGTCGAACAGGTTGCGGTAGATGTGGATGGTGTCTTTCGTGTCCCAGAACCCGCCGAAGGCCAGCGAGGTGAGGCAGCGCGAGAAGAGGTTTGAGTGAATGTGAATGTCGGCCCCGTTCCCGTTGAACAGATGGCGGGGGTACATCTGGCTGAGGTAGATGCCGTCGTCTTGGAAACTGTCAACGAGGTTGTGGTGGAACTTCATGCTGATGCCGCCGAAGTAGGGGCCGTCGTGGCTGTCGGTGAATTCGCTGTAGGCGATTTCCCAGTCGTCGTTCATGGGGAACGCGTAGACCGAGAATTCGCGGCCCGTGTTGGTGACCCACACGGAATGGCAGGTGAGGCGAGCGATGTCGCGGGTGCTGCGACCGGGGCGTGCTCTCAAAGAGCCGTCACCACGGAAGCTCCAGGGTGGGCCGTTGCCGTACATGGCGGATCGAATGAAACGAAACCGCAGTGTGTTTTCGGTTCGCATGCAGTAGGTGCCGCCACGAATGGTGACGTTGTCGAACTCGACATCGCTGCACGCGGTGACAACAGTCGTTTCATAGCCTCCGCCGCGAATGATAAGATCCTGAAATCGCACATGCCGTGCGTTGTCGACGCGTAGTGGGACCGATTTGAACGGCGCGATAACCAGCGGAAGGGTGCGCGGGTCGGTGGTGCCGGTGTAATTGTCGTAGCCTGCCAGATGGGTGTGGGCCAGCCGGATGTGGATGCGTCCTGTTGCGCGGTCGTAGTACAGGCCGGGTCCGCAGTACAACGGCTTGATGTCGCCGTCGGGGCCGGGGCCGCTAAGTCCGTTGGCGGCACGCAAGTCTTTCAGATGCCAATAGGTTTGCAGCCCGATGTCGGAGTCGCCGAAAGCGCCGATGAGATCGCGTTGGTTGCGATAGACCTTCGTCGAGCGGTACTCGTTCTTGCCTCCGCCGGCGAACGGTTCCCAGGCGGTTTTCGGTGCCTGCTGGAATTCGGTCAGTCCGCCGTCGATGATGGCCTGCTCGCCGGGGTAGGAGCGAATAGTGATGGGGCTTTTCGCTGTACCGACGTGTGAGACATAGACGTTCTCGAAGTACCGTCCGCCTCGCAGGTACAGGGTTTCGCCGGGGGCGAGTTTGGTCAGGGCGTGCTGGATGGTTCGGAAGGGGCGTTCATTGCTGCCGTCGTTTTCGTCATTGCCGCGCGCGACATCGACGTAACGGGCCGTCCCCTTGGCGAGTGGTCGTTTCGAGGCGGGGGGATTGGCTCGCAGCGGCGGATGAGAGCCCCAGCCATCGGCTGCCGAAACCGGTAGAACGGCTGACGCGAGCAACAAAAATAAGCAGGCGGCGACACGAAAACATCGGGTGGGATTCGTCATCGTGCAGGCTCTTTCATCGTGGGGACATTTCGAGATTACATGCCGATCATGATATCGTTATGCGTTGATTGGTGGCCCTCAATTCTGTTTGATGAGCGATTTCGATGAAGATTTGTTTTTGATCGACTGGGGAAATGACGTGGAAACGTGAGTGGTCCGTGAACGATGTTGGCCTTGGACGTTCCGTCCGCTTCAAATCGATTCCACAGCGGTTTGAAATGTTGGACGATGCGATCGGGGTAGACGTCGTAGACGATCCAACCCAGTTGGCCGCGCGTGCGCGTGATGCCCGGTGCCACAATGTGCTGTGTGCCGTCTTTTTCAAAACGCCACAACTCGCGATGAAAATGCCCAGCCAGGACGGCCAGCACACGGTACTTCTTGCACATCGCGAGCATTTCTTTCTGTCCGTCGCGAACCCACTCACCGCGCGGGTTGGGGCCGAAGGGGGTGACGTGACACCAGAGAATGATCTCATGTTTTTTCGCGGCTGCGGTTTGCAATTCCTTCTTCAGCCAGTCGATTTGCGTCTTAGTCACGCCGCCTTGATGATCTGGGGTCCATGTCTTCATGCCGATGAACGTGATCCCCTTGTACTCGAAGGTGTAATCGAGTTCCTTGCGGACATGTTTCTTGTACCAGTCGTCGGGGTCGTGATTTCCGGGAACGGGGAGCCACTTGGCCTTCTTGATCGTGCGAACGCCGTCGAGATAACCGGTGGTCGCCGCCTCGGTGACGTCATGCACCATGTCACCAACGCAGAGAATCAATTCGCAGTCGGCGGACTCGGCTTGTTGGATGGCCGCCTTGAAGCGTGTGACGTCGAGAGCATGTGGCGGAGCCGGTGAGCCAAACCCGATTTGCGGGTCGCCGAAAAGTGCAAAACGGAATTGGCGATCACGTTCGGCCTTGGGGGAACGAAGGCTGTTCTTCGATGCCTGCGGGTTTCTTGTCGCCGACATAGATATCGTCGATCAGAGCCGGATCATCCCGCGTACCCCCGTTGCTGATGCGAATGCGATCGACGGCGGTCGCCCCCTCCAACAGGGGAAGATCTTGTGAATGCAGTTTGCCATCGACCCAAAGTGCCCATGTGCCGGTGCGGAAGTCGATTCGTTCGGTCAGGCGATACCAGCGAGACTCGTTGGCGGGGACTGTGCCGAAGACCCGCCAATAGGATCGAGATATCGACGAGAAGGACGACGTGCGTTGCGCCGCGACGACCGTCGAAGAGGTCCAACGCGGGACCGCCCGCTCGATTTTTTGCAGGCTGTAACCGCACATCGACCCAAACGACTCCGTTCTGTTTGGGGAACGCGTGGGTGATGGAGAAGATGCGATTCTTCTCGCCATCGCGAACGATCGCCGCTGCTTGGCGCGATTTGCCTATTCCGCCGGCAACAACCAGAGCCGTGGCCTCGTCGGTTCGTTCCGGTCGGCCTCCTTGCCATTTGCTCTGTGTACCGAGCGGTTGGTCGACCTGATAACGCTCAAAGTCCTCGCGAAACTCCTCGGCTGCAATCCGGTCGGTTGGGATCAGAGTCGACGAGAAGAGCAGGCAGAAGTAGAGAGAGGGCGACAGCGTGCTGGGAATGGCAAGCGTGTAAGTCTCGCGATACGTGGTAGTACGTCTGTTCCTATGACGCCACGTTACCATCGCAGCCCCGCTGTGACAAAGCCGCGGAGTTCAGAGGAAAGCCGAACGATGCTTTGATTCGAGACCAGTGGACATCATGGTCCCAATTTATTCGGAGTGTTGTCTTTCGTGAACAACAATTGCCAAAAACTGGGAAAATTGGGGGAATTGGTAAAAACAGCGCATGACAAATGTTTCGTGTTTGCAACATGGGATAACCATGGTTAGCATAAAGATGACCCATGTTACCCATGTTATCCATTGCATGTATGTGACATTTCATTCCCAGACTCTCTGTTTGTCTGGAGCGGCCCCTCAAGTCGGGACGACGAGGGGCGAGTTCGTCGACGGAGTGGATCGTGTTGCTCTGCAAACCAAGAAAGCACATTCACGATGTTGCGATCCGGTGTTTTGTTCACTTATGACATCGCTCTGGCAGAGCGATTGATTCGGTTGTCGGCGAGTGAATTCGATTTCGAATTGACTTTGGCGGCAGATTGGTCGGACAGTCTGGCAACCTGCCGAGAGACCGGTGCGGCGATCTTTGTCGATTTACGTCAGGCGGAACCAGGGAAACGGCTCGATCGTTTGTTCGATGAGCTGACTTCGTGGAATCAGCCCGTCCGCCTCGTTCCGATCAGTGACGGTTTTATTCCACGGTCGTTCTGCGAGACGGTCGACTTGCTGTCCACAGGGCACTTGTCGACTCCGGTGACCGGCGCGTTGCTTCGCGAGTGTCTCGACGAGTTAGAGGCCGAATCGAGCGGAGCTAGGGGACGGTGGCTGCCGGAATCGAAGGTTGCGGAGGCCGGCGACATCCGGTTTAACACCTATACTCCCGAGCTATTCCCGGTGATCGATCGGCTTTTACGGGTGGCCGTTCACGATGTCACGCTGCTTCTCGTGGGAGAAACCGGGACGGGCAAGACGACATTGGCGCGCCTGCTGCATAGTCTCTCTCCTCGACGGGACGAGCCTCTACAAAATGTCGCTTGTGGTGCCTTACCACCGGACCTGATCGAAAGCGAGTTTTTCGGTCACGTGCGGGGAGCCTTCACGGGAGCCGAACGCAGCAAGATCGGCCGCTTTGAAGCGGCCGCGCGAGGAACTCTTCTGCTGGATGAAATCGACGTGCTGGCATCGAAGGAGCAGGCCAAATTGTTGCGCGTGATTGAGACGGGCGAGTTCGAGCCGGTTGGTTCGACGGAGACCCGAAAATCGCAAGCCCGATTGATTGTCGCATCCAATGTGGATCTTGAAACACTAACCAAGGCTGACAAGTTTCGTTCGGATTTATTTTATCGATTGAATGTGCTCGAATTCCGTTTGCCCCCGTTACGTGATCGGGTTCTGGACATTGTGCCGATGGCTCTGAAGTTCATTGCGGACTGTTGCGAGCAACATGGGATTTGTGTGGAACGCATTCATCGAGAGTTCCTGGCCCGCTTAAAGAGTTACAGTTGGCCGGGCAACATTCGCGAGTTGAAGAATCAGGTTCAGCGTTCGGTGTTGTTCTCGAACGATGGCATTCTGACGGTGGACGATCTGTCACCGGTGATTCTTGAGGCATTGCGAAGGCCGGTGACGGTGTCGAATCATCGCGTACCACAAACGTTGGCTGCCCGCGTTGCCAACTCGGAGCGGGAGATTCTGGAAGACGCCTTGCGTCACCACGACTACAAGCGGACGGTGACCGCTAAATCGCTGGGAATTAGCCGGGTCGGACTTTACAAGAAGATGCGCAAGCTTGGCATGCTTGAGACCAAGACGACCAAGGCTGTCGGCCATTGATGACGGCAAGATCTGTCGGAGATCGGCCGATATCCCGATCAATCGTTTGTCGTGTCAGGTGAAGCGGCTGCGTCGATAAAGTCTTGTCCGGTGTTCTCGTTGCCTGCAGTGATTGCTGCGGCTCGGGCTTCGAGCAACTCTTCGAGGTCGCCGGTTGGCAACGGTTCAAGACTGCTCAATCTCTGCGAACTCAGGACCCCATCTTCCTCGTGCGCACCCTTGATGAAGGTATAGAGCTTGATTATCGGGGGGCCGCAAAGCAGGATGTAGACGGGTGGTGCCAAGCAAAAAATGACCGGGAAGAGCATCTTGATGCTCGTTTTTCCGGCCGCTTCTTCGGCTCGTTGGCGGTGTGTTAGCCGGACGGTGTCAGCGTAATCGCAGACGGCCGTGGCCACGTGTGTCCCCATGCGGGTGGTCTGTGAGACAAGAGCAGCTAACGCGTTGACATCAGGCGCGTCGATTCTTTTGGCGAATTGTCGTAGGGCGTTGGGCATTGTATCGGCGTCGGCGTGCCGTCGGATGATTTCAAACTCGACCGCCACATCGGGGTGAGATTGTTTCAACTCGCCGGTGGTTCGTTCCAGCGATTTCGGCAAAGTGATCCCACCGGTGAGGCACATTGTGATCAGGTCCAGGGCGTCTGGCAGTCCGCGTTGAATTCTCTCGGCGCGTTGGTTGGCCTGGCGGTGCAGTAGCATTCGCGGAAGACCGTACCCGAGAATCGAGGTGCCAAAGCCAAGCATGAGCAGCAATTCCGGTATCGACGTTCCCGGATCAGCCAGCACGGCGAGACTGCCGGTAACGACAATGACGGCGATGATGAGCGAGTTACGCGTTGCCATGTATTCGATCAGTGCGGTGGGACTGTAGTATCCTGCGCGGCGCAGGTCGTATTCGATTTTCTGGATTTCAGACTTCGATTGCGGGACGATTCCCGCGAAGGCTTGGGTTAAGACGTTGGGCGGTTTTCGTTCGCGTGGTTGCCCTGACGATTCATCGAGTTCCAGCCCGGCACCCTGCGCATACGTTGTGCGTCGTCGTCGTCTGATCAGATCGACAGCGAGAAAAACCATTAACCCCAAGGCCAGGAAAATGGCGACGGAGATCATCTCGACGAACATGGGATATCATCTCAGCTAGTGATTGGCATCTAGTAATCGGTTTTTAGAAGTCGGGAAACCCACAAGATTCCGACGACTTCCAGCAGGACGGCGGCCATCAACATTCCTTGTCCGATAGGATCATCCAAAAGAACTTGCACATGCTGGGGCTGCCACATGAACATGATGACGTACAGCAGCGGTGCGATGACGGCGATGAGAACCGTGGAAGAACGACCGGCTCCTGTGGCGGCTCGCATTTGCCGTCGATAGTTCAATCGATCTTTCACGACCTGCGACATCCGTTCGAGAGTTGTCGGCAGATTTCCGCCGGCTTGTCGATGGACCAATAGTGTGGATCCCAGCATGCGGATTTCCATGAGACGAACACGTTTGGCCAATGATTGCATCACGGCTGAAATGGAGAGTCCCATGTCGATTTGTTTCGAGGCGAGTGAGAACTCCTGGCCCAACGGACCGCGAGTTTCTTCACCGACGAATGCGATCGCCTGATCGATACTTTGCCCGGCACGCACGGCTCGGGCGAGGAGATCCAGCAAAATCGGCAGCGTTTCGTGCATTTGTCGCATGCGACGCGATCGATAAAACATCATGACCCCGATCGGTGTCACCATGCCGACAGCTATGCCGATGAGGCTGATGGCCAGGTTGTCGAAGTACAGAAAACAAACGCCTCCGATTCCCAGTCCGCATGCCAAGATCATCAAAAACGCGGTGGTGGGGGTCATCCCGAAGCCGGTCTCGAGGACCAGGCAGTCGAAAGCCTGGTCAAGTCGGCCGGTGACCGAATCGGCGGGCTCTTCGTCGAAAACAGTTCGTGCGCGGCGTAGCTCTTTCGCGGAGACGACACGGCGACGCGCTCGCGGGTCACGGCCGAACAGGTCGCGAAAAACCATGAACCCTGCAACGCAAGATGCCACAATTCCCGCAAAGCAAATTAAGACGACGTTTGATATCTGCACCGTTAGATGACTCCGGTAGTCTGCGAAAATAGAGTCTGCGAAAAGTCGAGTTCAGGTCAACTGCCCAGCGGAACGCGTTTTTCCTGAAAGAGACTGTCGGGCAGATGAATGCCAGCTGATTCGATCATCTTCCGGCACGCCGGGCGGTAGCCGGTTGTGTAGAAATCCCCTTGTGAGATTCCGTCTTCATCGACTCCGGTTTGCTCGAATCCGAAGATGTCGTTGGTGTGGTATGTTCCGTCTTGCGATTCGATGATTTCAGTGATGCGAACCACCCGCCGCTGTCCACCTTTGAGGCGTGCCAGTTGAACGACAAGTCGAATTCCGGTGGAGATGTATTGACGGACGACAGGGATGGGCAGCTCAAAGCCAGACATCGCAATCATCATTTCGAGACGGGCCAAGGCGTCGCGCGTGTCGTTGGCGTGGATTGTTGTTAATGATCCTTCGTGTCCTGTGTTGACCGCCTGAAGCAGATCGAGCGCTTCCGCGCCTCGGACTTCGCCGATGATGATTCTGTCGGGCCGCATTCGCAGGCTGTTACGTACCAATTCCCGTTGCGTGATCTGTCCCGCTCCCTCGGTATTCGGAGGACGCGTTTCCAGTCGCACCGTGTGACGATGTTGTAGCCTGAGTTCGGCCGAGTCCTCGATTGTTACGAGTCGTTCTTCGTCGGGGATGAACGTCGTCAGGGCGTTGAGTAGGGTTGTTTTCCCGGCACCTGTTCCGCCCGAGATCAGGAAGGTAACTCTCGCATCAACGGCAGCTGCCAGAAATTCGACCATCTCGTCGGTTAAGGTGTTGAATTCAACCAAGTCGCCGATTTTCAGCGGTTCGACACCGAACTTCCGAATCGAGAGAGTGGGGCCATCCAAAGCCAACGGGCGGACGACGGCGTTGACACGAGATCCGTCTGGGAGTCTGGCATCGACCATCGGACTGACCTCGTCGATTCGCCGTCCGACGCGTGCCACGACTCTTTGAATAATACGAACCAGATGTGCCTCGTCGGCGAAGATGGTGTCGGTCGGCTCGATGCGGCCGAATCGTTCGATGTAAACCTCGTGCGGATGGTTGACGAGGACATCCGTGATTGTTTCGTCCTTCATGAGAGCTTCGAGAGGCCCCAGGCCGTAGACCTCATCCATGAGATCGGACAACATTCTCTCGCGGTCGTTTTCGTGCAATTCAAGAGCGAACTCTTGGCAGAGTTCTTGTGCGACAGACTGAAATTGGTCGGTCAGGTCGTTCTGATTGACCTCCGCGAGCAGCGACAGGTCGAGCGACTCCACGAGATGTTCGTGAATTGTGACCTTCAGCCGTTGATAGCGCAGCTCGGATGGATCAACGGAGATTTCGTCTCGCGACACATTCTGTAGGAGCGTTCTTGAGGCAAGTCGTGTCATCAAGACACCTTCCGGTCCAAGGGATCGTTTCGACTATCGTTGGACAGAGCATATTTCCGAGCAGTCGACATCGACGACTTGGCCGGATCTGCGCAACGTGGAACCGCCTTGGCCCGCATCGACTTGAAAGCCAAGTCGTACAATACCGGGCTGGTGTGAGGGGGGGCACCAGGACCGCTGTTGAACTCGTCGTCGTTTCGTGCGACATCCCTGCCGCGACGTTGTCTCTATTCTCTATCGAAAGGCTGAGGAAACAACAGCCTGAGGAAACAGCGAAGTCTAGCCGCCACCGCCACCGCCACCGCCTTCACTCTCGTTGGGCAACAACAGGGAACGCGGAGTCAGAGTGTTATCCAAGATGGCACTGGGATCGGGTTGACTGGTTGCACCTTCTCGTCCTTCGTCCACACGATAAAATGACTTCTGATCCCGGGAGAGGGGAATGTTGGCTGCAATCGGTGTCGAGATCTGTGTGCCGATCGCCTGTTCGATCTGGACGTTCTCTTGAAAAGTTAATGTCGTTCTCTTTCCGCCTTGGTAGATGTCCATTGTGCGGGTTCGAGTCACCGTGGGGTACCCCAGGAGCTGATCGATTGTGAGGTGTTCCGAGTTGCTTTGGGTGCTGATGAATGAATCGCGTTCGTTTGGGCTACGGAGGATCAGAGACAGTTCACCACGGCCTTCGACCACCTTGAGCGCTTTTGCCTGAATGGCCGAGACCGCGAGAGTGACGTTGCCAGTGCCGTCGCCTGACGGTATGGAAACGCTGTGTCCTGGCAGAGTCATATCACCGACGGCCAACACTTCGGCCATTTCGATGAGAGTGATCGTGGATTCAGGACGCCCGTTTTCAGTTGCTTGGGAACGGAAAAGGATGTCGACCATCGAGCCGGGACGGGCGAATCCTGCGACGGCCGCGATGTTGTGGATTGGAACGCTGATGGCACGATAACCGGGTTCGAGAAGTTCGGAGAGTCCAGGCCCCATTCCTTCGGGGTAGAAGCTCGCCGTTGCGAACAAGTCGCCCTTGGTGATCGAACCTCGCACGCGGCGACCATTGATCTGACTGGCACGCGACATGTACTCACGGCCGTAGTACTCGCTCTTCTTGAACTGCTCGGGCGAGAATCGCAGGATCGCGATGTCATTGAGAGACAGCACGCGTCCTGCAATCAAGTCGTTACTGGCAACCGGTATGAGGACATCCCCAGGGCCAGCGGGTTGAGCAACCGGCTCTCCGGGCTGTACTGCGGGTTTATGCAAGTATTGTCGCACCGCGTAAGCACCACCCAATCCAATTAGGATTGCGAAGATGGCTGCGGTCATTGTTCCTGGGCTGATACGTCTCACGAATTTCTCCTCCTTCGTACTTCAAACGACGACGAAGCCGTTCTCAGGCTTGCTGTGTACTCCGCTCCGGTATCGGCTCTCAGCGAGTAAGCTGGTCGAATGCGTGGCGGGTTGTTTTCTTCTTCTGTTCGGCTGACTGACTAAATTGTGGTTGAATGCAGCTTCTGGTCACATGTTGCTAACCACCAGGGCTAGCGGGAAGGCCTCCGCCTCCACCACCG
>Ga0115002_10005943_pt1 | contig 14222 bp, 15 predicted proteins | sample ArcticOcean_MG_C_8_FD_89576 | JGI IMG/M metagenome (GOLD analysis project Ga0115002, IMG submission 89576) | Marine microbial communities from western Arctic Ocean - ArcticOcean_MG_CB11_86 | ecosystem: Environmental > Aquatic > Marine > Oceanic | place: Arctic Ocean: Canada Basin | collected... | reverse complement strand
GCAGCTTCAGGCGCAAAAAGATCGGTTTCGCGACTGGATAAACTCTTTCGGGCTGTGGGGGCCGCTCGTTTTCATCGGTGTTCAGATCGGGCAGGTCGTTTTCTCTCCTATACCCGGCGAGTTGACCGGTTTTCTGGGCGGCTACATCTACGGGGTGTGGACCGCCACGCTATATAGCACAATAGGTCTCTCGCTCGGGAGCTATCTCGCGTTTGCCATCGGAAGGTGGCTGGGCAGGCCGTTTGTTGAAAAACTCATGTCCCGCACGGTTATCGAAAAGTTTGATTTTCTGGTCACGAACAAGGGCGCGATATTCGCCTTTATCTTTTTTTCGATTCCGGGATTCCCCAAAGACTACATGTGCTATCTGCTGGGTTTGAGTCCTCTGAGCATGCGGTCTTTCCTCATTGTGGCGACGCTGGGCCGGATACCGGGCACGGTCGTTCTCGGCCTCCAGGGGGCCAACCTCTACAACGAGCGCTACGGCCTGTTCTTCGCTCTGCTGGCGGGCATTATCGTGGTCGGCGCCCTGACGGGCTACTACAAGGAATCGATTCGCGAGTGGCTGCGGGGAAAAGCAGACAAGTCTGTTTGAACCGTCAGAGCCTGGCTCAAGTCAGCTCCAGATAAAGCAGAACCAGTGGCGTTGTCACGACGCTTACCAAAATCCCGGTGAACACCACCGAGGCCGCGAGGCCGCCCTCATCGCCGTAGCGCTCGGCGAATACGTAGTTCAGGACGGCCGGAGGACTGCTCGAAATAAGAAAAACCGCGGCACGCATGATGCCCTCAAGCGCCATGAAGTGCGTTATGAGCATGGCGGTGATAAATCCCAAACCGATTCGCAGACCAGCTACCAGAAGGCTAAACCGGATATCCGTAAACTGAACCGAGCGAAGCCGGTAGCCCAGCGTGATCAACTCGAGTGGAAACAACCCTCTTCCCGTCAGGTGGGCGAAGCCAAGAAAGAATTTGGGAATCGGAATAGCGGCCATTGTTACAGTTAGGCCCAAGATGGCGGCCCAAAGCGCGGGCATGCGGAACGGCTCGGAGCCCATCGTTTTTCCGCCGTGGAAATAAATCCCGATGGTGAAGGTGATGAAAACGTTCGGAATTGAGAGCAGGACCACCTGGGCGAGTCCAGCTTCTCCATAGGCGAGAAGAGCCAGCGGATAGGGCAAGGACACCGCGTTCATGATGAGAATACCCGGAACGAAGATGCGGTGTTTGATGCCGGCAAGAGCCGAGATGGCCCAGGCGATGCCGCCCGGAATAATATGTACGGCAACAGAGATGCCGATAGCTTGAAGAAGTTGGTGTGCGTCGATCGTCTGCCGAACGAGGGCGTCGAACATGACTGCTGGCGCAAAAAGAAACAGGACAAGTTCAGCGAGTACTTTCGGGTCCAGTTTTTTCCAGATTCCCCAGCAAAAGCCCAGCGCAACTAGCGCGAGCACAGGAAAGACGATTTCAAGTATTCGTAAGGCGTAAATCATCTCAATTTCCGGATGAGGGTGGGGACTGTGAGGGCTTGCCGATGCGGGCGGAGTATATCTGTCTTTCTCACGGAGGCACAAGGATTAGTGCTCGTGCTGCCGGGGGAGGGGGAATGTTGCGGCCCCGCCTGGCGCGCGATACGCTTAATTTTCATCTCGTCATGCTTGTTTCGGATAAGCGGCTCGGGCCGCGTGGATTGATTGTGAATAAGGGGGATAAATAGATGCCTGGATTCGATCATATCGGTTATGCGGTCAAAAACGTGGATGACAAAAAAGAGATCATGGAAGATTTGATGGGCTTCAAGTTCGCCGAGCGCAAGGAGTACGACCGGGGGGGCGTGGTGTCCCGGCTCGATTTTTACGAGACGCCGGGTGGCCTGATGGAGCTTATAGAGGTGAACGACCCCGAGGCGCCGATCAACAAATTCATCGAATCAAGGGGCGAGGGGGTGCATCATATCTGCCTTCGCGTAGATGACATTCGCGCGACGATGGCGGAGTGGGAGGCCAAGGGGGTGAAATTCAACGGCCCGCCGAAGTATGGCTCGAGGAACGGGTTGATCACATTTGCCGACCCTTCGACGACAGGTGGCCTTCTCACGGAACTGGTTCAGTATCTCAAAGAAGGAGAAGAGATTCCGGACTGGGTGCAACAATAGCGAGTGTTACCGGCCACAATAAGCCGAAACTCCAACGCTATATGGGAAGGTGCGAGCAACTTTTGGACGTTTGCCCAGACTTCAGGCAACAGGTTCCGCTCTTCGAACGTTGGCTGCCTGAAGACCTTTCGGGCCCTGCGCAACCTCGAATTCGACGGCATCGCCTTCCTTGAGGGATTTGAAGCCTTCCTGCTGGATGGCGGTGTAGTGGACGAAAATGTCCGTTTCGTCCTCTTGCGTGATAAACCCAAAACCCTTTGCGTCGTTAAACCACTTCACAGTTCCTTGAGGCACTTTCGCTACTCTCCTTCCTGGGCGGTCCGGGCGGACCTATCTGATAAAGCGATACATGCACCTTTAAATAGACCAATTACGGCTGGCAGGCAGCCGTCAATTTAGTCCTTCCCTAAATTTATATTGCATAAATATAAATACGCTAGTGGAGAATGGAAAAGCTGTCAAGAGGGAAGATTGTGTCGCTAAGTTGCTATATTACAGACACTTGTATGCCAGTCCCATGACTTTTTAAAGCCTGGATACTCCGAATTCATGATTTGGTCCATGGTTTTTTTTGTTAAAAAATTCAGAACAGCGGGGGTCTAATTCAGGCCGTGATTAAGGCATCAGCCGGGGCTGGTGGGTTATGACACCAGTCCCCGGGGGGGTTCTCCGTTGAAGAATTTCTGAATATTGCCGAGAACACCTGATACATCCACCCCCCAAGCCCGGTAGGAGCCGCCTCCGGCGTGGGGAGAGAAGACGATGTTTGGGAGAGCCCTAAGCTCGCTCGAATCGGGAAGCGGCTCACGGCGGTAGACGTCAAGCCCAGCCATCGCAATCTGTCCTTCCCTGAGGGAGCTCGCCAGAGCGTCTTCGTCGATGAGCCCACCCCGTCCGATGTTGATGAGGGTGGCGGTGGATTTCATCTTGGCCAGCTGCTCGGCGCCGATAAACCCTTCCGTCTCGGGGGTGTGCGGGATAATCAATACGACAAAATCAGACTGGGCGAGCAACTCGTCCAAGGGTAGGTAGGTAGCGTCAAATGCGTCTTCCACATCCTTGGTGTGGCGGGTGCGCTGAGTGTAGAAGACATCCATGTTGAAAGCGCGGCAGCGGGTGGCGACTTCCATGCCGATGTCGCCAAGTCCGACAATCCCCACCGAGGCGCCGAAAAGCTCGGTTATCCCCTCGATCTTGGTCCAGTTCGTATTCATGTCCCACTGGCTCGTCACAATGGGCTCGATCCCTAATTTAAGGTACTCGGCGTCCGCCACCGCCCGGTGGCCCGGCATGGCTTTACGCACGCAGCAAAGCATAAGCGTAAGGGCCTGCTCAGCAGCCGTGGCATTGCGCATCAGGGGCATCGTCGCCACGGGAATACCCGCCTCGCGGGTGGCGTCGATATCGATATTTTTCAGGTTAAGGCCGTGTTTCTGGATGAATTTAATAGAGGAGGCGCTTTTGATCACCGATCCAGAAAGCGCTGCTTTGTAGCAGAGAATGGCCTCGGCATTTTCGGCTGCGCTCTTCAGAGACGCTTCGTCGTCCCCCTCGGGATAGATGAGATCGAAAGGCAACCCTTTTGAATATTTTTTAACGTGCTCGGGATAGTGGCCGGAGAATGCGTCAACGACCAAGAGGCGAATAGAATCAGGCATAAAAAATTGCTCCGTATTGTATCGTAGGGAAATAGGGCGCCGGATCCGTTTGATATACGGGGTGATTGCTTCCAGCGTAAAATGTATTTGCATTTTTCTTGGGGCAAGTCAAATCACAGCCTGATTCATGATTCAACTGGATTAATTGAGGCAGGAAATATTTATTGGTGTTTGTTTGGTAGTGGCCGAGGTTTGTGCATATTCTGGGGAGCCCATGGAAGCCCAGCAGATGGAAGTTTTGTGTAGGGTGCAGAGCTGGAATTCACTCACGCCAAAAGCGGTGAGCTAGGCGTTTTTTTCCGGTATTTATTGCCTCTTATCCGGGAATTCCGGGCTTTCCCGACCGAGCATAGATGGCGAGAGAGCCCCACCACCAGTTAATAGATAACAATATCAGTTATTTGTGAGCGTTTAACTTTTTTCTCCCGCTTGTCGTTGAGCGGTATAACCCTTGCTTCTTAACGGGGAGGAGCATAGTTGCCGTTAATTCCCGCGTACCGTGGAATTGATAAGGGAGAAGAGGCGATGGGTCACATAAATCAACTGCATGAATCAGAGAATTCGCACGCCGGAATTCAATTGCGTTCCCGTTTGAAGGGTTTGTCGAGATGGCCGATGTTACTGGCGGCTCTCCTGTCCCTGAATGCTTGCTCGGGGGTGCAAATGGGTAGCCTTAAGAAAAAAAAGCAAAATGAAATTGAGCAAAAACGAAAGATACGTCCGAATTTACAGGTGGTGCTCAGGACCACTCCCAGGTATTTAATGGTTGCCCCTCGAGATGAGCCTGTCTGGTTATGGGACCGGCCAGGCGGGATGTTCAAAAGGGCGATGCGAATCAAAAAGCTTCCATCTGGGACTGTCGGCCGGGTGTTGGAATACGAGCCCGAGGATTCCAGCCATCTGATGTGGGCCGAGATGGGACTTCGCAATCCCGCACGTCAGCCCATCCGGTGGGTCAGGGTGGTTACGTTCAGAGGTACGGGCTGGGTACGGGCCGAGTTTATCGATCCGAAATAAAAGTGGATTTTTTGAAATTGACAAATCCCCCCGTAGGTTCCTACGATAACGATTAAGGGGAAGCCGGTAGATATTTTTTTCTGTTTTTGTTTTGGAGGTTGAATGCGTAATCATAAATTTGCTCAAGTAGTTGTCACCGGTGCCGCCGCCGTTTTTTTTTCGGCAGCGTTATTGTCTCCCGTACGGGGCGCGGAATCACCTGAGGAAATCCAAGGAAATCGAACGGCTACCATGAAGTCCATCGGCAAGGCCCTGCGCGCCATTCGGGTATTCGTCAAAGCGGGTCAGATGAAAGAGCTGGCGGAATCTTCTATGCAAGTGGCAGAATTTATCGATCGGATACCCGAATTGAGCCCCAAAGGGAGTGCGTTCGGAGAAAAGTCTCGAATCAAACCCGAAGTGTGGGAAGATTTTGACCGATACAAAAAACTGGCGGAAAAATCATCGGCTGCCGCTCGAACGCTCGCGAAAGCGGCCGGAAGTGGGGACAAGGATTCTGCGGCAGGCGCGTTTCGCGCGTTTGGAAAGAGCTGTGGCGCATGCCACAAGCCTTTTAGAAAGAAAAAGAAAAAACGATGAAACAGCCAAACAAGTTCTTAAAGAAAATGTTTTTCTTGCCTGTAATGCTCGCGGCGCCTCTTTTCGTATCAGGGTGCACGGAATCTCTGGTAGGCGACAAGCAGATTCTTGGCCGCGGTGGCCTTCTGGTGACGCTTACCCAGTTCGAGACCGGAATAAAGTGGCGCAACTGGAATGCCCTGCTTGAGGATTTTTATCTCCAGGACCATGTTGAAGAGGTGAGAAATACGTACGGCAGCGATCTGAGGAAATGGTTCCGATCAGACCAGGCGACTTCGGCGCTTACTTCCGGGGAGGTCGGCGATGCGCGAAACCTGTGCATTCTTGCTATGCGTGAAAAACATCTCTCGCCCCGCTTTGAGCCACATTTTGTCGTTTACTACCGAGTGCAGGTGGAGTCGTGCCAAAAACAGAAGAGCGGGCAGGTCAAGACGCTGGCGGAAGGGCAGATGGAATGGGGATTTGAAACGAAACAGAATCGCTGGGTGCATCTGCGGTCGCTCGGATAGATTGTCTCAGGCCCCTAATTTTTCCTTGAGCATTTGCTGCACGGCCTGAGGATTGGCTTTGCCCCCGGTCGCTTGCATGACCTGACCCACGAAAAATCCGATGAGCTTGGTTTTTCCGTTCCGGTAGCCCTCCGCCTCTTTCGGATTGGCGGCGATAACCTCGTCCACCGTCGTTTCGATCGTCCCGCTGTCGGTGATCTGGCGAAGACCCTCCTCCTCGACGATGACGTCCGGGTCTTTTCCGGATTCAGCCATGATGTCGAACACCTGTTTTGCAATCTTTCCGCTGATGGTTCCGTCGTCGATGAGGCCTACCATTCGGGCGAGCTGTGAGGGTGATACGGGGCACTCGTTGATGTCGAGCTTTTTCTCGTTTAGCACCCGAAGAATATCACCCATTACCCAGTTGCTTACTGCTTTCGCCGCCCCGGCGCTTGCCGCCCTCATGGCATTCTCGAAATATTCGGCTAGCCCACGCTCTGCGGTGAGAATTTCGGCGTCGTACAGGGGGAGTTCGTATTCGCCCTGAAAGCGGTTGCGCTTATCATCAGGAAGCTCCGGAAGCTCGGCCCGCACTTTGTCGATCCATTCTTTGCCTATTTTGAGGGGCACCAGATCCGGGTCCGGAAAGTAGCGGTAGTCGTGCGCGTACTCCTTGGTACGCATCTGGCGCGTCGTACCCGTCGCGTCGTCGAACATCCGAGTTTCCTGGATGATGTCCTCGTGCTCCTCGTACGCAATTCGCTGGCGCCCCTCTTCGTACTCAAGTGCCCGCCGCAGGTTCCGGAACGAGTTCATGTTCTTGATCTCAACCTTCTCGCCAAATTCCTTTGAGCCGCGAGGCCGTATCGAAATATTCGCGTCGCAGCGCAGGCTTCCCTCCTGCATGTTGCCGTTGCAGATTTCCAGATAGCGGACGAGGGTGTGAATTTTTTTAAGATACGTCTCTGCCTCCTCGGGGCTTCTAAGGTCGGGCTCGCTAACGATTTCGAGAAGAGGTACCCCCGCCCGGTTCAAATCGACATAGGAGTGCGAGGCGTCGCCCACCTCTTCGCCATGGATGAGTTTCCCGGCGTCCTCTTCCATGTGGATTCTCGTGATGCGGACAGTTTTCATTTCCCCGTTCTTGGGGAATATCTTCACCTCGCCGCCCTCGCAGAGGGGCTCCTCGTACTGGCTGATTTGATAGCCCTTAGGCAAGTCCGGGTAAAAATAGTGTTTCCGGGCGAAGCGGCAGAGCGGGGTGATTTTGGCGCCGATGGCGAGTCCGAGCCGCATGGCGTACTCGACCACCGCTTTATTTAGCACGGGAAGAACGCCCGGGAGGCCGAGGTCCACCGTGCAGGTATGCTCGTTGGGTTCTCCGCCGAAGGCAGCGCTTGAACCGCAGAAAATCTTGGTGTTCGTTTTCATCTGGGCATGAACTTCCAGCCCGATAATCGTTTCGAAATCCATCGACAGTGGTTTCCTCTAGGATGCCGTTAAATGTTTTTGAACGTGCTCGAATAAGAGTTTTGTAAAGGACGCTGTTACGTTCGGCCCACCCAAATCATCCGTCGTCTCTCCTATTTTCATGCAATCGAAAAGACCGCCCTAGAGGGCGTTTACCCCCCTGTATCACTGATATGCCGAAAAAGCAGCGAGAAGGCCAGTTCGGAGAGAAAATCTCCGTACTCCTTGAGGACGAAAACGACCTGGAACTGATCCGGTTTCATCATCAGTTTCGCTAATAGAGCGTCGAACAGCTCGCGGTTGTGCACGATCTGGCCCGAGAACTGAAACTAGCCAGCCACTTCATCGACAATATCCTCGAACAGGCCGTCCGTTACCCGCTGGATGGTGTATTTGCTAGAGGAGGTGAATGATTTTCGCTCTCGCATGGCGATAGAAAAGGGGTAGAGGGCGACCTGCTCGCAGGTTTTCCTGTCCACGATCCGCAGGCTCGCCACCGCGTAGTCGCCGATCATCTGACCGGAGTCGTCGTACGTGCCACCAGTGGCGACGCGGATGATATCAAGATCGATCTTCCCCGAAAATTAGTCTTGATCCCGGGAATGGTGGTCACCGGCCTGTGGATAACGGAAAATTTGAGAAGTTTTCTGAAGATGGCGGCTGGGCTCTCCTCGATGGTGGCAGTTGGGTATTTAAAGCCGATGCCGGTTTTCCGCATCGAGTCCACCGCCTCGTCGTAGAGAGTCCGGTCCTCCTTTTTTCGATTTTCGTAGGAAAGATCCACCGTTACAAAACGGTATTCACCGGGAAGCGCCTCCGCGATAGCATGCACGCTATCCCGAAGCTCATCGGCGATGCCGTGTCCCCAAAGCTCGGTGATATTCCGCACGTCGTTCATGGCGTTACTCTGAGTTGTCTTTCTTAAAGTGGCGGGAGGGCCAGGTGATGCTCGGTGGCGTTTTCGAACGCTGCCGCGGCGCGAAAGATATCATTCTCGCCGAAATGTTTTCCCACGAATTGGAGCCCGATCGGCAGCTTCCCGGATGTGAACCCGCAGGGCAGGCTGATGCCGGGAAGGCCGGCCATGTTGCAGGGGATCGTCAGCACGTCCGAGAGATACATGCTGATCGGATCGTCCATTCGCTCGCCGAAGCGGAATGCTGGCGTCGGCGTCGTCGCCGACATGATGACATCGACGGTCTTGAAAGCCTCGGCGAACTCCCGGCAGATGAGTGTTCGAACCTGTTGGGCCTTGGTGTAATACGCGTCGTAGTAGCCTGATGAGAGGGCATAGGTGCCCAGCATAATCCGCAGCTTGACCTCCTCACCAAAGCCCTTCTCCCGGCTCTCCGAGTACAAGCCGTGAAGCGGGCCCCACTCCGAGGCACCGTTCTCTGCCCGAAGCCCGAAGCGCACACCGTCATAGCGGGCCAGGTTACTGCTCGCCTCCGCCGGGGCGATGATGTGGTAGATGAGGATCGCGTACTCGGTGTATGGAAGCGATATTTCATAAATCTCGGCCCCCTGCTCTTCCATGACCTTGATGGCGTCCCTCACCGCCACCTCGACCTCCGGGTCCATCCCGTCGATGAAGTATTCTTTTGGTATGCCGATTCGAAGTCCTTTTGCGCCCCGGTCCAATCTCTCGGTGTAGTCGGGGACGGGGACGTCTGCCGAAGTGGAGTCCAGCGGGTCGTGCCCGCTGATGGCTGTCAGCATCATCGCGCTATCGTGGACTGTCTGGGAGAAGGGGCCGATCTGATCGAGCGAGCTAGCGAAAGCGATGAGCCCGTACCTCGACACGCGCCCGTATGTGGGTTTCATCCCCACCACGCCGCAACAGGCGGCGGGCTGGCGAATCGAGCCGCCGGTGTCCGAGCCCAGCGACAGGGCGCATGAGCGTGCTGCCACCGTGGCTGCCGAGCCGCCGCTGCTCCCACCAGGAATGGTCTCCAGGTTCCAGGGATTCCGGGTCGGGCCGAAGGCGCTGTGCTCTGTCGAGGAGCCCATGGCGAATTCATCCATATTGAGTTTGCCCAGAATGACGGCGCCCGCCTCTTTCAGCTTGCTAACGGCGGTGGCGTCGTAGGGCGCGATGAAGTTCTCGAGGAACTTCGAGCCGCATGTCGTAGGGGTGTCCTTCATGCAGAGAAGATCCTTGATGGCCACCGGCACTCCCAGCAAAGGCCCGCCGCCACCGCCCTCGAGCTGCTTGTCGGCTTGTCTCGCGGCCTCGATGGCTTTATCTCTTAATACAATGAGATAGGCATGTACCCGCTCATCGGTTTCCTCGATTCTATCCAGATAGGCCTGGGTCGCTTCCTCGGACGAGATTTCCCTCGCCTTGAGTTTGCTGGAGAGTTCCCGGGCGGTCAGTGAGATGATGTCGCTCATGCGTTCTCCGTGTTGCCGGTATAGGCAGTTGAGTTAATTTCCATCGCCAAAAGAAATTCCGACGGAGCGTGCGATTCCGATGAAATCGCTGTCGAGTGAAACCAGGCGCTGGCCATGGGCGGCGTCGGCCATGGGAACCAAGGTTATCTTTCCATTCTGCAGGGCGACGAGATGATTGAACCGTCCTTCCATGGCGCATCGGGCGGCGTGCACCCCAAAGCGCGTAGATAGGTTTCGGTCGTAGGTCGAGGGGGTCCCGCCCCGCTGGACATGTCCGAGCACCGTAACCCGGGTTTCGTGCCCGGTTTTCTCCTCAAGAAGATTTCCCACGATGTTTCCGATTCCTCCAAGGCGCTGTGGATGAGTCGGATCGTCGGCCATTCTCTGAATCACTACTTCGCCGTCCTTGAGGTGGGCCCCCTCGGCCACGACGATGATACTAAAATTCTTTCCGGCGGAGCGATCAATGTGGATGGCGTTGGCGATGGCTTCTATCGTAAAGGGGATTTCGGGCAGAAGAATAACGTCCGCCCCGCCTGCCAGGCCCGAGAATAGGGCGATCCATCCGGCGTTTCGGCCCATCACCTCGACAACCATGAGGCGGCCATGGCTCTCCGCAGTCGTGCGTAACCGATCGATGGCCTCGGTGGCGATTCCCACGGCGGTGTCGAATCCGAACGTAACGTCCGTAGCGAGAAGGTCGTTGTCGATCGTTTTGGGCACGCAAATCGCCGGAAGCCCCTTCTGCGTGAGCTGGTGTGTGATTTGCAGCGTGCCGTCGCCGCCGATGGCGATGAGGCCGTCAAGGCCCGCTTTTTGAAAGTTGGTGATCACCGTGTCGGAAAGATCGACCGGGCGGCGCTCGCCGTCGATGTTCATCGTGAATTTAAAAGGATTATCGCGGTTCGAGCTTCCCAGGATTGTGCCGCCATACTGAAGCAGATGATCAACTTTCGAGGCGTCAAGATCGATGAACTGGTTGTGGACCAATCCACTGTATGCGTTACGGATACCCTGAACACGAACGCCAGCATGCTCGGCGGTGAGAACGACCGCTCGGATAACGGCGTTCAGGCCCGGGCAGTCACCCCCTCCGGTCAAAATTCCAAGTGAGCGAACTTTGCTAGGCTCTTTTTTTTCGTTGTTCATTGGGTGCCCTGCCGGCATAGATGTCCGCTTTCAGAGTGCGCTACGGCAATCTTAATATAAAACAGGCATAGCCCAGCGATTCTTTTCCGCCAGCGGTATGATACAGCTCAAGTTCGTTTTGCCACTGGTCGAGTTTTGACTGCGCCTCGCTGGAACCCGTGAATTCATGGCGATTTTCCAGAATGGCCTGGGCCTGAGGGGTGTAAAAATCCTCCCAGGACTTGTCCGCCTCGAGTTCCGCCGACTCGACCTGGAATCCTGCCCCGGAAAGCTCCTCGACTCGCTCATCAAGGCCCATGACGCGACCAGAGGTAAAACCGCTAACCCACTCCCTGACAGCGGGTGTAGCCGAGCCGGAATTGCCGGATTTCCAAACCATTTCCGAGAGCGCAATCCATCCACCGTCCCGGACCACCCGGGATAATTCGAGAAGCATTTTTAGTGTGTTAAATGGACGGACGTGGCCAAGAGACAAGGCCAGATCGAAGTAAAAGTCGTCGAACGGCAGATCTTGGGGGCCAGAGTCGATGACGTTCACGAAGTGGTCGAGGTCTTCGAATACGGCGCGCCTGTGCACTTCTTCCGCGAATTCGGCTCGGGACTCGATGCCGGTGACGGTGCATTTGAATTTTTCCGCCAGCGTCAGCGCTGCCCCGCCCTTGCCGCAGGCGATGTCGAGCACGATGGACGATTCGGTAAGACCGCAAACCTTTCCGATATTTTCGAGGGTGCCGGAGGTGATCGGAGACAGATAGAGGTTATGTTTGTAGCGCTCGAACGTGTCGAGAATCATCCAGGCGAGATTCCTGTAGGGTTAAAAAATGGAAATGCCAAGCATATCCAGCATTATGAGGACAGAGGCGATTCCCAGTATGGCGGCAATGACGCCAGCCGTCGCACCGAACAGCACGCCGTAAACGTTAAACTTTTTAGATATCTTGCCGAGTGTGCTCATGCTGAGTTTCCTTTAACTGAGTGAGATTGTTTAATTGCTTTTTGTTGCTTTCTTTCCCTTTGTGGGTTGGGATTTTCCTATCTGCATGAATATTCTTCCGTCCTTAAAAACGCTGACGGTGCCTGTGGACTCGCTAATGACGAAAGAGGTCGCCGCGCTCACTTGGGATATGCCGGCCGCGGCCATGTGGCGTGTGCCGAGCCCTGAGGGAAGTTCGATGTCCGCGGCAGCGTTCAGGTGGCGGCCCGCCGCCTCGATGATGCCGTCTCCCCGGATGATGAAAGCGCCGTCTATGGCGCTAAACTCCTTAACCGTTTCCCGGAGGGCGGGGTCCATGATGTTCCGCTGCTCTTCCGGGTAGCCATGAAACGGGTTAATGACCATCTGGCGCGAGTATTGAAGAACAATATCATGATCCCCGAGAACGAAAAGCGCTCCCCTTGATTTACCCTCACGCCCTTCTGAAGCCAATTCAAGCGAGAGCGACAGGAGTGTTGAAAAAACTTTCGGGTCCACCCCTTCCAATTCGCTCTCGATCTCGGAGGTGAGCATCATCTCTTTTTCCTGATCTAGTCGGAAAACGATGAGGGTGTCAATCTGCTCGTTTTCTGAAAGGCCGGAGAGGCAGACAATGGTGTCTTTTTTCGTGATGGCCCCTTCGCTGAGCGCGATGACCACACCCATCTTGATGGCATCGATTCGGTTCAGCGACAGAGAGGGAAGACGAAAAACCCGGCAATCCGTGTCTGCTAGTTCATCGTACAGGTCGGGCGAGCATGTCGTGACGAACCGCTCGACGTTGTCCGGGAGCTGAGAGAGAGCCTCTAGATCCTTCATGGCGTCGGCGTGCACGAACACCGCACTTGCGCCAAGCTGGCCGCAGATTACGGATGCCGCTGTAATTAGGCTCTCGCTCGTGTCCACTACTTTTGCAGTTTTCGCCATTTCCCCTCCGTTTAGCTTAGGCCTTCCACCACAAAATAGCGCGTGGCCCCCCGGCGCTCAATCAGAAAAAGGTTTCCCGACTTTTTGCTGCGTTTGATGGCGGCGGAAAGGCCCTCAACTTTTTTGATAGGTTTTTTATTTGCTTCGACGATGATATCGCCGCGCTTGATACCAGCCTTGTCCGCCGGGCTACCCGGTTTCACGCTGACGATGACAACGCCGTACTTGGTTTCCGCCCCGATCTGGCGGGCGATCTCTGGCGTGAGGTTTTGCCCATCGATGCCCAGCTTTTCGCCCATCTCCGTCTTGCCGGAGGCACGGGCCACCTGTTCCGGGCCGGGCAGTTTTCCGGAAACGATAGTGATATCCATAGACTTCCCGTTGCGGAATATTTTCAGTTTCACTTTGCGTCCCGGCGAGATGCGGGCGGCCATGCGGGAGAGGGCGCGGGGACCTTCCACCTGCTTGCCGTTCAGGGAGAGAACAACGTCGCCCCGCTTAACGCCCGCCTTGGACGAGGGCCCTTCCTTCACGAGGCTGCTTACCAGCGCGCCTTTCGTGTTTTTCAGTCCCAGCGCCTTGGCGAGTGCATCGTCAACGGGCTGAATCGAGACGCCCAGGAATCCCCGCACGACAGTGCCCTTTCGAAGCTGGGGCATCAGATCTTTCGCCTGGTTGATCGGAATGGCGAAGCCGATGCCGATGTTGCCGCCGCCTCGGCTGAAAATAGCAGTGTTGATGCCGACGACTTCGCCGGAGAGATTGAAAAGCGGACCGCCGCTGTTGCCCGGATTGATCGAGGCGTCAGTCTGGATGAAGTTATCGTAAGGACCGGCGCCGATGACCCTGCCTTTGGCGCTGACGATTCCCGCCGTAACGGTATGGGCGAGCCCGAAGGGGTTGCCGATCGCGACTACCCAGTCGCCGACACGAAGCTTGTCGCTGTCGCCCAGCTTGACGGCGGGAAGTTTTTCTCCGGCTTTTTTCTCAATACGCAAAAGCGCGATGTCGGTTCTGGGGTCCCGGCCGACGACCGTGGCCTTTCGCCGCTTCTTATCTTGGGTCATCACCGTGATTTTAGTAGCTTTTGCGATGACATGGTTGTTCGTCAGGACCAGCCCTTCTTTTGAGTCAACGATGAGTCCGGAGCCAAGGCTGGCACTTTTTTGTTTGGGCGCGGGCCTGCCTTGAAAGCCGGGGGGCTGCTGGCCTTCGAAAAAGCGCCGCAACATTTCGCTCCAGGGGTCTCCAGGCATTCCGGGGACTCCCCGGTGGGACGGGGGTGCAACGACGGTTTCGGAACTGATGTTTACAACCGATGGCCGTAATCGCTCGACGAGGTCGGCCAGCGAGGGGAGGCCTTTGACCTTTGCCGTCGCCGCATGCGCGGGTGCCGAAATAATGAG
>Ga0115002_10005942_pt1 | contig 14222 bp, 15 predicted proteins | sample ArcticOcean_MG_C_8_FD_89576 | JGI IMG/M metagenome (GOLD analysis project Ga0115002, IMG submission 89576) | Marine microbial communities from western Arctic Ocean - ArcticOcean_MG_CB11_86 | ecosystem: Environmental > Aquatic > Marine > Oceanic | place: Arctic Ocean: Canada Basin | collected... | reverse complement strand
CAACCATTGGGTCTGCAGAAGACGGAGTCGTCGAAGAGGTTGTCGATAACGGAATGGGCTATAGCTACATTACGGTTCGTCATAATGGATACGTCACATTGTACGGACATGTAAGCGGCTTCTTAGTTTCCACGGGTGATACTGTCCTAGCAGGAGCTCCGATAGCCTATAGCGGAGGTATGCCTGGAACTCCAGGTGCTGGAAACCTATCGACAGGTCCTCATGTTCACTTCGAACTGATCGCTGGAGACGGTCATCTAAATCCTCTCCCATACTTACCAGCAGCAGGGGTGCAGTTACGAAAGTAGTCCGAGCCGCTCAGCCATTTCTGTTGCGTAGTGGTCTGTCATGCCAGAGACGTAGTCTTTCACTGCCTCAACTAAAGTACAGTCTGATTCCTTTTGAAGTTTTAATATTTCTTCGGATGGGTTGTTCTTTAGATATTCGCAAAGTTTTAAGACAGTAGTCTTACCAGCTTCTACCTGCTCTACTACACTTGGGTGGAAGTACATATTCTTATAGAGAAAGCTTCGGAGCACTCCTAGCTTTTCTTTGATATCTGGAGAGAAGCGCACAGGTTGGTCGCTGTTTGTATAGACATCATCAAGGGTCACAATGTTCTGCTTACCAATTTGATTCTCTGTTTCTGCGTAGAGGTCCATCACAAGAGTATTGGTAATAGAGCTTCCAAGCTTTTTTCCAGGAGTGTGACACTTTTGTATCAGAGGGATATCCATAAGCTGACTGATCGTAAAGAGGCCTTCTCTCAGACCATCATCAATGTCGTGACTGGTATAAGCAATCTCATCGGCGAGGTTTACTGCAAGTGCCTCCATAGATGGAAGCTCTAGAGTGGTGTCTTCTGGATGGTCATGAGGAGTGCGATGTTTCATCAGGCCATGAAGAACTTCCCTATTGAGGTTTAGCCCTTTAAATAGCGGAGATTGCGATGAGAGGAACTCGACAATGCGTAGAGACTGCTGGTTATGTTCAAAGGAGAGGCTGTGCGTTTTCATCCAATCATTAAGAGCCTCTTCTCCACTGTGACCAAAGGGCGGATGGCCAAGGTCGTGGGCAAGCGCAATGCACTCTGCAAGGTCTTCATTAAGACCAAGAGTAGCGGCAATATTTCGACTCACACTTGCAACCTCTCCGGTGTGTGTGAGGCGGGTTCGATAGTGGTCGGATCTGCCCCCGACAAAGACCTGTGTTTTTCCTTTAAGTCTTAGGTACTCATCACTGTATTGCACACGGTTAGCATCCTGCCTAAAAGGCGTGCGAGTTTCATCTGGATCCTCTTCATAAACACGGCCAAGCGTGCCCTCATGAGGCACCGCATAGGACTCCAATAATTCGTTTTTCTTTGCCATTCTTTCTTCTAGATTCTTCATAGGAAAATCAGTATACCACATATGGAAAAACCCACCTGGCATTCTGAATGATCCGCTAGGAGGGGTTAATCCGTGTACTGTCCCATATAATAGTGGGAGAAATGCTTATCCAGTAGATCGTCGGGCCAATCACGCCTGTCCCCTGTAAGTTAGGTGGGTGGTTGCAACTCCGCACCACGATGCGTAGCGATTAAACCTCCCTGGGAACGGTGATTGAGAAGAAACGTAACAAGCCTCAAAACGTATCAACTAGAACATCAACTATGGTAAAGACCGAGGGGCGTAATGTCCAAGAAGAGGACTTGCTAAAACCACCCAGCTAGAGTCGAAATATGCTTCTGTTAGATGAAAGTTTCAGTAAGCAAACTGTTCACAAAGCCCAGTATACTGTACAAAAGGCTTCATAACTTTTCAGAGCAGTGAGCATACAAGAAAGTTACTCAATCCCGCCTTTACATCGTCTTTATCGGTACCACGATAACTTAAATACACATCATTTTTACACAAAGTGCAGTCGGGACTCCTCTCAAAGTGCTCGGGAAGTATTCCACTTGCAAAAAGTTGCTGGTCGGCGACTCCTTGGAGGTCGACAAGCCTCCCATTGAAGAACTTTTGGTCAATACCTGGGAGCTCTATCGCGGGGTTTGAAAACTCGGCACAAGAGGCACAGAGTGAGGGGCCTGCAGCGACGAAAATATCAGAAGATTTGGTGCCCCATTCTTGCTCGGCAGCGTGCAAAAATTCTGGAATGGCACTTGCAAGTAGTCCTTTCCATCCGGAGTGAAGTACCCCAATAATATTTTTCTCAGGCACGAAAATTGCAAAGTTTTGACAGTCGGCCGCGCGTATTATGAGGTCGAGTTTTGGGGTGTCTGTCAGCACGCCATCTGCCTGCTTTGTAGCGTTCATTTTGTCGTGTGTGACGATAGTTTTGTTTCCGTGAACTTGGTGGAGTCGCACACTGTTTTCAGTCGGTGTTCGGTCATCATCACGACTAAGAAAACGACACGAGATGGTGTCAGAAAACTGTTCGAAAAGTGTGATCATTACAGGCTCTGTAAGAGCGACGGAATAGTGCGGATTGTATCGAGTGCGGTGTAGGAATAACCGTGATCTTTCTGAAGCTTTTCACCTGCTTTTTTCATAAGCGTACAACTGTCTTTGGCAGCATCGAGAGGCGCTAAACCTTGGGCTATTAGTCCTGCGATGAGTCCGGCCAGAACGTCGCCTGTTCCACCTGTTGTAAGCCCTGCATTACCTCCTGTAATTTCGTCTGATGTATGACCACTTACAACACGGTCTACTTCGCCCTTAAGAACAATGATTGCTTGGTATTCATTCGCGACGTCTTGTAGATCGTTTTCTTCTATCCCCATACGTTCGAGTTCTCCTAAGTGCGGTGTTAAAATTGCTTGTTTACCACGGACAAGGTCGAGTGTGTTTTCTTGTAGTGCGGTTGCGTCGAGCACCATTGGCGTTGTGCACGATGCGATGATCTCTTCGAGGGCCGCAACTCTTTCACCAGTACGTGCAATACCCGACCCAAGTACAACACAGTCGAGCGGTGCTATCAGTTCTAATATCGGTTCGATGTCAGCGTCAGAAATAGTGTCACCATCAAACGGATGGACAAAAGCATTGAGCATCCAGTGCTTCGCCGTGTCTTCATGGCAATCTGGTAAACAAATACTTAAAGTATCGATACCACTGGCTAGCGCTGCCATTGCATTGAAGATGGGTGCACCATGTATGTACCGACTTCCGCCAACTATAGCCACTTTTCCGTTATCGCCTTTGTGGGAATCTGGTGCTCGTTGCATAGGGACATGGTACAGAGGGCATACAGGATTGAGAAGGTGTAATTCTCGTAATCTGTGTGATTACTGCTACAATCTGTCTATGATCGAACTCGTTATTATCATCACCGTTATCCTCTTCTTTTCAGGGTTCTTCTCTGGTGCGGAGGCGGCTCTTGTCAGTATTACAGATGCGGAAGTGCATGCGATGTTGCATCGTAAGGTTGTGGGAAGTTCTGTGCTTGTTCGTGTACACAAGAACTTGAATCGTAGCGTTATTGCAATCGTAGTGTGGAACAATGTCGTGAACATTGTGGGTTCTATCATGGTAGGACAAATGGTTATTACATTGTATGGAGACGCAATTCTTGCGGTCATCACAACAGCACTAACGTTTGGTATTATTTTGTTTTCAGAGATCATCCCAAAAGCTATCGGTATTCATTACGCAGAGCGCATTGCACTGATAACTGCACCAGTCATTCTAATGCTAACAACCATTATGCTTCCGATCATTGTGGCGCTTGAATACATTACAAATCTCTTTAAAAAAGGAGAGCGTAAAGTCGGGACAGAAGCGCAGATCCGTTCTCTTGTTACAATCGGAAGAAAGCTAGGGCACATAGAAAGTGACGAAGGCCAGCTGATCCATCGTGCATTTATTTTGAATGATAAAACAGCCGATGACATTATGACGCCACTAAAAGATATTATCGCAGTAAACACAGATGATACCATTGGTGAGGCATGGCAAAAGATAGACCACGAACCGCATTCCAGGTACCCAGTCTTTGGTATTTCAATGCACGAAGTAAAAGGAATGATAATCAAGCAAGATGTTCTTCAGTCTTTATATGAAAAGAACGGAGGCGACGACATAGAAAGTATCATTCGTGATGTTCTTACTGTGAAATCTGACATGCGTAGTGACGAACTTATAGCGCTCTTCAGGGAGAAGAACATCCATCAGGCAGTTGTACAAGAGAATGATCACACAGTTGGCCTAGTGACGCTTGAAGACGTCCTAGAGGAGCTTGTCGGAGAGATCGAGGATGAGACAGATGTGGAAGATTAATTCCTGAAAGGGAAACAATTTTATGTACCAGAGATAACTGAAGAAATCTTTTCTTTAAATCGAGTGGCACTAAATTGTGCTGCAAATGCAGAAACAGCTGAAGAATCAAAAGTCATGGTTTCAAACTGCTTGATGGCATCGCCTAAAGAATCGACTGTTTGCTCGCTAAAGTACAGCCCTGTTTCACCATTTTTGATGGTATCGAGTACTCCTCCTTTTCCATAAGCAATCACTGGTGTTCCACTAGCCTCGGCCTCAAGAGGGACGACGCCCGCGTCTTCGAACTGTGGGAAGAGGAGAGCACGCGCGTTGCGGTAAAGATCTGGAAGGTCACTATCTGGAACAAAGCCAAGCATCTCGACCGTTGGTCCAGCCATTGCTTTGAGTCTTGGAAACTCTTGTCCAGAGCCTGCAATTTTTAGCGGTAGACTTAGCTTGTTTGCAGTTTTAATGAGTAGGTCGAATCTTTTGTATGGAACCATGCGACCAATAGCGAGGTAATACGGTTGGGGGTTGGGGGTTGGGGGTTGGGGGTTGAATTGGAAAAATCGTTCACTTACGGGAGGGTGAATAACAATACTGTCTCGGTTATACACGCGCTTAATGCGGTCTTGTGTTGTTGTAGAATTGGCAATAAATGTATCAACACGAGCGGCACTCGTCATGTCCCACCGACGGATATGTTTTAGCTTTTGTTTAATAGCCCTGCGCAAACGCTTCGGGATTTTAAAATCATCTAAGTACTCTTCCTCCATCTCCCATGCGTAGCGCATTGGCGTGTGACAGTAACAGATGTGCCGCGCAGTACTTGGTGGAATGATTCCCTTACCAATGGCATGTGAAGAGCTAAGAATTGTATCATAACCACGAAGATCAATAGACTCTATCGCACGCGGCATCCACGGTAATAACCATTGATGTTTGCCACTCAGACGGTACATAGTCTGAAGATACGTTGTTCGTATGTCTGCATCTTGCAGCGGGCCAATTTTTTCTTTATTTGTCACAGTCGTAAATATAGGCGCATTGGGCCATAGCGTGTGAAATTCTGCTATCACGTGCTCAGCACCAGCGAAGACAGGAAGCCAGTCAGCGACAATTGCAAGTTTCATGGAAATACTATGATGGTTTGTCTTCTATATTGCCACTGTTCTATTTGTAACTTTTCAGATGTGCTAGCTTCGCTATTCCTTTGTGCCTTTTGAAAGCCGACCTCACCCTCCGCCCTCTCCTCTCTTGAGGAGAGGGAACTGTTTGTTTGCATGCAAAAATACAACTCCCTTCTCCTTCGCAAAGGAGAAGGGCCGGGGATGAGTTCAGTCTGCCTTGATTTTTTCGTCCTTTTTTTATCAAGAAAAAAGGGACAAGAGAGATAACGAAGTTACTTTTCATCTCTGAAAAGTTACAAAGGAATAGCGAAGCTGATATGAATCAAAAAATATCAAAAGGGATTATGGTAATATATTTGAGTGCCACGCAAAAAAACCTCCAGAATTCCGAAAAAGTTTGCTCGGAAAGTAACGCCTGATACCAAGCGCTTTGTGAAGCGTAAAATGGATCGTAAGCAAAAAAGAAAGAAGGATCAATGGAAGCGAAAGGTACGAAAGATGCAGATGTACTTGGAAAATATCCGTTCCTCTGCTGCAAAATGGACAGCAGTGACCATTCTTTTGACTGGCACTGTGGTGTTTTGCTTCTTACTCTTTTCTCCCATTATTCAGTTGCGAGAGATCAAAGTAACAAGGCTTAGTCCACGTCTGGATATTGAAGAGGTACAGAACACATTGTCATCATTGTTTGGTCGTCACTTATTCTTCTTATCATCATTTGAAGTGACCTCTTTGCTTGAGCAAAGCATTACAGACATCGAAACAGTAAGCATCGGGAAAGAATATTCATCGGTGTTGCATGTGCGCATTGCACTCCAGCCTCTTGTCGCACGTCTGCGTATTATCGAACCAGACGACATCGATATGCCACTGGGTACAGGTTCTACCATCGACTATGTCACCGAAGAAGGTGTATATGTCACGACAACAGCTGCGAAGGATACAAAAGTATTACCAGAAATCTTGATTGTTGACTGGGGGGTAAGGCCAGTGCCGGGATCACTGCTTATTATTCCTGCATTTATCGAACGTATGAACGCAGCAGAGATTGCATTTCTTCGCCAGTTTGGCCAAGAGGTGGAGCGAAGAACGGTTTTTGTACGCGCACAGGAGTTTCATTTGCGCATAGGAGATAGAGACTTATGGTTTGACTTAAAAAGCCCACTAGAAGACCAATTAGAACGCTACAGAACGTTCTTACGTGAGGTTGATATTGCAGAAACAAAAGATTACGTAGACTTACGTGTAACCGATAGGGTCATCTATCAGTAGTAGCTTTTGCCATTTGAACAAGCTCAATCGCTTGACCAGATGGCCTAAATCACTCGATAAAATAGGATCTTCCACTTCCAGTTTGGTAGCGACTCCAATAGAGTATATGAGATGTATAGATCTCTCCTCGCAACTCTTCTTTTAGGCTTGTTTCCTGCCACGCAGGACATGAATACTGATGGTATGACATTGGAGAATATGGCAATCGCACCACCAAGTAGCGAACTACTTTTGGAAGACAGGCTTTCTGCATCTGGAGTCGTTATTTTTAACAGAGAAAGCGGGCAACTACTCTTCACGAAGGAGCATAAAATCCAGCGACCAATGGCAAGTCTTACAAAGCTGATGACGGCATTGATTATCATAGAAAATCATGAGCTCGATGAGATGGTAACTATCCCACAGAGCGTGGTCGATAGCATTGGACATAAGGCATATTTACCACCAGGAAAAAACTTTACTGTTGGAGATCTAATGTCTGCTTTGCTTGTAAACTCTGCAAATGATGCAGCCCTAACCTTAGCGCAATTCCATAGTGGTTCTACTCCAGCATTTGTCGCAGAAATGAACGAACGCGCATTAGAACTGGGACTCCGAAGTACATCATTTAGAAACCCATCTGGCCTCGACCATCCAGCACACTGGTCAACCCCACAAGACATTGCGTGGCTCTCTATGTTTGTATTACGTTACCCAGAAATAGCAGATCGACTTGGAAAGTCTGGTGCACGCATTGTTAGTCGCGAAGGTGACACAATTCAGTTGTATCACACACATGCATTGCTCCATAAGCCAAGCGATACTACTGCAGAGGTATTGGCTGGAAAAACAGGAACAACAGCAGACGCAGGACAGTGTCTGATGTCGATCGTAGAGTCTGACAACACACAATACGTTGTAGTATTATTTAATTCTGCTGAGCGTTATCAAGACATGAAAACAATTCTTTCTGCACTAAGCACAACCGCTACCCCTGTTGCAGTGCAGCAAATAATCAATCCGTAATTCCATGCATACTTCTTCCTCTTCTACTCATCGATGGATCACAAATCGTGTACGCACGATTTGTTTCTTCATTTTTATTGTAGGATCGCTGTTGCCACCATACGTGCCAAAAGCAGCATTGGCTCCACAGGAAATAGCCATTGCATCGCAGCAGTTCTTACTCGTTGAAGATGGTTTCTTAAAAAAGACATCCCCACTGACGCAGCAGAGTGCACGTCGCGCATACGCAAAAGGAACAATTCACATCGTCAAGGATGGCGATAGCTTGGAACGTCTTTCCCGTTGGTATCCAATTTCTGTAGAAACGATTCAGTGGGCAAATAACTTATCAAATGGCCAGCCGATAAAACCAGGAGACGAACTACTTATTCTTCCAGTAGATGGAGTGTTGCACACAGTATCGCGTGGCCAAACGCTCAGTCGTATTGCACAAATTTATGACATAGCGCAGGGAGAGATTATGAGTCAGAACGAACTGAAGAATGAATTTATTATTGCAGGGAAGCAGTTGATCATCCCAGGAGCGAAGCCAATTGTGCAGAAGACTGTTACCGTTGCAACGGTAGATGATCAGCCAGTTGTACCAGGTGATAAAGCAGATAAGCCAACAGGTAAACCTAAAGAGCCGACAAAGCATGTGGAGGTTTCACAGAAACCTGATAGTGCATTTACACCAACACCAACTGCAGGAGTCTTGCAGAAGCCATGTGCAGCAGACTGTTTCTACACACAACACTTCCACACACGTCACTTCGCGGTCGATATGCAAGACCGTGGTGGGGGACCGATTTATGCAGCGGAAGAAGGAACAGTTATTCGGTCTGACACTGGGTGGAATGGAGGGTATGGAAATGTCGTTCAGATTGACCATGGAAATGGTCTTGTGACGCTCTACGCACATAACAAAGAGTTGTACGTCAAAGTGGGAGAGACTGTTGCAAGAGGACAGACAATTTCATGGATGGGAAATAGCGGACTCGTATACGGTGCAACGGGTATCCACGTGCACTTCGAAGTGCGTCTTAATGGTGTGAAGAAGAACCCGCTGTTGTATCTAGAGTAAACCCCAGCCCCTACCAGGCAACAGTAGACATTTTGAGAGATTTCCCTTGCAACAGGGGTAAAAACCCCTAATCTGGTTGTGCATTCTTTTCCACCGAACTATGACTTCTTCTCATGAGCTAAGGCGTACGTATCTCTTCTCTGATACCTACGGCCGTAGCAAGAGTCCTTTTGATCAAGATGATGCAGACGCACTCATCTCGACAGATTTTCGTTCTTTTCCTTTGTCACATGTCAGAAGGGAGTTTGATATCTACGGACGTGAGAATGTCATGAACCATATGGTCATGCTTATTTTGGAAATGCATAAAGAAACAGAAAAATCTGGCCACATGTCAGAAGACACAAAGAAGGAATTTGCACAGACATCAACTGGCATTTTTATAAATGCAGCCCCTCGTACAGAGACAATGCAAAACGGAGCACCGTTCTACCTTGCAACGTCTGGATCTGTTCGTATTGTCACAACAGATTTACGGGCACTGTCGTGGGTGAAAGGCAAAATTGAAACTCTTGCAGTATTGCCAAATAATGACAACGGACTCTACGGACCAGAAGAACAGTTCCGTTCTAGCTATACACCAAACATGATGCTTACAGACCACGGGCTGAAACTCGAAGAGCAGTCTCTAGACCTCATCCCAGACTTCGATGAACAAAAGTGGGAACTTGCGTACGTCGACCGTTTCGGAAACATGATTAGCTATTCAAGGAACCCAGAAGAGCACTGGAAAGAGGCTTTAAAAGCTGAGAAAGAAAACGGAGGGTACATCAAACTGATTGTTGGAAATGTATCGCAGCGTGTAAAGATTGCACATTCATTGCGTGATGCAGAGCCAGGTGCATTGGTGATGTATCCAAACCCAAACGGAGGACACTTAGAAATCGTTCGTAAGTGGGAGGACGGAGAAGACCGTTACAAAAGACTGCACCAGTCTGCATATTTGCGCTTCGCAAAACCAGACATCGGGTCTCGGATTAGGATTCGGTAGTGGGGGGCGGCGGCGTGCTCGAACTCGCGACCTCCTCCGTGACAGGGGGCAGGGGTGTTTGTGGCGGGGGCGAGTGGTTGTTTTCAGAACTACGGAATGTATACCAAGTAATTAAAGATGTAAGAATGCCCATATTTATAAGAACGAGCTAATCTTGTTTTATTTTTTGTAAAATATCATCAATAATTTGACAACATTTACCTATTTAAGCAACGTGTTTAAAGAATGGGGTACTTGCCAGTGGCAGGACTGACGGGACAATCTTAGAGCTTCTGAAGGCGAGGCTTACTCAGGTTACTTTGTTACTTCAAATGTAGAAATAATTTTTTCCACCAACTCTACATTTTTTGAATAACCAGGTTCAAAAACCAATATCAAGTGCGCCACTCTTCGAGATGTATCAAATGCTCTGTACGCCATAAAAGCGCCACCAGGAGTCTTGTTGTAATGCTTCGACAGTACTATGTCATTCCCTAGTGAAACTTGTTGAGCATTGTCCGATTCGATCCTCGGGAGATCGGGGTCTGGTTTATCAAAATCTACTATCGCTTGTTCAATAGAATAATCTATTGGGATTTTTGGAACTTTTGTTTGTATCTGAATTTTTATACCTTCAGGATTTCCCTGTTGAAACGCAGGATCATTCATATCGTAATTCACTAGATTTACACTACTACCCCCTTCACCATTCATTGAAAACTCCTTTGGATATTGGATAGAGTAATGATTGGAAATGTTTTTATAGACCTGCCACCCTTTTTCAGGGATTACTTGTACACAAGCTGAAAGGAGTACTGCAGAGAGAACATACATTTGAAATTTCATAAAACTATAATAATCTTTAAGCAGTACATAGCAAGTTAAATCAGCTTCCGAAGGCCAGATAAATCTGGCGGGACTGACGAAACTTCCATCATCCCATTTCGCTGCACTTCGTTACGCTACATTTGCTTCAGCCGTCGCTTCCAGCTATAGCCGAGGCAGGACATGCTTCTCGTCTCTTAGTGCAAAACAAAAAGCCATCGCGGCGTAGTTAGCCTTAGCTAACGAAGATGGATGGCGGGCCACGTCATATTAAAACTGGCGGGCCACGTCATATTAATATGACGTGGCGGGGCTGACGAGACTCGAACTCGCGACCTCCTCCGTGACAGGGAGGCGCTCTAACCAACTGAGCTACAACCCCACATGTGTGGGATATTACAATATTTTACTTAAACTCCAATTGTCATCTCGGAGCGGGAAAACGTTACCAGTTTCCTTTCATGGAAACAATAAAAAGAACGCTACATTTTTGGCTTATATGCCTCTACGAGGAAGTTGTACTTTGGGTCATGGAGACCAATATCTAGTGGAATACGCGCTCCGCGTTCAAATCCTATCTTTTCGAGCTCTTCTATCATCGCGCCTGCAGGGAACATGCATTTATGCAGATCGAGGTCTTCGGTGTCATCGGACTTATATTTTCCAAAGAGATGCTGGTTTAAATAGTCGAGGTCGTCTCCTGCAAGAATGCCCTTTGCAATGGCTTCAATATCTGGGGTACAGATCCGCACACGGCCACCCGGAGCAAGGACGCGGTAGAACTCTTTCATGATGTGAATGTTATGTTCTTTTCGAAGGTGTTCAAGTGTTGCTGCAGACAAGATCTCTGCGATCATGTTGTCATCAATAGGAAACGTTTCAGTGACGTCGAACACAAGGTCTACCTGCGGAAAGTTTACCGCATCAACATTTAAATATTCACCTGGCTTATACGGGTTTCTTCCGCCGCAAACGTCGAGCTTTGCACCGTTAAATTTCTTTGCTTTCCATTCCTCTGCACGCGCTGAGCACTTCGCATTCGTTCGTGCGTCTTTCATGCCTCCATAAAGAAAGCGGAATGGCCTGATGTACTTGTAGTAGCGGTCTATAATGCTCATATATGTATTGTATGCGATGATCTACTTAGAGCATAGAAAAAGACTACGAGGATTACAAAGAGTACAAAGAATCATTGTCATCCTTGTACTCCTCGTAGTCTTCGTAATCCTATTTACGAGACTTCTCGCGGAAGAATACTGCAAGCGTTAGAGCCGTAAGCGACGGCAGGTAGTCTGTACCGATCTTACCTGTATTACCGCTGTACATTTGTCCGAAGATAAATGAGAGGTATGTAAGGGCGATGAGCACATATGCTTCACGAACTTTTACATTAATAAGAAGCAGGACTCCTGCAACCATTTCAACGACAGGCAATGCAAGCCCGTAAATATAAAGCACGATAGGCGGCATTTCACCGGCAAGGAGCTCGGTCCCCATAGCGCCACCAGCAACACTGTCTGCGAACTCTGGAATACCCATACGAAGCTTTTTTACAGCTACGAGGATGAAGTAGATAGCGAATGCATAGCGGAGAACTTCCGCACCGAAACTATATTCATTCTTAAACCATTTTGCGCAACATTTCATAAAGTGAATGGGGGAAAAATCCTCTGCACAGTAGCAGAAGGATCTAAAAAAACATTGTGGTGCAGGTCACACTATTTTCTTTTCTTCCTCCTCATCCATCCAAGACCAGCAGCCATTCCAGAAGCAACGACCGCAACTGCAGCAGGCCCGGTATCTCCTACGGGGCCCTGAGACTGAATGAGCGGTTGCAATTGTGCATAGGGCAATTGGTACGGGGCAGGTTGCTGTGTTGGATACTGAGGGAACTGGAACTGAGTTGCAACGCCGAGAATAGAAGCTGGCCCTTGGGAATTTTGGGAATTTTGGGTGTTCTCTCCTGCAACAATGCCTGTCGGCACACCGCCTTCGAGGAGGCAGAAACGGTTACAACCATCATTACTCACACGATTTCCATCATCACATTCTTCAGAGGTGTCGAGAACCAAGTCTCCACATCGTGCAAGGCTACAGTCTGGACGACACGCTTCGTCGGGTAGTGCAGAGTTGAGAGCGCCGTTATCACACTCTTCTCCTGCATCTAGAACACCGTCCCCACAAGAGTTGCTCACAAAGCGGCAGTTGCTACAGTTATACCCTGTACTATCATCATGCTTCGACTGCTCACACTGTTCCCCAAGCAGGCTTTGGACAATACCATCACCACAAATACCAACTTCTAGTAAGCAGGTACTACTGCAGCCATCGTTATCACGACGGTTTCTGTCGTCACACTCTTCATTAATTTCAAGCACGCCATTTCCACACACAGAGGCAGCGGCAACAAGTACTTGCTCGCGTTCACATCGAGAGCTACAACCGTCACCATTGATATTGTTTCCATCATCACATTCTTCTGTATGTTCTACGACGCCATTTCCACAGCCACCTGAACGGTTGAAGGTGTCATCATTGTCGGTACTACTTTGTGCACTACTACTGATCACACTCGATACGTCACTGCTAGTACTGCTTGATACCACACTACTTTCTTCAGATGAAGAATCGTCACTGCTAGTACTGCTTGATACCACACTACTTGAAACAGATGAAGAGCCAATGTAACGACATTCATTACTACAAGAGAAGTTAATCACTGTGTCGTACTCACATTGATATGGCCCATTTGCACACTCTGCATGTGATGAACACGTTTGACCAGTAGGCGATCCACCACATCGTAATACGTCAGTAAAGCCAACGTATGCACACACGTTACAGTCGGCATTGTCTTGGCAAGACCTATATTCGTCTTGGCTGCATACAGAACCGTTATCACATTGCTCACCAAGATCTATAACACCATCTCCACATGTTAGTGGAACGGCTGAAGAGAACGCAGATGCAATAGAGCTTTCCGTTCCATTGCTTGCAGCATCACTACTTATATTACTAGATGTTACAGAACTTGGCGCATTACTACTCAGGACAGAGGAATCTTGCGTACTACTTACTCCACTAGAGTCTGTACTACTCAGGACAGAGGAATCTTGCGTACTACTTACTCCACTAGAGTCTGTACTACTTGTATTTGCTGATGAGTTATCAGAAAAGATAGAGGAGAACCCTGAAGAGAGATTAGAAGAAAAGTCTGACGAGAGGTCTGAAGAGAATGCAGAAGAAGATTCCGAAGAGGCGCTGGAAGAAGAGCTAGAAGAACTGGAAGAAGGTTCCGAAGAACTAGAGCTAGAACTTGATGATGTACATTCGCAGTCATAGATAACATCGTCTTTCACTGCACACTGTTGGTTTATGCATTCGTATTCTGTGCAGTACTCTTTACACTCTTCAACTGCGCCACATTCACTACAGGATTTTTCTCCACAGTCTGCTGCAGTTTCACATTCAGGTTCGATGCATACCCAACTATCAATTGGTACTGTGGTGCAGATTTCATCAGGTGTACAACAATCGGTTGAAGGCCAGTTTACGGGCCCACATTGCTCTGTGCCCGTAGGGCAGTCGAGTACTGGTACAGGACAAGAGGGGTTTGTATTTTTACATCCAACGTTTCTTGCTCCTGCTGAACAGTCGATAGCACAAGAGAATTCATCCTCATTGTCTTCACAAATATAGTTGTTGTTACAGCCTTT
>Ga0115002_10005939_pt1 | contig 14223 bp, 13 predicted proteins | sample ArcticOcean_MG_C_8_FD_89576 | JGI IMG/M metagenome (GOLD analysis project Ga0115002, IMG submission 89576) | Marine microbial communities from western Arctic Ocean - ArcticOcean_MG_CB11_86 | ecosystem: Environmental > Aquatic > Marine > Oceanic | place: Arctic Ocean: Canada Basin | collected... | reverse complement strand
TCGCGTCGTACCTCGACGGCGACGCGTTCAGCGGATTGATCTTCGCACTCTTCGTCATCACCGTGGCTGCGGCAGAGGTCGGGCTTGCGCTCGGTATCGTGCTGCGCCTGTTCCGGGAACGACAGACTGCCTACGTTGACTCCGCGGACAGCATGAAATGGTGACCGCCGTGCGTACAACGACGCCCGAGGGGCTGCGATCGATCATGCCCGAAGGGCTGGCTCGATAGTGGGTATGGAACAGGTCTGGATCCTCCCGGCGATTCCGTTCGCGACGTTCCTCGTGCTCGGGCTCTTCAACCGCTTCATCCCGCGTCGCGGTGATGGGCTCGCGGTGCTGGGCATGGCCGCAGTGGTGGTCCTCGTTGGGGTCGTACTCGCTGACTTCCAGAACTTCTTCGTCGACGGCATATTCACTCCTGGCGGCGAGCACGCCTACGCCGAAGAGTGGGTCGACATCGGTCAGGGCTTCTTCCTGATCGAGTTCAGTACCTACGTCGACTCTGTGACGATGGTGATGCTGCCGGTCGTGTCGTTCGTGGCGCTGATGGTGCTCGTCTACTCGATTGGCTACATGAAAGGCGAGCAGCGGTACGGCTGGTACTTCGCCGCGCTGTCACTGTTCGTCTCGGCGATGCTGCTGCTGGTCATCTCTGGCAACCTCCTGCAGCTCTACCTGGCCTGGGAGGGCGTCGGTCTCGCGTCGTACCTCTTGATCGGCTTCTACTGGGAGCGCCAGGCTGCGGCCGAGGCTGCCAAGAAGGCCTTCATTACGACCCGCATCGGCGATGTTGGTCTATTGATCGGCATCATCCTGCTGTGGCGGGTTACCGGTAGCTTCGACATCCAGGAGATCATCCATGCCGCTCAGGAAGGCGTCTTCGACCAGACATACCTCACGGTCGCGATGATCTTCCTCTTCGCGGGTGCCGCGGGTAAATCCGCTCAGTTCCCGTTCCACGTCTGGCTGCCCGATGCGATGGAGGGCCCGACTCCGGTTAGTGCGCTGATCCACGCCGCGACGATGGTCGTGGCCGGGGTGTACTTGGTCGCACGCATGCTTCCGGTCTACGACGAGGTGCTGATCGCCCGCGACGTGGTGCTCTACACGGGCCTGCTGACAGCGCTGATGGCGGCGACGATGGGCCTCGTTGCGACCGATATCAAGCGAGTGCTCGCCTTTTCGACGGTGTCGCAACTCGGCTTCATGTTTGTCGCGCTGGGTGTCGGCGCCCTGACGGCGGCGATGTTCCACCTCTTCACGCACGCCTTCTTCAAGTCGTTGCTCTTCCTCGGGTCCGGGTCCGTGATTCACGCGACCGATGAGCAAGAGGTCCAGGAGCTCGGCGGTCTGCGGAAGAAGATGCCGGTCACGACGATCACCTTCACGATCGGCAGCCTCGCCCTTGCAGGTTTGCCATTCCTCGCGGGCTTTTGGTCGAAGGATGAGATCCTGCACGACCTCCAGAAGCACGGGCCGATGTGGGCCTATGTGGTGCTTGCGGCAACGGCTGCTCTGACCGCGATCTATACGACCCGCGTCGTGTTGTTGACCTTTTTCGGCAAGCCCAAGAACCAGCAGGCATACGACCGTGCGCACGAGTCGCCGCCGATCATGACCGTGCCGCTGATGATTCTCGCGGCGCTCGCGATTGTGGCCGGGTTCGTGACCTACACCGGCGTTGGCGAGGCACTCGGCTTCGTCGGTGGCATCGGCGAGGTGGTCTACCTTCCGGCCGAGGGCGCGCATCGGTTCGAGTTGGACTGGGCCTTCGCTGCCGGAGCCAGCGCGACTGCGGTCGCCGGGGTCGTGATCGGCGTCGCTTACTGGTGGGGTGACGCGAAACGCGCGGTCGCCGCGCGCAACTGGGCACCAGAGCTGCATCAGCTCTTCGCACGCCGCTACTACATAGATGAGCTCTACCAGGCGGTCATCAACAACGTGGTGATGGGTGCGTCGCGCGTGGTGGCCTGGTTCGACAAGAAGGTCGTCAACGAAACGGGCGTCGATGGCGCAACACAGTTCATCGGCTTCCTCGGGTACCGCCTGAAGTTCCTACAAACCGGCCGCATTCCGAATTACGCACTTGGCATGGCGCTTGGCGTCGCAGCCCTGGCGGTTGTCGCCATCGGCACGACATAGCGAGGTTGATGGATGACTGAGTCCGACGCCGTCCTTCTACTGGCGCTATTCCTGATCCCACTCGGGACTGCTGCGCTGTTGATGCTGGTCCCGTCTCGCGAGCGGTCGTTGATCGTCGGTTTGACCGCGGCCTCAAGCCTCGCGATGTTCGTGATCTCGCTCTATGTTTTCGTCGCGTACGATTTCAACGGCGCGCAGTTCCAGGGCGTGGACGCCTGGAACTACATGCACAACGTCGGCCTCCTCGGTGAGGAGGGCATCCAGCTCAAGGTCGGGATCGACGGCATCGCGGCAGCGATGGTGCTGCTGACGGGCATCGTGATTTTACCGGGCACCTGGGTGTCCTGGAAGATCCAGAACCGGATGAAGGACTTCTTCATCCTCCTCTACATCCTGACCGCAGGAGTGTTCGGCACCTTCGTGATGTTGGACATGTTTATGTGGTTCCTGCTCTACGAAACTGCGCTCTTGCCGATGTACCTCCTGATCGCGGTCTGGGGATCCACGCGCAAGGAATACGGTGCGATGAAGCTCATGATGATGCTTCTCGCAGGCTCGATTCTGATATTCACCGCGATCTTCGCGCTCTATGCCGAGGCCGGTCTGGGCACCTTCGACATGGTCGACCTCTATGCGTTCGACTACGACGAGGACTTCCAGAAGATCTACTTCCCGATGGTGGCGGTGGGCTGCGGCATCCTGGCAGCGATGTTCCCGTTCCACTCCTGGTCGCCGGATGGCCATGCCTCGGCGCCGACCGCGGTATCGATGCTCCACGCTGGCGTGCTGATGAAGCTCGGTGCGTTCGGCATCATCCGGCTGGGGTTCCAGATGATGCCCGAGGGTGGCGAATTCTGGGCTCCGGCGCTGATCCTCGTCGGCATCACGGCCGCGCTGTATGGCGCGATCTCCGCGCTGCGGCAGGACGACCTGAAGCTGATGACCGGCTTCTCCTCGATATCGCACATGGGCTACGTGATGCTTGGCCTCGGGACGATGAATGTCATCGGTTGGACCGGAGCCGTACTCCAGATGTTCGCCCACGGCATCATGACGGCGCTCTTCTTCCTGCTGATCGGCGCGATGTACGACCAGTCGCACAATCGCGACATCCCGAACTTCTCAGGCATGGCGAAGCAGATGCCGATTTGGACGGTATTCTTCGTCATCGCCGGTCTCGCCTCGCTCGGATTGCCTGGCATGTCCGGCTTCGTGGCCGAGGTGCACATCTTCATCGGCACGTTCCGCGCTTATCCGGTCGTCGGTGGCTTGGCGGTGCTGACCGCGGCGATCACGGCCACCTACCTGCTGCGTATGTTCTCGCAGGTGTTCTTCGGCGAGTTCAATCCGAGGTGGAGCGAGCTGAAGGAGATCACCTACGCCGAGCGCGCAGGTGCGGCCGTCCTCGCGGGGACGATTCTCTTGCTCGGGCTGTGGCCGTCCCCATGGGTCGACCGCATCGCCACGACGATCGAGACCACGATTCCGGGGGTGCACCTCTAATGCGCATTACCCTTCGACTGGATGACCGATCGCCGAGGACACTAGCGTGACCACCGACCTGCTCGGTAACGACCTGAACCTGCGGTATGAGCTGCTCGGACCGGAGATCGCGATCGCGATCACGGCGATGCTGGTGCTGTTTGCGGACGCGTTCCGTAAGGAGTTGAACCTCGGTCGCTTCGCCCTGCCGGCACTCTCGGTGGTCGGCCTGATCGTCGCGATCGTGCTCAGCGCGCTGTGGATCGATGAAAACGAGGACTTCGCGCGCCTTGTCCAGATCGACGACTTCACCACCTTCTTCCGCATCCTATTCTTGTCGGTGACGCTGATCGTGATCGTCGGCTCGCACGAGTACATCGAGCGGAATGTTAGCCACGTCGGCGAGTTCTACTCGCTGCTGCTGTTCTCGACGGCCGGCGCGATGCTGATGGCTGGCGCGCGAGACCTGCTGACGGCCTACCTCGCGATCGAGGTAATGTCGTTCTCGCTTTACATCCTCGTGTCACTCACGAAGAACGACGCTCGGTCGGGTGAGTCATCGCTGAAGTACGTGCTCTTGGGTGGGGTCGCCTCGGCGATGCTGCTCTATGGGTTGAGCTTCATCTACGGGGTCGGCGGGTCGACGCAATACTCCGAGATCACGGCCACGCTCAGCGGCAGTACGGCTGATGTGGAGTTGCCGCTGGTCCTGGGTCTGGCCCTTATCATCGCTGGCCTCGGCTTCAAAGCCTCCGCGGTGCCATTCCACATGTGGACCCCGGATGCTTATGAGGGTGCTCCGATTCCGATCACCGCTTACTTGTCCGCAACCTCGAAGGCCGCGACATTCGCGCTACTGTTGCGCTGGTTCGCTGGGCCACTGCTGCCCGTGATCGACGAATGGCAGTGGATGATCGCGTCGTTAGCAGTGGCCACGATGGTGGTCGGCAACTTGGTGGCTCTGCAGCAGACCAACATCAAGCGCCTGATGGCGTACTCCTCGATCGGCCAGGTCGGCTTCATGCTGATGGCGATCACCGCGATCTCTGACACCACTGGGTCGGCGCTGCTGCTGCACCTGACTGGCTACATCATCACGAACCTCGCGGTGTTCATGGCCGTGGTCGCGTTCTACAACAAGACCGGAAGCGAAGAGATCGCGTCCTTACGCGGCCTCGCGCAGACGAACCCGTACCTTGCGCTGGTGATGACCGCTGGGCTCTTTTCGCTCGCGGGGATGCCGTTGCTGGCGGGATTCTTGACCAAGTTCATCCTCTTCCAGTCGGTGGTTAGCGAGGGCTACACGTGGCTGGTGGTGATAGCGCTGGTCTCGAGCACGGTGTCGCTCTACTACTACCTGCAGGTCATCCGATATATGTACCTGTACGAGCCCGAGGGGGAGACGGAGCGCTGGCGTCTGACGCCCACCGGATACCTCGCCACCGGTGCGCTACTGGTTGGAGTGCTGTGGGTTGGTATCTACGCGGCACCGTTCTACACGGTCGCTGACCGCGCGATCGCACCGCTCTTCGCCTAGGCGAGTCACTCACCGGGATCGCTGAGTTCGAGGCGGTGGGCGCGCTCGTGGTGGTTGAGCGGCAGTTCGTCGTCCCGCGCCCTGGCTCACTCGCGGCGCACAGCGTGCCGCCGAGCGGCTGGAGGAACCCTCGCGGGATCGCCGGCCCGAGGGCAAAGCGGGGTGACGACGCGTCCTTTTCGAAGCACTCGAACACCCGAGGTAGGACATCCGGATCAATTCCGGATCCGGAGTTGGTCACGCTGAGGACGATCGAATCACCTCGTTGCTCGACCTTGAGCTCGACGCTGCCCGGCGTGGCGGACCGCGTTGGAGACGAGGTTGGCCAGCACCTCGCGGATACGCGGCGGGTCGAGGTCGATCAGCGGCAGATCGTCTAACACCCCGGTCGTCAGTTCCATGCCATCCGAGGCGGCGAGGCTGGTGTAACTCCCCGCGATGTCTTCGACGAGGACGGCGATGTCGGTCGGCTCGGGGTGCAGGACAAGGGTCCCAGCCTCGGGAAGGGTGACGGTGCGCAGGTGGTCGACGAGGCGGTAGAGGACCTCCACCTCACCGGGGAGTGTGGCGATGCTCGCCTCGTCAGGGGCATGGACGCCGTCGTGGATCGCCTCCAGTTCGCCCTGGATCACCGCGAGTGGGTTGCGCAGTTCATGGCTGACGTCGGCGAGCAGGGTGCGCCGAGTCTCCTCGTCGGTCTCGAGTTGCTCGGTCATCGTGTTGACCGCGCGGGACAGCGAGCGGAGCGGGCCGCTGGACCACGATGGTTCCGGAACGCGGGCAGTGAAGTTACTCTCCTCGCGGTTGCGGATCGCGCGGTTGACGCAGTTCACCTCGCGCACGATGCGGCTGATGAGGAATGCGCTTCCGGCAACAACTGCGATCACGATCAGGATCAGCAGCGGCCACACGCCAAAGGTCGCGCCCTCAGCCAGCCCGCCGTCGAGCGGTGTGACGCGGGCGATGGCGAGTGTGACGAGGACGACGGCACCGACGCTCGCGAATACGACGAAGAGAACGAAGAAGGAGTCACAGCCCTTCAGCGCCGGTCTGCCGCGGCCTCGGCGGCGCGAATCGCCGGCGGGAGGCCAAGACTCTTCCTACGGTCACCACGGCGGGCGCTCACTCGGCGGGGTGGGGCGGCAGGGGGTTAGCATCCTCGGTATCGCGGTCGTCTGCGAAGCGGTAGCCGACCGTGTAGACGGTGAAGATGTGCGGAGGCCGCCGCGGGTCGGGCTCGATCTTGCGACGGGGAGTTCTTGATGTGCGCGTCGATCGCGCGCTCGTAGGACTCGAAGGCGATGCCGTGAATCGCATCGAGGAGTTGGCTCCTCGTGAAGATTCGCCCGAGCTGCCGCGCGAGCGTTTCGAGGAGCTTGAACTCGGTTGGTGTCAGGTCGACGTCGTCATCGGCGACCTCGACGCGCATCCGGTCGACCTGCCGCCGTACGTCACCCGCGACCACGAAGTCGCCGGCGGGTTCGGCGGGCTGCTGCTCCGTGGGCCCCCTTCGCGACGGCGAGGAAGACCAGCAGCGGAATCAGTCGCGCTAGCCATTTTATGAAGTTGTCCTTTCGAGTGTTTGCTCGTTGGGACGATCTTCCGAGGAAAATGTGAATCAATTGCGGAGACGCGATGAACGTCGCGTGGAGCTTTCTCGGAGGGATCAAAGAAGCCGGGCCTCTCGACCCGGCTTCTCGGTGAACCGAACGCCTCGAGGGTTACCGCTTCGGCAGCGCCACCGTGGCGGTGCCTGGCGTGGTCTGCGTGCCGTCCGGCTGCGCAACGCCGACGTCGAGGTCGATCAGCGCTTCGCCGTCGTCCTCGTACTTCTTCGTCACCTTGCCCCAGACCGTGAGGTCCTGGCGTGCGGGGTCCATGCCTCGGTAGGAGACGCCCCAGTTCTTGATCTTGCCCTGGTCACCCTTCCACTCGTCGATCAAGCGACCGACAAGCATGCCCTTGAGGGCGCCGTGGACGATGATGTCCGGCAGATTGTTGTTCTCGGCGAAGTCGTCGTCGTAGTGGATCTGGTAGAAGTCGCCAGACGCGGCGGCCCAGACGACGAGCCGCTGCGAGCTCATCGGCTCGTTGAGCGAGAACTCCTGGCCCTCTTCGACGTCATCCCAGTGAATCTGATCAGCCATGGTGATTCCTCCGTGGGTCGCTTAGTAGGAGAGGCCGGTGCCGCGCTTTTTGGCGACGATCTGGCCGTCGCTCTGTCGCGTGTATACGGTCTCGGAGTTCTGGATCAGCATCTTACCGAGGCGGCTCTGCGTGAGCTCCAGGGTCGTGATGCGCGAAATAGCCTCCAGCACGTCGCCGCCGTAGACCTGCTCGATCGGCTCGACTTCGGTGCCACCGTCGAGGCGCCGCTGGAACGGGTTCTCGAACAGCTCACGCCGCCCGGCCCCGTCTGCGCTCGGGTTGAAGATCGGCATTCCGAGGAACCCGGGAGGCGATGGAAGCCCACCGTCATAGCCGGCCGCCTTGGCGGCAGCCTCGTCGAAGTACTTCGAGTCTTTGTAGCCGACGGCACGCGCGAACGTGCGGATCCCCTGGGTGGTGACCTCGTAGGTCGATCGCCCGGTCTCCTGGCCGACCGCGGCCTTCATCTCGTCAGTCAGGTCTTCAAGCTCTTCGGCCACACAAACCTCCCTTGCCGCGTGAAATATTGGGCTGCCGCGCGATGTGCTGCGGTGCCGTGATGGAATATACCGAACGCGGTGGGCCAAGCGCAGGTCGAACTGTCTGAAAATGATGGCTAGAGGCGCGGCAAGTAGCGGTCGATCTCGAACTGGGTGACCTGGGAGCGGTACTCGGACCACTCGATTTTCTTGTTCGAGACGAAGCTCTCGAAGACGTGATCGCCGAGCGTCTCGCGCAGCAGGGTGGAGCCCTCGAGCTGGTCGATCGCCTCACCGAGTGAGCCCGGCAGTGACTGCTAGTTGTGGGTCTCGATCTCCTGGGTGCTGAGCTGGTCGGTGGCCGCGGTCACGGGTTCCGGCAACGGGAGGCCTTCTTCAATGCCCTTCAGGCCTGCGGCGAGCACGCCGGCAAACGCGAGGTAGGGGTTACACGCCGCATCGGGGACGCGGTACTCGACGCGCGTCGAGACCTCGAGGCCGGGCTTGTACTCGGGCACCCGCACGAGGTCGGAGTGGCCCTTCGGCGACCAGGTCGCGTAGAGCGGCGCCTCGGTGCCGGGGACGAGCCGCTTGTACGAGTTCACCCATTGGTTGGTGAGCAGCATCAGCTCCGGTGCGTGCCGGAGCAGCCCCGCGATGTACTGACGGGCGACCGTCGAAATGCGCAAGTCGTCGCTGTCGTCGTAAAACGCATTCTCTTCGCCTCGGAAGAGAGAGAGCTGGAGGTGCATGCCGGAGCCATTTTCGTTGGCGAGCGGCTTCGGCATGAAGGTAGCGTAGACGCCGTGGCGCATCGCGACCTCTTTGACCAGGAGGCGGTAGGTCATCACCGAATCAGCCATCGTGAGGGCGTCCGTGTACTTCAGGTCGATCTCGTGCTGGCTCGGCGCGGCCTCGTGGTGGCTGAGCGCGACGCCGATCCCCATCTGTTCGAGGGCGAGCACGGTCTCACGTCGGAGATCGGATCCGCCGTCGAGCGGTGTCAGGTCAAAGTAGCCACCGCTGTCGAGCGGTTCGGTCCCGTACTGGTCTTTGAAGTAGAAAAACTCGATCTCGGGCGAGATGTAGAAGGTGTAGCCAGCCTGGGTAGCCCGCGCGAGGACGCGCTTTAGCACCTGCCGGGGGTCACCCGGGAACGGAGCGCCGCCCGGCACCTGCAGATCGCAGAACATCCGGGCGACGGCTTGCTCGCGCGGACGCCAGGGCAGGATCTGAAAGGTCGAGGTGTCCGGCACGGCGATGACGTCCGTCTCGTCGTGTCGCGCGAAGCCCTCGATTGCTGAGCCGTCGAAGGAGATGCCATCGCTGAGGGCATGCTCGAGTTCCTCGATGGTGATCGCGACGGACTTGAGCATGCCGAGGGTGTCGGTGAACCAGAGGCGAATGAACTTCACGTCGTGGTCACGACAGGCCTGAATCACGTGCTGCTGGGTATCGAGATTCACCATGCAGTCATCGTAGCGAGCACCATGTTTCGTGGATGTTTCCGCTGCTGAGGGCTAGCTAGGCGTCGAAGTACTGGATGTACTCGAACGGGGTCGGTCGCGTCCGAGATTCGGCGACCTCTTCCCGTTTCGCGGCGACCCAGTGCTCGAGCACGTCGAGCGTGAAGACGTCACCCTGCAGCAGGAACTCGTGGTCCGCCTCGAGCGCGTCGAGCGCCTCTTCGAGGCTGGATGGCACGCTACGGAGCTGGGCTGCCTCCTGCGGATTGAGCTCGAACAGGTTGCGATCGAGCGGGTCGCCGGGATCGAGCTGGCGCTGGATGCCATCGAGGCCCGCCATCAACATCGCGGCGAACGCGAGGTATGGGTTGGCGGTGCCGTCCGGCGGGCGAAACTCGATCCGCTTGCTGGCCGGGGCCATCGAGTAGATCGGGACGCGGATCGCTGCGGAGCGGTTGCGCATGGAGTACACGAGGTGGACGGGAGCCTCGAAGCCGGGGACGAGCCGCCGGTACGAGTTGGTGGTCGGGCTCGTCAGTGCGAGCAGCGCCGGAGCGTGGTGGAGGAGGCCGCCCATATAGCTGCGTGCGAGCTCAGAGAGCCCGCCGTAGCCGTTGGAGTCGTAGAAGAGCGCCGTCTCTCGACGCCAGAGCGACTGGTGGGTGTGCATCCCGCTGCCGTTGTCGCCGTGCACCGGCTTCGGCATAAAGGTGGCAACTTTTCCGTGCGCGCGAGCGGCGTTGCGGACGAGGTACTTGTACCACTGCACCCGATCTGCCATCGAGAGCAACGAGGCGTGGCGGATCCCGATTGCGCCCTGACCGCCCGAGCCGACCTCGTGATGGTCGAACTCGATCTCGATGCCGACCGAGCGCAGTTGCTCCGCGATGAACCAGCGGATGTCGGAGGTCTGATCGGAGGGGGCGGCGGCGGCGTATCCGGACTGGCGGCCGAGTTTGTAGCCCTGGTTTGGGGCCTCGTCGCATCCGGTGTTCCAGTGGCCCTCGGTGGAATCGACGAAGTAGAAGGCGGTGTTGCCGTCCTGCTGGTAGCGGACGTCATCGAAGATGAAGAACTCGAGCTCGGGGCCGAACTGCGCCTCGTCAGCGACGCCTGAGGCGCGGAGGTATTCTTCGGCTTTCGAGGCGACGTAGCGGGGATCGCGCGACAGTCGTTCGCGGCTGGTCGGATCGACGACATCACAGAGCATGCTGAGGGTCGGGGTGGCAGGGACCGGATCGACGGCTGCGGTGTCCAGGTCCGGCATCAGCAGCATGTCGGATTCGTGGATCGGCTGGAATCCGCGAAGGCTTGATCCGTCGACGCCGAGGCCGGCCTCGACGAACGCGTTATCGAGCCGGTCGGGGTGGATAGCGAAGCTGTGCCACACGCCGAAGAGATCGCTCACCTTGAGGTCGACGCGGCGCAGGCCGCGATCCTCAACGAGTTGCCGGACATCCTGCAAGGTCGCCACGCGTCGCCCCCTTCACGGCTCCCAGAGTGTGGCGGAGGCTGCCCTCCCGCGCGAACGTCGATGCTACTCGCCTCGGAGTTGCGCGAAACATGCGTGAAACGCGGGTGACATCGGTGGCACGGGCTGTGCGTATCCGCACCGGCGACCGAGACGAAGCGGCGATTTAGTTAGGCAACGGCCCGTGCTCCTCAAGGGGCACGGGCCGTTGCGATCCAGGAAGGAGCGTGATCGTGATTGAGTCAGGCGAGCCCGCTATCGATCCGGAGCGGTACCTGGTGACCGTCGACGGAGAGCCGGTTCACCTGACCTACCTGGAGGTCAACGTGCTGTGGGCGACCGCTTCGACGGGCGCATCGCCACCTACGACCACCTCGCAGCGGCGCTCTGGAGCGAGGACAGTTCGAAGAATCGACGGCGGCTCGCAGTCCTGATCTCGCGACTGCGGTCGAAGTTGGGCGACTCGGCCGGTGCGCGGGTCAACACCATCATGCGTGTGGGCTACCGCCTCAGTGCGCCTTCTGAGGCTGCCTGACTGACGGAGCTACCTTTCCGTGACAACGGTCCGTTCGCCGTGGACGGCGCGCCTCGCCTTGCCCTCGATCGCTGGCGCGAGCAGCACGCGATACCGCTCGCCCGCTAGGCGCTAGGTCGGCTGTGCGATCAGCCGTCGGTCCTTGACAAGGTTGGGCAGATAATCTCGCTGGCACTCGTGGCAGACGAAGCCCATCGCCTTGGAGTCGTCGTCCATGACCTCGGGGCCGCGCCAGCGCGGCATCAGCTCGCCGTCGCAGCGGCATTCGGTCGGGTTCGAGGCCATCGGTGCTCTCCGCTTGATCGACGTGATGCTAGGGCCTGATTCTTACGCATCGTGCCGATCCCGCCAAGCACGCGACCTGCGGCCCTTGACGTGGCGTCGCGTCGGTGGCTTGGTAGGTGCCGCTCTGAGGGTGATCCCTGATTCGTGAACGTGTCGTGATGACGCGCGCACGTGAATCGGGGGCTCGTCCACAGACCGTGAACATGGGGACCGAGAGTCGCAGGGAAGCGGCGACTCTCGGTCCCAGCCCTGACTGGACGCTGCCGACGGCATCGGCGAATTGAATTCGATCGGTAGTCGGGCTGTTACCGCCGGGGTTGCGTGGTCGGTCGCGTCGGGCAACTGGGCGGAGCAGCACTAGGGCGGTGTCTTCAGCGATGCTGACGGCGATCCGGTGGAGAGCGTGCAGGTGCTGGCGACGAAGTCCGGTCGCTACTCGGTGCGGGTGATTGAGGTGCACGCTGAGGCGTCGCGGGAGCTGTCGCTGTGATGCTGGGGAGCTCGGATCGCGGTGAAGTACTGGAGTTAGCGACGGCGGCGGGGTCGTTGGCCCAGCCGCCGGACAATGCGCGAGTGCTGACGGTATGTGCGCCGGATGGAGATGGCACGGCGGGTGGCGCGGCGACGTGTTCTTCGCGCGGTCCGACGGTGGACGGGCGACTGAAGCCGGATGTTCTAGCTCCGGTGGGGCTGGTAGACGAGTTGAGGCAGTTGTTTGCTGGCACCTCGGCGACGGCGCCACATGCTGCGGGGATGCTGGCGCTGCTGGGCGAGGCGTTCGCGGGCGGTGATGCCGTTCGGGGGCGGGACGCCGAGTGCGACGCTGAGTTCGTTGATCGGGCTGGAGGAGCTGCTGCCGGTAGGGGCTGATGGGGCTTGGCTGATGGGGCTAATGGGGCTGGTGCCGCCGCTGGGCGGGGTGGCCGCGTTCCAGTACCGGGCCCCCGACGGCTATCCGCTGCGCTTCTCACACCTGCTGACGGGGCTGGTGCAGGCGGGGGCATGCTTCCGGTTCGACGATGGGCAACAGCAGTGGGAGGCGCACATTGCTGCTGCGCCGAAGTTTGTTCAGGACTTCGGAAAACTGGATGACCTCGACATAGTGATCGCGAGGTTCGGGGGCGAGTAGGGCGAGCGGAGGGCTACGGTTCCGGCGCGTCATCACGGTCGACTGCGTCATTGGAATTTATGACGTTGTTGTCGAGGCGTGCGGCGACATCATCGATGCTGGGGATGCGGTCCGGGTTCTGTTCGAAGTAGCGCGCAGCGACGACGAATGCCTGGTCTGCGGCAAGTTGAGCGGTATCGAGTGCGGGTTGATCCGCTTCGTTGCTAATGGTGACCTCGCTGAGCTCACGAGCGCTGTTGAAGGCTGTCTGATGTGAAACGAAAACGGCGGCGCCGGAGATGGCCTCTGGATCGTGCTCGATATGGTGCGTCACGGATGTGGTGGCGTTGGTCAGCGTACGGAGCAAGGGCGTACCGACGGTCTGGTCGTCGGCGTTGAGGGTGGCGACCAGGAGGAGCGTGTCGAGCCAGAGGTCGAGCTGTTTATCGACGGTGAGGGCGGTGAAGTTGACTAGCGGGCCTTCGTGGGTGGGCTCGATGACGGCGACGGTGGTCTGTGGCTCGTCGACGAGTTCGATGACGGCGACGGTGGTCTGTGGCTCGTCGACGGGTTCGACGTTGGTGACGACTGGGACTGGTGTGCCGTTGCCGATGGCGGCGACGGTGACGATGAATGTGGCGATCGCGGCAGCCGCTGCCGCACCTGCTGCTGCGAAGACGCTGTTCCAGCGCTGGAGGAGCGACGGCTTCGGCGCGCCGGGTGCGCTTGCCACGGCCTCGGGGGGTGGGGCGAGGGCTGCGATGATGTTGGTACGGGTGCGATGGTGGAATCGCTCGAAGGCTTCGGTTTCTGTCGATCGGTTGAAGGCGGCTGAGATTGCGGTGGAGGTGTGGACGAGTGAGTGGAGAGTGGGGTCTACACGCGAATCCAGATCGAGCGCGACGCCGGATTCGTGGAGTGCGAGCGCGTCTGACAGGCGAAGCGCCTCGGCGGAGTCTGACCCGAGGCCGAGCAGGTCGTCCTGCTTCGGCATGTCTTTGTCGTCCTCTTGCTCAGTCATCTCTATGCTTCGTTCCCCGTCAAATTCCGGACCGATGTCGGTCTGATTGTCGCTGTCGCAGCGGATGCCTCTTGCATCAGAAGCGACCGGAGCCGCTTCACTGCCTTGTGCTGGAGGACCTTCACATTGCTCTGGTTCTTTTCAAGAACTTCGGCGGTTTTCGCGATGTTGAGCCCGGCACCAAAGCGGAGGCGGATCACCTCGCGCTGCGCTTCCGGGAGCTGGTCCACCAGTCTGAATACCTCCTCGATGGTGACCTGGGTTTCAGCCAGGTCGGCCGGTCCGCGTTGTCCGTCCGGGATCCACTCGGGGACCTCGGACATCGGTCCGCGCACCGCGGCGCGGCGATGGTGCGACGCGACGTGATTGTGGGCGATTCTGAAGAGCCAAGCACCGAATGAACTTCGGTCGCTGGCACCCAGGTCCCTCCACTCGAACCGGTCGATCGCACCCAGAGCCTTGAGGAAGATCTCTTCCGCAAGGTCCTCGGCGTCGGCTTCGTTGCTGACTCGAGCGAGGCAGTATCGGTACAGGCGGGCGACGTAAACG
>Ga0115002_10005937_pt1 | contig 14224 bp, 11 predicted proteins | sample ArcticOcean_MG_C_8_FD_89576 | JGI IMG/M metagenome (GOLD analysis project Ga0115002, IMG submission 89576) | Marine microbial communities from western Arctic Ocean - ArcticOcean_MG_CB11_86 | ecosystem: Environmental > Aquatic > Marine > Oceanic | place: Arctic Ocean: Canada Basin | collected... | reverse complement strand
TGACCGGCGACTGGTCGATCGAGCCACTCGCCAGCGATAAGGGCATTGCAACGCTGGGTATTTACCGAGTCAGCGGATCCGCGCTGAGCCGGACCGGAAAATCTGTCGGCTGGTCCACCGTTTTGAAGATCCTCGACGCCGAAAAAGACTCCAGCGGACAGCGCGAGTATCTAATGGCGAACTCGGTATTTCTTCATTCACTCATCAGCGGAGTTAGACCGGCCATTTGCTATTCGGCCACTGAGCGTACGTCCTCTGAACGCTGGATTTGGATGGAGGATCTGAGAGGTGCTGTCCAACCACCATGGAGCGATAGCACGTCTCTTGATGTAGCCAGAGACGTCGGAAAATTTAACGGACAATCCAGTCTCGCTTCTCCAACGGAAGAATGTGAGACGACGGGGATCGCCGCAGCGCTCGAGAGGCTTGGGTTCGCTCAGCGAATGGGCAGCTTTCAAGCAACTACATCATCGGATGCTTTCGCTTCGACGATGCTTGGTCAATCTGGGACTGATGCCATTCAAAATATGCTTAGCAAGTACTCGCAGGTTGTCGATGGGTTGGCTGGTATCACACAGATCGTCGCACATGGCGATATCCACACAGGCAACTTGTTCCCGATTGTTTCTAATGGTGTGCATGAAGAAACGGCGGCGATCAACTGGGCCGCCGGCGGAATGGGCGCCCTGGGTGAGGATGCCGGCAACCTGATCGCTTCGCATTTCCGTCGAAGTGCGATTGATGCGTCCAGATTCGATGATCTTGGACAGCAAGTTTTCGATCAATATCTGGAAGGTCTCCTCAATCCCGATGCCGATGTGGAAGATGCGCGAACGGGTTTCCTGGCCGGGTTAGACTTCTGGGACCTCGTTAAACTCATGGCTCTGCGAACTGGCCTCGCACTGAATCCCGAATTACGTGGCCGTGTAGCAAAGGGATTTGGAAGAGATCCAGAAGACCTTGCTCGGTGGTGGGGAACGTTAGTCGATAGAACGCTCCCCTATGCCGTTGAGTGCACCGAACAACTGGGCGTGTAGGAACTCACGTCTCACTCCCGCAGAATCACTATGCCACAACCACGTGCGCTCGCATCTTCGCTGATATCGGACCGTCGCCAAACTTTGCGACGATCAACTCTGTCGCACGGTCGGTAACCAACTCAAGTGCAGCGTTGTCCCGCTCCTCAATCTCGTTGCGCAACGGAGTGCCCTGCGCATAGCCAATTGCCGCATGGCGCACCGTCGGAGCGGTACTGATTTTCTCCAGAGTCTCAGATGCAACATCTGAAAATCCAGCGGCGCCAAGATCAGCCCGTATCTGCTCCAAATCGTGATACCCGTGCGGAGTCCGGGCGAGAAACATCGGCGGATCGTCAGGAAATACCGTGGCTGCGCCCTGTGTTACTAAATCTGATATCTCGTTCGACTCGAAGTCGTCCCAAACGTTGAAAATCAACATCCCGCCCGGTTTCAACACCCGCCGAGCCTCGGCGTACCCGGCAACTTTGTCTGGAAAGAACATCACGCTGAACTGGCACACAACCACATCGAACGAATCGTCATCAAAAGGCAAATCCAGAGCATCGGCCTGCTGCCACTCGATCCGGTCGTCGGCTGGTTGGACACTCTTTGCCCGGCCCAGCATCGCAGGGTTCAGATCAGTGACGGAATAGCGAGCAGCTGAAGAAAGTCTCGGAGCCAACGCACGAGTCACCACACCACTTCCGGCGGCTATCTCAAGCACCGAATCAGGCTCCGTAGAAACGACTCGACTCGCGAGATCGTCCGCGTACTCCTCGAAGATCAGCGGCACCAGGTACTCGTCGTAAATCTCAGGAATCGATCCGCTGAAAACCGTATCGCCGCTGGTCAATTGTTTTACCTAACTCGAACATCGCTCCGCTCCGAACGAACCCATACGTACTAAAGAAACCGTGCCAATGTCACCCTATAACTCACCGATCAGTGCCCTCGAAATCACAAGCCGCTGAATCTCAGACGTTCCCTCGTAGATCTCAGTCACGCGCTGGTCACGATAGATGCGCTCAACCACTGACGGCTTGAAGTAGCCGACTCCGCCGTGAATCTGAAGCGCCTTGCTCGCAATTCGACCCGCAGCCTCCGAAGCATAAAGCTTCGCCATCGCCGACTCTTTGCCGTGCGGCAAACCCTCGTCGTACAGCGCGGCAGCACGATACGTGAGCAAGCGAGCGGCGTCGAGTTCGACCGCCATGTCGGCCAGCATGAACTGAATCGCCTGCCTCGTAGCAATCACCTTGCCAAACGTCACACGCTGCTTCGAGTAAGACAACGCAGCGTCGAGAGCACCCTTCGCCAGTCCCAGACACTGAGCAGCGATCATGATCCGGCTAGAATCGAGAATCTTCAAAGCCAGCTTGTAGCCCTCGCCCTCTTCACCAAGACGGTTCGTAACCGGAATACGGCAGTTGTCGAATACCAGTTCAGCCGTCGCACAACCCTTCATACCCATCTTGCCGTGCTGCGGATTGATCGTGAAACCCGGTGTTCCTTTTTCGACCACGACAGCCGTCACGCCCCTGTGGCCCGCCGACTTATCGTGATTCGTGAAAATAGAGAAAATATCGGCCTCGGACCCGTTCGTAATGAACAGCTTCGTTCCGTTAATGACGTACTCGTCGCCATCACGAGTGAGTGAACATTCGAGTGCCAGGGCGTCGGACCCGGTACCCGGTTCGGTCAACGCAAACGCAGCGATTTTCTCACCTGCAGCCAGTGAAGGGAGCCACCTCTGGCGTTGCTCATCATTCCCGCCCTGATTAATGGTCTGTGACCCGAGTGAAACGTGTGTAATCAGCACCGTGCTACTCGATCCGCAGGCAGCAGCAACCTCTTCACCCACCACCATGAAGTCCTTGTACCCGCCACCAAAACCACCGAACTGTTCGGGGATTGTCATGCCGGTCAAACCCAGTTCAGCCAGCCCTCGGAACTGATCGATAGGGAATTCAGCCTTCTCGTCGACTTCGTCGGCCCGAGGAGCAAGCTTCTCAGCTGCAAACTGTCGCACCGTGTTTGCCAACATCGTTTGCTGTTCGTTGTAGAACGGCTGCATCTTTTGTTATTCCTGAGTCTTAGCTGGGTTGGTCGTGCCGATAACCGAATATCCGGACGCTGGTCTGTAAGTGGTAACGATACACGGACGGAGGCGAATTCGATCAAGCCCCGTGCGCCATTCCTCCTTAAAGATCGGAAAGGGATAAGGTTAGACTTCGCTACTGGAAACGTCCGTGAATTCCTCTTGCAATCGCGCCCCCCGACACAGCTCTGCGATCGGACTTATTTTTGCGAATACTTGGCATCGACCCCGGACTGACCAACACCGGTTACGGCCTGATCGACGTAGTTGATCGTGGCTTCCAGGCTATCGAGGGCGGAGTGGTTCGTACAAAGTCGAGCGAACTGTTGGAAAAGCGGCTGTTCAGCATCTACAAGGTGATTCGAGACGTCATCGTGGAGTTCAAGCCGGAAGCCGTCGCTGTAGAAGACTTGCACTCTCGATTCGCGAAAACAGCACTGCTCCTCGGTCATGCCAGAGGGGTTGCTGTGATGGCAGCGGGCGAAGCTGGCATTCCAGTGTTCCACTATCAACCTGCACGTGCGAAAAACCTCGTGACCGGATCGGGCAGGGCAGATAAAGACCAAATGAAACAGGCGATTGCCGCTCATCTTGGTAACCCGACCGCCGCTAAAAACGAGCACGTTGCCGATGCATTTTCAATCGCTATCGCCCATGCGATCATGGCAGGCAGTTCGGCACTCGAAGCGATCGAGGCGGCAAAGTAATCATGTTCGTGAATCTCGAAATCAAATGATCAGCTACATCACAGGAACCATACGAAGCCTCACACGCGAGCCCGGGCGGGCTGTCGTCATCGCAGGCGGTGTCGGCTACGAGATCAGCCTGCCGACCTACGTGTACCAGTCGTTGGCAAACGATGGGATCGGCGAGGGTTCGCAGGTCGGACTCGAAATCTACTACCACGTGACAGAGCGTCAGCCGAAACCGATGCTCGTAGGGTTCCGACACCCGAGTGAAAAACGTTTCTTCGAGCAGTTAATCCAGGTCGAGGGCATAGGCCCGGCGAAAGCAGCGTCTGCACTTGTGTTCCCTGTATCGACGATCGCCACGGCGATAGAAAACGAAGATCTCGGATCGCTTCAGCGACTACCGGGTATCGGAAGCAGAGCAGCTCAGAAAATCGTGGCGACCCTGCGCGGTAAAGTTGCCGCAACCGCGCTGCTGGTTGACGCCGGTATTTCAGAACAGGGCCAGACCCCGCCGCCATCCGACGCACGGTCAGAAGCGATCGAGGCACTTGTCACTCTCGGGTATCGCCCGACTGAAGCGCAGGATAAAGTCGATGCAGTTCTACGGCAGACCCCGGAAGCTGCCGATGACCTGCAGGATTTGATGCGAGAAGTCTTCAAGGCACAGGTTTCACAGGATTAGATCTCGGCCGTTTGGTCGATTGTTCAATGCCGGAAAACCAAAAACAGATGGAGTGAGCGATTGGCTTCAGGGCCAGATGAAAACGGACGTGAACGCATAGTTCAGGCGAGTAAACCTGCCGATGAAGCCGAGATCACGGCTGGCGAACAGGCGCTGGAAGAACGCGCTGAAAAACTCGCCTCAGAGGGCGAAGAATCAATAGATTTCAACGCCAAGGATCTTCGGCCACGTCATTTTCAGGACTATGTAGGCCAGAGAGCCGTGGTCGACAGTATCTCGATCGCCGTGCTGGCATCGAAGAAACGCGGCGATACGCTCGATCACGCCCTATTCCACGGACCACCCGGTCTTGGCAAAACCACTATCGCTCACATCATCGCCCGCGAGCTCGATTCCACGCTTGTACACACCTCGGGTCCAGCTCTCGAACGCCCTGCCGATGTCGTTGGTCTGCTCTCCAATCTCAAAACAGGCGACGTGCTTTTCATCGACGAAATTCATCGCCTGTCACACGCAGTTGAGGAGTACCTCTACTCCGCTATGGAAGACTTCCGAGTCGACTTCATGACAGGATCGGGTGCCTTCGCAAAAAGCATCAACCTGCCGTTGCAGCCGTTTACACTGATCGCTTCGACCACGCGCGCTGGCATGCTCAGCGCTCCGCTCCGTGAGCGATTCGGCCTTGCTTATCACCTCGACTTCTACTCGACCGAAGACCTTGCGAAGGTAGTAACAAGGTCAGCCGGAATTCTGGAAGTTGATATCGACACTGAAGGTGCACTCGAGATCGCCCGGCGATCCCGTGCCACACCCCGAATATCCAACCGGCTACTGCGTCGCGTACGAGACTTTGCGGAGGTGAGAAATTCAGGAATTATCACCGCAAAAATTGCCTCCGAGGCGATGGAAATCGAGGGCGTTGACGCATTCGGACTGGATCGACTCGACCGCCTATATCTGACAACTCTCTCGAAGAATTACCAGGGTGGCCCGGCGGGCATCAACGCCCTGGCAGCGACGATCAACGAAGATCAGCAGACGCTCGAAGATGTCGTCGAGCCGTTCCTACTGAAGATCGGGTTTATCATCCGAACCCCGCAGGGACGCCGGACAACCCCCGAGGGTTTCGAGCACATCGGCATACCGCCCCGACTCGACGGTCCAGCCGGGCAGGGCACACTTCTCTAGAAGGCACCGCCGCCCGATCGGAAATACCCTAATTCCCGAGCGGAGTCATCGTAGTCGAGGGACCTGGCGGCGGGGACGCACTGTGCGAAATGCAAACAACGCTGGAGTAGTTTCAGCCGAACGTTCGTACCCACCCTCTAACTCCCGCCGCGCAGGGAGGGAGAACCAGACATAGCTCGTAAGATAACCCAGCCCTAAGTCGAACAATTCTGACCTCACTCCTCATCGCCTAGGTGATTCTCCCGACAACCAATTCACTAGTGATGTTTGACACATAACTACCAGGTAGATTACCGCGGTGAGTGTGGACTCACTTACTACCAAGCAACGTGCTAAACGCCTACCTCGCGCCAAGCGACGCGAGTCGATCATCGCTGTAGCAATCCCCTTGCTAATCAAAAAGGGGGATTCACTCGTGGTTGCTGAAGTAGCTGATGCGGCAAACGTGGCCGAAGCCACTGTCTTCAAAGTGTTTCCAACGCGAGATTCGCTGATTCAAGCATGCATACAGTCGGTAATTGACACAGACGAGTTACAAGAGCAACTTCTGCAAGGAAGAGGCAAGGCGCCCCAGGATGTAAATTCCGAACTTGCGGATATCTCGGAAACACTCCGCAATTACTTCCTCAGCGCGCTAAGCATATTGCGCTCAATTGGCTCTCCAAAAAGCCAGAGCCTGGAGGTAGGTACACGACAACTGATCGAACCGGTTGACTCATTGATCCAAGAAGAATTTGTGTTTCGATTCGGCTCGGCGGATCGCACTAAGTTCACCCGCGGTTTCCAAATGATTTTTGTCGGCACAATCTACTCTTCAGCCACACGCGAACTGGCTGGTCTTGACACCCCGAAGACTAACGAACTGATTCAAACACTATTGCACGGCATTAATGTGCGCCAGACGGACAACAAAAACCAATCATGACTGACTCGCCAAAACCTGAACTAAACCCAGTAACTAAAGTGAACCGGCAGCCCGATCGAGGTGCGTACGACCGAGAAACCATTGACGCCATTCTTGACGAGGGATACCTGTGTCACGTCGGATACGAGTCGCAACACGGTCCGGTCGTACTCCCAGCTCTCTACGGCAGGAGTGGAGATTCTGTCTACTTTCATGGCTCCAATGCAGCTGGAATGTTCAGGCGCTCTAAATCAGATGTAAACGTGAGTTTGACAGTCACGCTCGTCGACGGTTTCGTGTTGGCAAGATCCCTGTTCCACCATTCGATGAACTATCGGCGAGTGGTGGCCTTCGGTAAGGCAGAACATGTCACTGACCCAGCCGAGATACTGCACGGCCTCAAGATCATCACCGAACACTGTCTTCCGGGCCGATGGGAAGAAGCCAGACAACCCAATAACGTCGAGCTACGGCAGGCCACGGTTTACAGAATCGAACTCTCCGCGGTGTCGGCGAAAGCTCGATCAGGAGCTCCGGGGGATGAAAAAGAGGATGTGGAGCTCGACATATGGGCAGGTGTTATCCCGGCACTAACTCGAATCGGTGAGCCGGTTCCAGCGCCGAACTTCACTGCAGCCGTCGGCTTGCCAATCGCATTAAACAGCTTCCGCAGGTTGTCTGATGCATAGATACCGGTTTGTGTCGAAACTACTTCACATGACAGGAAATTCGGGCCAGAACGCATCAAATTAGTTATGAACGAACCTCCCTTGAGGGGGGGAGGATAGGACCCAAAGCTAACGACCAACTCAGCCTAAGTAGACGAGCCCTGCGAATCCTGCATTGCCTGTTGAATCAGCTCGTCCGGAATGTCATCGAACGATGCGTAGTTCATCGAGTAGAGACGTGCGTAAAGACCACCCAAAGCCATCAACTCATTGTGATTACCCATCTCGACGATCTCACCGTCCTGCAGCACGATAATCCTGTCGGCACCACGAATAGTCGCCAGCCGGTGAGCAATAACCATGCCAGTCCGACCCTCCATCAACCTTGCCAACGCCTGCTGAATCAACATCTCCGTGTAGGAGTCGATACTCGCCGTCGCTTCGTCAAGAACGAGAATCTTCGCGTCTGCAACAATAGCCCGGGCAAACGAAATCAACTGGCGCTGGCCAAGTGAAAGGTTCCCACCACGCTGCTGAAGCAGAGTCTCATAGCCCTCAGGGAGTTTCATGATGAACTCGTGCGCACCAACCGCCTGAGCCGCCTCGATCACGTCTTCACGAGTCGCATCGTCCTTAGCGTAAATAATGTTCTCAAAAATTGTTCCCGAGAACAAAAACGGCTCCTGAAGCACCATCGAAACATGCCTACCAAGTGAAGCCTGAGTCATATCTCGAACGTCGTGACCACCAACCTTCACCGAGCCTTCCCAGATATCGTAGAAGCGGTGAACTAGAGCAGTCGTTGAAGTCTTGCCGGAACCCGTGGGCCCAACAAGCGCAACAGTTTCGCCCGGCTTTACCTCGAAGTTGATGTTCTTCAAAATCGGTTGATCAGGTAGGTAACCAAACGTAACGTTTTCGAACTTGATCGATCCATCGATTTCCTCAGGATCAAGCGCATTCGGCTTATCAGCGATTTCGACCGGAACGTCAATCACTTCGAAAATGCGTTCTCCGGAAGCCATGGCCCGTTGGAGCACGTTGTAATGCATCGTTAGGGCACGAATCGGATCGAAGAAGCGCTGTACAAACAGCACGAACGCGACCATCACACCGACCGTGATCGTTCCACCGAGTACGAAAAATCCACCAGCGATAACGATAATCGCCATGGCCGCACCGGTAAGGGTGTCGACTATCGGCAGCATCATCACACCGAATTTCGATGCCCTGTTCGCTGCCTTCAGGTTATCTGTAGCTCGAATGTCGAAAAGATCGTAGTTCACGTGCTCGCGGGACAAACCCTGCACAGCACGGATGCCGTTAATGTTCTCGGCAAGCGCACCACTAACAATCGAAGAAGTGACCCTTGCACGTAAAAATGACCTCCGTGCGTAGGGCATCCAGATGATTCGGACGATAAATAGGGTCGGAAGCACCGTCAGGGTCATCAGGCCTAAGCGCCAGTCGAGCCAGACCATTGCTCCGATGATCCCGATCAGCAACACAAGGTCGCCGATTGCAAACACCGCAGTCTGCAAAAATTCCTGCAATGCCGCAACGTCACCCTGAAGGCGTGACATCAGCTTGCCGATTTCGGTCTTATCCATGAACGAAAGTGACAAGCGTTGAATATGCTCGTACATCGCACGACGCATGTCGATCAAAATACGTTCTGCCACCCGCCCAACAATCAATTCCTGCAGGTAGTTGGCGACGAAGTTGAATCCGACAGCTGCCAGGAAAATGATCACCATTGTCGACAGCTTCGACCGGCTTATCGATCCAGTGTTGATGGCGTCGTCAAACACACTCTTGATAATTAGCGGTATCGCTATCGACGAAACGGTAAATACCAGAACGGCCGCAATCGCTACCCAGAGCAGTACCTTGTATACCGCCACGTATTTAATGAAGCGCCTGACCATCTGCCCGTTATAGGCATCACCGAAAACTTCCTCGTCGACTGTCGGCCCGAGTTTGATCGATGCCTTCGGCGGAATCTCGTGACTGCGCTCGTGAGTACTACGGGTTGCCATTACGAAGCACCCCCATCGTCACTGCTACGGGAACTATCTTCACTGGGTCGAATCTCAAGTTCGTAGAGATCGTTGTAGTGCCCACCCTGTGTCAGTAATTCTTCGTGAGTGCCGCGCTCGACGATCTTGCCGGCCTCTATGAAGAGAATTTCGTCAGCATGCATGAGTGAACTCAAACGGTGCGAAATGATGATCGTCGCTCGGTCTTTCGTAAGGTCAGTCAGAGCAGCACGAATACGCTGTTCGGTAGCAGCGTCGATCGCGGCAGTGGAGTCGTCAAACACAATCAGTTGAGGCTTGAGCAAGATCGATCGCGCAATAGAAAGTCGCTGGCGCTGTCCACCAGAAAGCGAAACACCGCGCTCACCAACCATCGTGTCGTAGCCACCCGGCAAGCGTTCAATGTAGTCACCAAGCTGTGCGTATTTCGAAGCCAGCTCAACACGGTCATCCGGTGCCCACGGATCGCCATATGCCACGTTGTGTTCGACCGAAGCCATAAACAGGAACGTGTCCTGCTCAACAATCCCGACCGCTTTGCGCAGCGAATCGAGAGTGATATCCCGCAGATCCTGCCCATCGATCGTTATATGACCCTCGATAGGATCGTAAAAGCGCGGCACAAGGTGTGCGATCGTCGATTTTCCGCTTCCGGGAGGCCCAACAATTCCAACTGTGTGACCCGGTTCAGCTTTGAATGAAATACCGTTCAGAGTGTGCTCGCCCTCGTATCCGAAACTCACGTTGTGAAATTCCAGCGTGCCACTCGTGATATTCAGGTCTTTGGCACCCGGCTTGTCTTTGATCTCTGGATCGATATCCAGTACCGCAAACAGGCGTCCACCCGATGCCGATCCACGTGCGTAGCCGTTGACCATCATTCCAATTTGTCGAACCGGCTGAAGCAAAATACTCATGAAAGCCAGGAACTGCACCAGCTCACCAGGCCTCATAGTGCCTTCGATAACCTGCAGCCCGCCAACCCAGAGCACGGCCGCCATGGCAAGCATGAACGCCAGACCCATCATAGAAATATTCGACGCGCGTATTCCAACCTGCACGTTAGCCAGCGCCAGTGTCTCGTTCGAGGTTATGTCGAACTTTTTCATCTCGTGTTCCTGAGATTGGAAAGCCCGGACCACCGTGATGCCACCAAGATTTTCATCCATAACCTTGGTCAGAGCAGAAAGTCGCTCCTGAAGCGCGTACCAATTTGATCGTAGCTTCAGGCGAGCTGCCGTAGCCCGCCACGCGACAAACGGAACAAAGCTGAGACTGATCAGGCCGAGAGTGAGATCTTCGCTCAGCATCAGATACATACCGGTGCCGATCAGCACCACAAGGAATACCGTGCGCAGCAACGCTGTCTGCACAAACATCCGAACGCCTTCGACGTCCAGGATTCCTCGAGTAATCAGATCCCCGGTGTGTACACCTGCGTGATAGCTAAACGATAGGCGCTGCAACTTTTCGTAATACAGCATGCGGAGTTCGTAACCGATGGACTGTCCTACCGATTCACCAACATAGTTCTGAAACATCGCCGATACGCCGCGCCCAACGGATGCCACGAACAGCAACACCGCAATGATGATCAATGCGGTTTTTGCCGGATTGGACCCCTCACCGAATACGCCCTTTATCGAATCGACAGCACTGGAAACGCTGCCATTCGAAATTACTGTTTCAGCGCCCTCAAGGCTTTGTGCAGCATCAACGGCACTTCCGATGAGAATCGGGATGGCAAGTTGAAATCCTGATGCGAGGAATATTGAGACCAGTCCGAAAAATAGTCGCTGTCTGTACTGCAACGCCATGCGTGTAATACGCATGAACACCCCAACAGAACTCGTCCCTTCCATGGGCCTAGATGATGTTCCTGCAGCTTTGCCTACTGGTGCGGTGCTGACGGTAGCCGTGACGATTCCTCCATTTTTGATAACACAGCTATAAAGCATCGCGCAGGTGCACCAGGGATGCGCATTGTTTGCATCACGGAGTTCTGTGAGTATTCAAGCCAATTCCCGATTCGGGTAAAACTCGTTAGAACTCTGATGGCATACTAGAAACGATTCGGGCTATGCTCGTAATTGGTCACTCAAGCGAAATATGATTTATGACCCTTTCCGATCCTGACAACATACTCGCCGGTGTATTTGCCGACCTTGAAGCAGGAAAGGCAAACGACGGGTCGACGCCTGTAACCGAGTCAAAAAGCTCAGTTCGAAACGAATACTCGGTTCGTGGGGCAAGTCTTGTCGATTCAATCATGCTCAAAAGTATCGAGCGTGAAGGGTTCCCCGGCATGACACCAGTCACGAAGATCGAACGCGATCTTGCCCGCGAAAACGGCCTCTACCTCGCTGCAGTTCGAGCGTGGCGCCCTGATGAACGGGCATTGGGTCCAAGATGCGCCATCGCAACCCAGTCTGAGAAGGAAGACGATAGCCTCACAGCGCGGGTACGCAGGAACATCGATCGGTATTTACTCGATTACGTTAGTCGACGGAAACTGCCTTCCGACTACATCACCGGATTCGTAGGACTCTGGTTTGTACTCGACGAGGCACACATCGTAATCATCGGAATCAGAGAGTCTGACCGGCGTGAGGGAATTGGTGAACAACTGCTAATCAGCGCACTGGAGCAGGCCGTCGAGAACAATTCGCGAGTTATGACGCTGGAGGTCCGTGAATCGAATGGCCCGGCGATAGAGCTATACACCAAGTACGGCTTTCAGCGGGTAGGCCTACGCCGCCGTTACTACTCCAACAACGGCGAGAACGCGGTAATAATGACTACCCCGCCAATTCAGACCGACGATTACCAGAACCAGTTCAACAAGCTTGTCGAACAACACGCTGAAAAGTGGGGATGGGTATCAAGACCCGGCTACGCAGGTCCCGAGATACCGGAGTCGGACGACGACGAAACTGAGGAGTCACCAGAGGGTGCCGAGAGCTCAACGGATTCCGAGACTGATGAGAGCAATCTCAAATCCCCAGACGATAGCTAGGCTCCGCCACGCGTGAGAACGTAGAAAAACAGGATCGCTCCAAACGCAATGGTTATCCTCACTGCCCACGATGTCCACGTTTTCTGGAATGAGTTGAAATGCTCAACCGAGCGCCATTTCTTCCCTCGCCATGCCAGCTCGTTTCCCCTGAAACCCAAAAACACGCCAGCGCCCAGCAATATGACCTGCCCAAACGGAGACGGCAGTAGCACCGCGCCGAACAGCAACGCAGTAAAAGGTACGCCAGAGAACAAGCCCCACAGCACAGGCATCAGGAATGCTGCCCAGTTCCAGCGTTTCACCTCAGGAGGAACTACGCCGTTGCGGGTGCCCGACGTATTCGGAACCGAAGCATCTGGCTGACCAAACGACTCTTCACCAGATTGCTGAGCGTCCATGTCAGGACTCTGTGGTGTCGGTCCTCGCAAATCCTGCTGTTCAACAGGCGGTTCATCGCTTCTAATCCGATCACGAGCGCCAGCCTGGTCGTCAGTAAGCTTTGTTGTTGGTGCGGAAACTGGATTGAGATCGGGGTGATACGTTCGGGCCGTCGTCCGCGACTGGGTTCTCTGCTGTGCCGCCGGAGAAATACGCACCGCATCTTTCATCTCGGTGCCGCAAACCCAGCAGTAAGCAGCGCGGGTATGATTCGCTCCACCACACCTCGAGCATGAAACGAGCTCCATAGCGGAAGGCGAATCGGTGCGAACCTCGATCAGCCGTTCACCGCAACGAGTGCACGCATAACCATCTTTCGGATTTTCTCTGCCGCAATGCGCGCAAAAAACGTGATCGCCGACGATGGATTGTTCTGCTTGATCTGCCATACAAGCTAAGTCTAGAGGTGTTCGGCCCTTGCTGCCGCTAAGAATGTCTTGCAACGCACGAAATCAGCACCTGTTTTGATGCCGCAAACCGAACAAATTTTACTATTTATAGATTCGAAACGTCGAGGTCCATGGCCCCCATGAGGTCGTCCATTTCCGCTCTGGTTGAATCGTCTATTGGAGGACTCGGTGGGCGCACATCGGCAGTGGTGGTGAACCCGCGTCGCTTCATTATTTCTTTTCGGATAGCGAGACCGATACCCGCCGAGTTCTCGTATCGAATCAACGGTGTCCACCTGTAGAAAATACTTCGGGCACGCTCGATATCACCACTCGTAACGTACTTGTGAATCGCCACCAGAACCTCCGGATACGCGAACCCGGTCATCGTTCCAATGGCACCGCGACGCAGCTCCTCAAAAAGAAACGCTCCACCCAACCCACCAAAAATTCCCATGCTGCCGCCGGTCGCTTCCACCACCCGGGTGATTTTCTGAGGGGTTGGCGGATCCTCCAGCTTCAGATATTTGGCATCAGGGAGTTCCGTGTGCAGCTTTCCTATGAGCACCGGGTCAAGGTGAACTCCGGTCTGCTCAGGCAAGTCCTGAACAACAATCGGAATCTCGGTAACTTCCTGTGCAGTCGCGTAGTAGGCGTACGTCGCCGGGGCATTCGGCTTAGTCATCTTGGCCGGGGCAATCATCACAGCTGTAGCGCCCGCAGATTGAGCGTCCCGCACCCGCGACGCCAGCGTGCGTCCACTCTCGGCGCTCGCACCCACCGTAACAGTCAGGTCACTCCCCGCCGCAGCCACAACCGCATCAATGATCGTGCCGCGCTCGACATCCGTCAGCCGGTGAGCCTCTCCCATAACCCCGAGAGTCACAACCCCGGTGCATCCCGCATCACGAGCCCCCGCCAGAAGCTGAGTAAACGAAGCCGTATCGACTTCGCCACTCGAATCGAACGGAGTTGGCAGCATGAAGTGAATTCCATCTAACTTACGTTCGACTGCCAATGTAAAAATCTCCTGAATCGTCCCGATGCTAAAAAATTGCCATGCGTATGGTGATCTTGTAAACGAACTGACG
>Ga0115002_10005935_pt1 | contig 14229 bp, 8 predicted proteins | sample ArcticOcean_MG_C_8_FD_89576 | JGI IMG/M metagenome (GOLD analysis project Ga0115002, IMG submission 89576) | Marine microbial communities from western Arctic Ocean - ArcticOcean_MG_CB11_86 | ecosystem: Environmental > Aquatic > Marine > Oceanic | place: Arctic Ocean: Canada Basin | collected... | reverse complement strand
GCCGAAATGCAGTTACCTTTTCTGGGAACTTGTCGCGATGATCGGCTCGAAGTCGCTCGATCCAAGTGAGCATGGTTTGCCGAGTCGCGTGAAACAAGCGTTGTATTTCCGAGTCGTCGAGGTTGTTTGTCCGCTGGACGGGAGAGAGTTGGGCGGCATGTAATATCTCATCAGAATAGGCGTTTCCTATTCCGTCGAACATATGTGGACTGGTCAGAATCCTCTTGAGCGTACGGTTTTCACTGAGCAGTCGTTTGGAAAAATCTTCACGGGTACACGATAGAACATCTAGTCCACCGCGTTGGTGTTGTGCCAGTTCAGCTTTCGAGTGGTGAACGTGAATCGAGGCTCGTTTTTTACTACTCGCCTCCGTCAACATCAAAACAAACTCGTCGAATCGAAATGCAACGAGGTCGGTTTTTCCTCGAGCTTTGGCGTCCGGCTTGCGGAGGTGAAAACGTCCAGCGATCATTAAGTGGAAAACGATGACGGTACCCGATTCGAATACCCAAAAAATCCGCTTTCCAAGCCGTCCAATTTCGACAATCGTTTTGCCAGCAACGGAGTGAATGTCCGGTTCGAATGTTCGTACGACGAAAGGACTCCGTTGTTGGATTCCAATCAGTCGCCGGCCTTCGAGTCGACGCTGTAATTGTTCAACGTAGATGGTGACATCTGGTAATTCAGGCATTTTGGTCGCGTTTCACGGTCCCGTTGTGGCGGTTTAGGGAAGAAAGCTGTATTCAGAGGCATCTAGCCCACTTCCAGTCAAGCCTATCCGTGGAGTACATTGTAGGATTCAAAATTATAAATGTCTCCACCTCATAATAATGATTGGGTATTTCGATGGGAAAGCGTCGCCGTAAAATCCAGGAACCCGAAGAAGAAGTAGTCGAAGACGAAGTCGAGGAAGAGGAAGAGGAAGAGGAAGAACTCGAAGATGACGACGACGATGACGACGACGATGACGACGATGACGATGATGACGATGATGACGACGATGACGATGACGACGACGACGACGATGACGACGAATATGAAGACGACGACGAGGACGATGATCACGAGTTCGAAGAAGTAGACGACGAAGAAGATGATGACGACGACGACGACGACGACGACGACGATGACGACGAAGACGCTGACGACGCTGACGACGAGGAAGAAGTAGAAGAGGAACCCGAACCGGAACCCGAACCCGAGCCGGAACCCGATCCAGATGAGCCGAGCGCAGTAGAGGCGCTTACCGTAGCGAAATGTCGACTGGACGTGAACGAACAAGGAAACGTCTGGCGCATCTTCTTTTACGAGAAGCATACCAACGGATTACTAAATCACTTACTCGGACTGAACAGCCTTAAAGAGATTTGGCTGCTCGGAAGTAAAGTGACGGAAGTTGGTGTGGAGGAGTTGAAGAAGGAAAAGCCGAACGCAACGGTTTACTTCTAACGCTCGATCTCAACTCGATAGTTTGAATACAAGGGCGGCCTCGCAACAGGCCGCCCTTTTTTAGTTTGCATCCGTAAGTTGTTTGACAATAGCGGCTCGAGCGTTCGGAAGGAGATCTTCACAAGGCGTTAATGAGTATAAGGATAATGCGAACGCCGACTCGAATCCCCAGTGAGTTCTCCGTCTAGAATCGGTATAGCCCGCACAAACGTTTGCCAACTACAGCCGTTTGGCGACGAGGAATCCGATTCGAGCAATTCGTCGCTCATTCATGCACCTACAACATATGATTGGCTGGAACAGACCTTTTGCTTGCTCAATCCGTCGTCAGCGAATAGTCTAAAAGTCTCGTTTGGGAAACAGTTTGAGTCGAAATGAAATGGCAACGTTGAAACATCGTAATTCATCTGGATTTACCCTCGTTGAACTGTTGGTTGTGATCGCCATCATCGGCATCCTTGTGGCTTTACTTCTTCCAGCAGTGCAAGCGGCCCGAGAGGCTGCTCGACGCATTCATTGCGCCAACAATCTCAAGGAAATTGGGATTGGCTTGCACAATTATCACGATTCGTTTGATAGCTTTCCGCCCGGTAAAATCACCGAAGGCAATTGCTGCAGCACCGACAGCTTAGTGACCTGGACAATTTCCATTCTGCCTTATATTGAGCAGAGTGATTTGCAAAACCGTTACGACTTCGATTTGGTCAACGAAGATCCCGAGCAAGAGTTTGTTCGGCAGTATCATGTGCCGATCTACGTCTGTCCTTCGGAACCCAACAATCGCGAACTTCGAGTTCCCGAGAGTGGTCCCGGTGGTGGATGGGGAGCACGCTATAAATATCGAGTCGGTTCGTATCGCTGTGTCGGCGGCAAGAGCGACGGCCGAGGTTGGTGGGATAACAATCAAGCTGGTGTGTTGCCACCCGAATGGCGCGGACCATTACACGCGATCGGAACGTTGGGACTTAAGACCGAACGAATGTCCAGTATCATCGACGGCACAACTAATACTCTCATGGTCGGCGAAATGGGAACCAGAACGCACCCGTCGCGGCGCACTTTTTGGGCTTATGCATATACCTCCTACAACTCGTCGGACGTCGTTGCCCAATCGCGAACGTTGTTGGGCGATTACGATCGTTGTGTTCAAATCGGCGGCCAAGGCGGCGCCAACTCCTGTAAACGAGGATGGGGCAGCTTCCACGCCGGCAACATCATTCAGTACATGTTGTGCGATGGTTCAGTCCGGCCGATCAGCACTGAAGTGGATATGAATCTGCTCTCCGACATGGCGACGATTGCGGGCGGTGAAGTCAGCCAATTGACTCAGTAGCCAACACTCAGTAGCCAACACTCAGTAGCCAACAAAGTACTCTACAGCGAATTTAGACTCGCCATTTTCTAAGAATTCAAGGCAAGGGCAAACAAATGAGGACACGGCTATCCATTGCGCTTGTTCTTTTATCGTGCATATTGTTGGGCGGTTGCAATGAACCCTATCAGATCGCGGTATTCAAAGGGCAACTGATGCTGGACGATGCCCCCGTTGTCAACGCGCAAATCACTCTTCAGCCGATGGCCAACGACCCAAATTCTTCTAAAGCCGGACCTGGCTCTTACGCTACAACGGACGCTCAAGGTAATTTTGAAATGAAGTTGGTGTCCAACGACGAATCGGGAGCCGTAGTCGGACAGCACAAATTATTCATTACTACTTCCGAAGTCGACGACGTGACCACGGATGCGGGAGTAGTAAAAGGGGAACGGATTCCTATTCGCTATTCGCAAGGTCGCGAAATCATTACGGTTCCTCCTTCCGGAAACGAAAACGCCAGAATCGCGATCAGTTCGGACGAGTAGTCTGTCGTCCAAGTATTTACGCTTCTGCAGTATCCGAGTCATGGATATTGAGCAGGAAATCGACGGCGGACGGGTTGAATCGCCAAAGCTGTATTGCGTCCTTTGTCATCGCGACTCTACTCAATACTATCCGATCTTCTTCATTCGACGCGCCATCGAAATCATCGGACGCGGCCTCAGATACAATGAAAGGCGAATCAACATCGGGATCGTCTGTGAATTCTTCAAAGTCGACAGTGTTTTTTTGCTCCATATAGCCTCGCAACAGTTGAGGAAGAAATTTAATCCGCGGATGTTGGGAAACTGACGCTGGGATTTCAAACAGACGATGGACCAAAAGCCCACTCTGCAAAGAAACGGCTTTGTCGGTGAACTCGAAGACACGCGTTATCAATTCGCGTGGAGTTTTGCAACCAGATTCTCCGTCGGGAAGGAGATGAGAATTCTCTTGCCACATCAATTGAAGCGTGGGAATCTCGGAGCCTCTGACGATTCCTCGATAGGACGATCCGTCCTCGAGCTTGAAAACGGGGAGTAAGCTGGAAGCCGATTGCATGTTGTGTTCGATGCTGGAAAGTCCCACGATCGTTGACTCTCTTGAAAGCAGCGCGACTTGCTGGACATCATTCCAGGACAACGTCAATGATTTTAAGACTGTTGAGATGTGTAAGTCTTCACCGACTTCAACTCGCGTCACATACGTCCACGGAATCCAAAAGAGGGGAAATGTCAAGAAGAAAATTAACGCCGCTAATTGCGCGACTAGTGTTGAGCCAATTTCGTTGTCGCCCAAATTGGACCACAGCATAAAAAGACACACCGAAGCAAGGAGAATAATGAGCAGACAAAGTTTCCGTGAAGTGGTAAATCTGCTTCGGAAGGTTTGAAGTCGGGTTCTCACGTTTGCTGCCCTAGTTAAACGCCATCGCTATTACTTGACAAGCGGAAGAGTCATTACCATTGTGCCATTGTGTCGCACGAATGCGTAGTCTTTGCCGTCGTCCTTGCCAGGCGTATGATCTTCGACGAATGTTCGGAAGAGGAAGCGACCAGGGTTTTCGATCTCAAATTCGACTCGGCCCTTTTCGTCGGTTTTGATATTCTTGCGAAAACCCTTGGGCCCGCGGATGTACATCATTCGTCCTGCAGCGGCCTTCGCTTTCCAGAGGACCGTCAACTGCATGGTCTTGCCGTGGTCGTGTGGGACAATGTCGAGATCGAGTTGTTCGCTACGAGCCAATTCGTGTAGGTCCTCGTGCGCCGTGACGTTCAAGTTGCGAGCGTAATAGTGTAGGAGGACGTCCGTTTGACCGTAGCGATAAACGCCAAACTTGCCATAGCTATCGATGCTACGCGGAGCTTTCGACGTGAGTTGTGCTTGCAGCCACCGTTTCTTTGACTCGTTGATTTCTTTTACTTCTAACGCCGTCGCTTTGGGAGACTCGACAGTCCGAATCCAGGTCTTGCCCGCTTTCACGAATGGATCCAAGTACGAGCCGTCCCCGGCAGCAGGGCCCTCCTCGAAGTAGATATTCGCGATGCCATTGCCGCCACCCTTGGAATCGATGCCGACCCATAAGTAGTGTGCCTATGCCACGGAGAGCAAAAGGAGATTTGCGAGAACTGCAACAAGACATTTCTTCAACATTGGAAGGCTCCTGTAGAAAGAGGGGTTCGATGCCGCTGAGTTTACCATAGCAGTAAATCACAGCAACGAAATTCCCGGTAGAGTATTGGAGCACGGGCTTTCAGCCCGTAATTAGCGGAGGGAGCGTGAAGAGGTTTTGGCTTGAACGGATGTCCGTTAGGGGCTGAAAGCCTTAACTCCGTACGTGGACTATGAAATCTACTTGCAAAATCTATGTGCAAATCAATTCCACGCGTGTGGCATGAGCATCTTGCTCGTGTGGAGTTGATTGAGGGACACGCCGTGGTCTCGCAAGTTGTGATGTGATTCAATTCCGCAGTTCGATTTACGCCGAAGGCGTTGCCGCAAGAGCCTGGGGTCAGTTCGCCGAGCCAGCGAGAGAACGCCACCCTAGGTATTGCAGCCTAAATCGCACAAGGGCGAGCCAACACGCTTGGCTTCGGAATGTGTTAACCGAGCACACAAACGCCGCAGTCCGATAGTGGACGATTTGTGTAGAATGTCAGCCAAGACTTTGGGTATGGTCAACCAAGTTGGCATACCATGGACAGATGTCGTCTTGCCATGGCCTCGTCTAGCGAAGTTCCTAAACCCTCCCCGGAGCGGAGCTCCGACCCTCCCATAAATGGGAGGGTGACTCGCGTTGCGAGTTGATTTAGAGAAGAGTCTGACGGTTAGAGATGTGGGTAATGGTCAGCCAGGATGGCCATGCTACGGTCTCGCTCACCAAAGGGTAACCATTTAAAAACCGCCTGCTCTTTTACTCTTTTACGAGCATCGGTTTTGTGTGAATACACTTTGGGCCGCGGCGAGTGGCATCGATCATGACGACTAGCGAACCGTCCCCAGACAATTGAATGATGTAAGGTAGGTCATTCACCGCCAGGGGCGCTTCCTTGGCAGGTGCCTTGCGTTGTGAATCCCAAATCCTCACCATCGACTCGGAAACGACAGCCAGATGTCGACCGTCTTCGAGATAGACCATGTCGCGGTAGAGGAAATCCTTGCGCATCAGTTCTTCTTCAGTGCCTAAGGCTAGATTGACAAGAACTGTAGATGGGTAGGCACCATGCACAATGAGATTTCGGGAATCGGGAGAAAAGGCGAGCACCTGTCCGTTACGAACATTGTGTTTTTCGTAAAGGATGCGATCCCCATTGGGATACCAAACGACTGTGTCACCATTTCCGTTAAAGATGGCGAGCATGCTGTTATTGGGCGCCCAGCTGATTCGCAGAGCGCCACCGGTTACGTCTATCGATCGGGTTTTCTCGCCCTTTGCGACATCCCATATCGCGAGTTCATCGTCGATACTTGTGGCTAGAATCTTACCGTTGGGCGAGAAGGCCAAAGCCGCCGGAGACTTCCCCTTCTCGAGCAATTTCAGCCGTTTCCCGTTGTTAGCATTCCAGATGGCGAGGTCTGATCCAAAAATGCAAGAGACTGCGACGAGGCTTCCGTCTGCGCTGAGTGCGATCTTTTGCACTTCTGCATTCTTGGCAGCCATGAATGACGTGCGAACATTCTTGGAGGCTGAGTCGATGATGTAGGTGCGACCGTCGTCCGCTCCGCAAGCCATGCGTTGACCATTTTTGCTGATCGCAATCGACGAGATTAGTGCTCGATCGAATTCCTGTTTATGGTTAACTTGGATTTCGGGTTTCGGCACGTTGGTCGGCGCGACTGGCGGGGCATCGGGAGTCACGAATTCGAGTGGCGGTTTTTTTCGAACAGGTGGTTTGATAATGTTTCGAGGCGGTTTAATCGTCGGTGTGTTCAACAATTCCGACGGCGATTTCCGCGAGGTTTGCGAATGCGGATTGGGGATAAGCTTCTCGGCTTGCAACGAGCTAAACGTCTTCGCGGCGTATTCACCTAACATGTACGGACTGAGCTCTTCATCTTCGATCGTGTGGTAGACCGCCCCATAGATTTCGATCAGCACATCGTTGTCATAGAAGACATAGTAGAGAGTTTCGTCTGGTGTGCGGCCGCCAATCTGCCCGCCCAATTTCACTCGCACAACGGCCTGTTTGTCGAGCGACTTGCTCGAATAGCCTCTACTGGTTAGCGAGTGACCAAGATCGACTCTTTGAAAACTTGATTGCATGCGCGGACCGAGGAACGAACTGCTACTGAGCCGCGGCCGAGTGCTAGAGCTCTTGTAGGACGGACCGCCGCTTACCGCGAACGCCATCCATGAACCATCGTCTTTCGAAGACCAACGTTTCATCCACCACCAGTCATCGCCCTCTTCGCCTTTGGTCGTCGATACCGATTTGAATGACTTGGGAGGTTGTATTTTGTAGCCGCCATGTAGCGAACTAGCAGACGCTAATAAGCGGTCTTCTAACGTGGGAATATACGGTTCGGGTTCCGGTTCGGGCATCGGAGCTGGAACGGGATCCGTGTTTTCCTCCACGGCGGGTTGGTTGTTACTTGGATTGTTGTTATTTGGTTGGGGGTCGTTTGAATTGTTGTAGTTGTCACTGCCTTTAACAACCGTCGGCAATCCATCCTCGGAAGTGAGGTCGGGCGTGACGTTGTAAATAATGACGCCGAAGAGAACTAATCCGATTGTCAGTTGAATCCCACCGAAGATGCGGGCTGCTGTGCCTTCAATCACTTGAAACCAACGACCATACATGAATCCATTGATGACGCCGCATCCACCGTTTAGGACGTTCGCAACTCCCGCCAGTCCAAGGAAGAACAGGCCAATGAGACCATCCATGGGGTCATCTTGACCTAGCAATGGCACGAGCGATGAGAAAAATAAATCAGCCACTTTGTCGTTCCGTTTCAAAAGCGTGTGATCAAAATTTGTTGGGGAAGTACAAAAATGATGTACAGGATGCCTAATCCCAAACCTTACTCAGGGCGCGAACGCGCCTCCCAACTACTTCTATGATATCACAATATCGGAAATCTGTGGCAACTCTATTCTGTTCAACGTATAGAAGATCTAGGCGGTTTTGCGGGTTTCGCGGCCCGTTGGAGTAACCTCCTGCCCTCGCTGACGACGATTGAGGACCCTGGCCCAAACTCGGCGGAGATACGAAAAAGAGCGGCGAAACCCAGTGTTTCGCCGCTCTTCAATTGTGTCCTCAAAGATCAATTTGACTCGATAAGTCTAGAATTCGTCCACGATATTTCCATCTTGGCGGTCAAAGAGCCGCATCAGAGTTTGTACGTCAATTTGCTTGCTCACCGCACGCACCGAACCGTCGCACAATGCCATCAGGAAAACGTTGCCGAACAAAGATCCCAGTCCGTCTGCTGGGCTCTTTTTATCGACTTCGTAATCGTCCGGCTTCGTCCAGGTAACGGCTCTGGAATCATCGGCTTCGACTAACATCGCCGTATTGGAGGTGCCATCGGTGATCGCCGCAAAAGAATTCACTGGACGATTGCCCTCTTTGGCAACTTCCCATATCGAATTCTTCATGTCGATCGCCAAGTAGTTCGTTCTTCCAGATTGGAGAGCGTTGCTCGACTGAGGCGATAGAAAGACTTGTGGCATTAGTGGAATCAGCTTCTTGTTGTGTTCGCTATTCCACGGTTCGTCTAACTTGAATTGGTTGTAGAGATTCCCCTGTTCCAAGTAGGGCAACAAGTGAACTCGCCAACTGAGCAGCTGTTTTCCATCCTTGTCGACACTGGCCCGTGGCGGAATACCTCGATGAGTATCATGGAAATTATGGAAGGCCAAAGCGTGTTGCTTGAGGTTGTTCATCGATTGCACTCGACGCGCTGAAGTACGAGCGGATTGGACGGCTGGCAACAACAGGGCAACCATGGCCGGCGCAGCTGTTATCCCATTGTTGCCCGGCAAAGTCTGCTCGGAGTCGAAGAGGATCCCGTCGGCGGTTCTCCGACTGACGGCGACTTGAGGTCGCAAGTGTTTGGAAATCGCACCTGCGGATGGCAGCAGACCGGAGTGTATTCCTAGCTCCGGAGGCAAACGCATTTCGGCAAGCATTGCTTTCAAGCCGATTTGAATAAATGGGTAAGCGACTTCAAATAGTTTCTTTGTGTCCTGATAGGAAACAGCGAGCGGGCCAGTTTCTGCGTCGATCATTCTCGAAACTGCAGGAACATCGGCGAGCGAAGGGGCGTCCGCTTTGCGACCGAGTTGCGCTTTGACCGCTTGTGGGTAGAGTCCTACGATGAGTCGTCCGTTGGATATCGTCCACGAGGGAGCGACCAGGAATTCATTGTCGTTTACTTCGAGCGTATAGATTGTATTGTCGCCGAATTTCGATTCGACGACTGTCGGCCCGCGAGGACCGCCCTCTTGCGCGATGAGTTGAGTGAGTCGTCCGTGAAGGATCGCCAATTTCGTTTGATCTCGTACCGTTACGGTGGCCGTCCACCCGGTGATAATACCACCGGCGTCGGGGGCGGCGTGCAATGTCCAGACGTCGCCCACGGCTTTCAATAGATCGTTGCGAATGTCGAATCCCAGTTCGTCTCGTATTTCATCGAGACCTTCGAGTATTTCATTTCGCGTATTTGGATTCAGCTGGTCGACCGTCTCGATGACCGATTCCAATAGTTTGCCACCATCGAGTCGCTGCGCGAACGCAATAATGGAGTCGGCGGGGATGTGTCGAAGATCTTCTTTGCTCAACGGATCTGAGTCGAGCAGTGCTAACAGGCCCGTCGCTTTGCCGTCGATGCCGAGGTGAATCCTGTTAATGAATCCTTCTTTATCGAGTCCGGTGACGGAAGCCAAGTCCGTAAGATTTTCCAAGCCAAGTCCGTTGACCGTTTGTGCCACTTCGGGACCGGCGAACATTTTTACTTTCGCTAGGATTTCTCCCACGTTGAGATACCCGACACTCGAACGTCGTTCGACGGGAAGCTTTGTTCCGATGTTGGTGAACCACTGTGGCGCCTCGGTTTTGGCGTTGGCGTAAACTTCGTCGATGGCTCCGTCGCCGATTCCAATGATGAGATATTGACCTCGAAAGCCCCATTCGATCGTGGGAGCATCGGGAGGAGTTGGGAGTTTGTAGAATCCTTCGCGTCCGGGGAGTTCGATGGGAGGACCGCCAGCGAATTGTTGATGCAGTCGACCGAGATGTCGCTGAACTCTGTCCAAATCATCGCCGACTTTGACTATCGCTGCACCGCGAACGTCGGGTCCCTGCTCTCCCATTTCCAATTTGGACAGGTAGAAAGCGGCCGTATGCGTTAGCAGGATCTCACCGAGATCTGGAAGTGTCTGAGCCATCACCGAAGCGGCCGGGTCGTTTTCATTCCGAGCCAACTCGGCGACTTTAGTTTGGAGGATTTCATGTAGCTGCGCGACGGTTTGCTGAATTTCTTCTTCGGCCAACAGCTGTTCTGTGTGATTGGGACTGTTGGGATCGGCCTTCGCCATCGCCGACCACGAGCCATAATATAGGCACTCGGTTGGCGCAACTCGCGACATAAGTGGATCTTCGGCCTCGGGGGGAACTCCCACCGGCAGACCAAAGCCGCTCCAAGCGACCAACATGACCATCATTCCAGTTTGCATGGTGCGGTTCTCCTTATAAGGGGTAATGTTTTTGCGAAAGGTCAATATCGTGATTCGTTTCGCTCCTGCGATCTCATTCTTGTCAAGGAAATCTGAAACTTGGCAAGTAAATCAATAGAAGTCGAAATCGGTCGAGCGACGTCAAGAGATTTCAAACCGCTGTTTACTCCAGCCAGTTACTGTTTACTCCAGTCAGTTACTGTTTACTCCAGTCAGTTACTGTTTACTCCAGTCAGTTACTGTTTACTCCAGTCAGTTACTGTTTACTCCAGTCAGTTACTTTACGACCAGCCGCACCTCACTGCCCTTTGCGCCAATTTGGCCGATGACCGCGGCGTGGGGCGAAACAACTCGCAACTGCTCCAAGGCGGAGTCGGTTTTCTCGGGGGCAACGGCCAATAGCAAACCGCCGCTCGTCTGAGGATCAAAGAGGGTTTTGTATTGCGGAGTCGATTCCCAGCGCGGGGCGACATCAATCATCGTCGATACTTCCTTATTGGCGGGAGCAAGTGTGCTTTCGATTCCTGTTTCAATCAATTTGCAGGCCCCGGAGAATAGTGGGATGGAATCGAGTTGCAAAGTGGCCGAGTGTCCGCTGGCCCGCAGCATTTCCAACATGTGTCCCGCCAATCCAAAGCCAGTCACATCGGTAACAGCTCGGACTTGGAACTTCCTGGCCACTTGAGCGGCATCCCAATTACTCGTTAGCAAAACCGGACGTAGCTCGTCCATCCATGCGGCACGGCAAAGAGCCTGCATGTGGGCAGCCAATAGCACTCCGGAGCCGAGTGGTTTGGTGAGAATGAGATTGTCGCCTTCTTCGCAATTGCCCTTTTGCCACGGTGCCTCTTCCGGTTCGCCTATCAATGCGTATCCGATGGTTGTTTGCGGCCCTTCGATTGTATGGCCACCAACAAGTGCCGTATCAACTTTGCGGAACTCCTCGATACCACCGGCCAATAGTTGGTAAAGCAGTTCTTCTTGGTGCCGAGGTCGGCCGAGGGGAACGGTCGCGACCGCGAGCGCGGCGACAGGTCTGGCTCCCGACGCGAACAGATCACTAAGCGCATTGAGAGCAGCAACTCGACCAACGATGTAGGGATCGTCGATGAATGAAGTAAAGAAATCGACGGTAGCGGCGATGCTATTCCCTCGAGTTGAAATCACGGCGACGTCGTCTGGTTCGTCCAATCCGATGGTGACTTGATCGTTGGACGGAATAGTAATTCTTGCCAGAGCGTTGTGGAGGACAGAGCCTCCAACTTTGCCACCACAACCAGCACAGCGCATGTGAGCAATTGCCGCTTCGTCTTCCGCTGGCATCGACATCATGCTTGGCGAATAGTTTTGATACATTCGCATGAACTTCACGTCGATGTAATTCTTTAAACGCCAGGAGGACTTTCCGCTCCAAGAGAAGCCGTAGTAGTCGGCCACTGCTCGACCATCACCGAGGTTAACGAGTTTGAGGAAGTTCTTTTGAGGTTGGTATTTCTCTAGCGGTTGGTTGTGCAAGATCCGTTGCAGGTTTTCCCAAAGGATCGGGCCTTGGCGGACGGCGTAAACTCCAGCCTTGGCGGTGCGGTGGTTTTCGATCGTGCCCGTGTCACCCACAGCGAAGACCGGGTGATCGGCCGTCGTTTGCAGCGTGTCTTTGGTGAGCAGAAAACCCCGATCGTCTTTTGGCAAATCGATATTGTGCAAAAGCGGCGGTGCTTCAGCGGTCGTCGCCCAGAGGATCAGGTCCCCTTCGATGTTTCCACCGGATTCGAGTTCCACGTTCCCGGCTTCAACCGCAACGACGCGGTCTTTGATGTGTTCGATATTGCGACTGTCGAATTCCTTTCGAACGCTCTTTTCGGCCGCTGCGGAGACGCCTTTTCCCAAAGCCGAATGGGAAGAGATCACTCGTATGATCAGCTTTCGTCCTGCCAGCCATGTATGGATGCCTTGTTGTAAACACAACGCAATTTCTACTCCGCCAACTCCGCCGCCAACGATTGTTACTCGGAACTCGTCCCCTTCTGTCTCCGACACTGCAATCCGTGTTGCCGTTTCCAATCGCTCCAAAAACGTCTGCATCGGTTTGATCAAGACAACTCGAGGGTTCTTACCGTCCAATAAATCTTGGTTGGGAACGGAACCAACTCCGATCGACAGAGCATCAAAACGGATGGAGGGCCGATTGGCGAAGTTGATTCGACGCTCCTCGAAATCGATCGCATCAACGTCGTCGATAATCAACCGCGAATTGGCACTGGCACAGAGTCGGACCAGATCGATTTCCATGTCCGCGGTTTTGTATTGCCCAGCTAAAACTCCGGGCAGCATCCCTGAATAGGTTGCCACCGAGTAATTGGAAATGCATGTGAGTCGTACATCCGTGTAGGGCTGCATTTTCCACATCTTTAAGATGTGCGCATTGGTGTGGCCGACGCCTAGGAGGACGACATCGTGACGAGGAAGGCGCTCGCGCATTGAAAAACCTGGATTGCCGGATGGATTCTTATTGTCTGATGTTTTCTTATTGCCGGATGGAGTGAGTTCTTTTTCGGCTGCAAAGAATGACTGCTGACTTCTAAAACGAGTGCATACCATTAGATACGTAGTCGGCTTGTCGTTCCAGTCCCCTGGTTTTTGCCGCCTGAACAAGTATATTGTTGGCCTGATAAACAGCTGGAATGGTAGTAGAAACTAATGTCGAGGCAAGTATGAGCGACCAACGTCCAAATATCATTTTCATCATCACCGACCAGCAGCGTTACGACACGATCAACGCGCTTGGTTTTGACTATATGGATACGCCCAACCTCGACCGCTTGGTGAAGGAGGGGATCAGTTTTTCGAATTGCCATATCACGGCAGGCTCCTGTGCACCCGCGCGAGCAAGTTTGTTCAAAGGTTACTATCCACACACGACGGGGATTCTTAAGAACGCAGATACTTGGCAACGCAGCTGGGTCGAGCTGTTGAACAATGCAGGATATCACTGCACCAATATCGGCAAGATGCACACCTGGCCGTTTCAGACTCCCGCTGGTTTCCACGAACGATACGTGGTCGAAAACAAAGACCGATACCTCGAGGGCCGATACTTTTTTGATGAATGGGACAAAGCACTTCGCTTCCGCGGTCTGATCAAACAACAGCGTGAACAATACCGAAAGTTGGCAGACTATCGCGATCGCCTCGGCGCATTCGAGTGGGAGTTACCGGAAGATACTCATCCCGATACATTTGTCGGAGACATGGCAACTTGGTGGATCAATAGCAAACCGCGAACGGAACCATTGTTTCTTCAGATTGGTTTTCCAGGTCCACATCCACCCTATGATCCAGTGCTTCGCTACGCAGAGCCGTACCTCGCCAAAGACCTTCCACTGCTCGAAGTCACTCAGGAGGAATTAGACAACCAGCCGCCTGCGTTCAAAGAGCTTCGAGTGCACAACAACGAGATCGACCACGATTCTGTAGTCCTCGATCTCGAACCGACTCATGAACAGCGTCATCGTCAGCGAGCTTACTATCTCGCCAATGTGACGATGATCGATGAAAAGGTAGGCGAGATCATGGACGCTCTTGAGAATCAAGGTTACCTCGAAAACTCGATTGTCATCTTCACTTCGGATCACGGCGACTGCCTAACGGATCATGGCCATAGTCAAAAGTGGACGATGTACGATATTATTACGAAGGTCCCGATGATTGTTTGGGCACCCGAACGACTTGGAGGCGGGCGGTTCGT
>Ga0115002_10005933_pt1 | contig 14238 bp, 14 predicted proteins | sample ArcticOcean_MG_C_8_FD_89576 | JGI IMG/M metagenome (GOLD analysis project Ga0115002, IMG submission 89576) | Marine microbial communities from western Arctic Ocean - ArcticOcean_MG_CB11_86 | ecosystem: Environmental > Aquatic > Marine > Oceanic | place: Arctic Ocean: Canada Basin | collected... | reverse complement strand
CGCGTTCGTGGTTCATGATCATGCCGGAACGCCACTGGGCGGGTTCGATATGGCGGGTTATCTGACGGTCGGCATCGGTCATGAAGCTCGCCGCGTCATCGTCAGCCAGGCGTTTCAGGGCGACGTTACGGCCCCGGCTCCAGCCGCGTTTGCCACGCTTTTGTTCCCGGGGTGAGATCGCGATGCCATTGTCTCCGTAGCGCTCAAGGGTCCAGATCAAGCGATGCTCGGCATCCGTCGTCGAGGGGGTCCCCTGCAGATTCGTGAGTGCCGCGAGGGCACGTTCCCACGGTTCTGACTTGGGCATTAACGCCACGAGAGACCCGGCAGCCGCCGGTTCACCGGAGACGGCGGCCAGGAGTGCGTCCAACTCCTGAGTGAACCAGACGAGGTCCTGACTGAGGGTGTTGCGGAAGTCCTGCACCGCGGCAACGAGGCCAGGCAGTGGCCGTCGCCCCATCCATTGGGATGCAAGCAGCGCGATAACGGAATTGAGGGGCACCCGTTCATCGGGGCGTCGCTTGGTTGTGTCCTCGTCGCGCTTGTGGTCCCATTCGCCGCGAAACTCGAGCAACAGGTCAAAGCTCGTGATCAGGCCTTCGTAGTGGTCCTGTCCAGCAAGCTTGCTGTGTCTGGCGAGTTTCTTTCTGGAGGCGGGAGTTTCCGCCTTGACGAGTGTGAGGGCGTAGAAGAGCCCGGTTAATGCTGGCAGTGTTGCACGTGTGCCCTGATCACGGCGCAGTGACTTAAGTGCGGATTCGAACGCGATAATCGCCGGTTTGATGTTGCCGGCCATGAAGAGGCGGATGCCGCGAACCCTGGCTGATTGGTAATCGTCCCTGGTGCTGATCAAGGCATCGGCAGCGTCCATCTGTCCCCGGTACAGATACTGTTCCGCCAGTAATGCCCGCAGATGCACGTCCGTGTGTTTGGCCGTTGGCCGGGTCAGCAACTGGAAGCAGAGCTCGTAGTTGGTAAGGTTTGCGTCGAGGTTAGCGGCCAGTGAGTTGACCAGGTGATAGCGGAAGAGCGGACTCAGGCTGTCAAACCACTCAAAGACGCCGGGAAGTACCGCGTTCAGCAGGCTAATGGTGTCATCAGGGATCTCGTACCGTGAGCCGAGGTCGAGCGCTGCGATGAGGTCGTCGTCATCCTGGGTGAGAAAAGCGTCGCGAATCTGGCGTTCGCGCCGTGTCGGGTTGGTGTAGTAGTTGACGCCAAAGCCATATTGCGGGCGAGACGGCACAACGCGCTCGGCGGCGAGCGCCAGTGCCTCGAAGTTGCCCTGTTTGAGCGCATGGAATGCCAGCAGGTTCTTGAGTGCGTGGGGGCAAGTCAGCTTGCCGTGCCGATAATCCATGAGCCCGGACTCAAGCAATTCGTCTCGCCAAACCTGGTTGACCGAGTTCGCGAAAGGCCACGACATGGCGTTCGCCATCGCCCGCAGTTGAGATTGATTGATGGGCTCGTACACAACCGCGAGTGCCTGCAACAGCAATTGATCGGGCTCCAGTCGCTCCCGGTAAAGGTCGACCAGTTCTTCCATGTCAGGTGGCTGCCGAATCATTGGTCAGGAGAAGTTTGGGTTCTGGAAATCTGCGAGCGGCCCTGCGGACGGCTTGAGTTCGTAGCGGCAGGGTTGTTCCATAAGGCGTGGTTCCTGTTCGGCTTTAAGTACGTCGGGCAGACGGGCTTCGAGGGCTTGCTTGATGTTGGCGTAAGCCGGGTCGTGCGCAAGGTTGCTCCTGTAATGGGGATCATCTGCTCTTCCCGACGGGGAGTACCGAATTCCGGCACGGCGTGCGTGAAGGCGCAGGGGCAAGTGCGTTCAGAAAGAGGGCGCTTTCGATCGCTATGCGATCAAACGGGGTGGCAGTGAGTTCGTTGAGGCCCCCGGGACCCTCGTGGCTGGCGCAGGCATGCGCATAACGTCCCCAATCATCGGCAAAGTCGAAGACAATGTTGGGTCGCATGGCCATAACGCATACTCGCCGGACAAAAAAGGCACAGCATAACGCCCCCTTCGTGCGTTTCGAAAGAGGCGCTGAGTACCTTTTGGCGTCCAGGTAGTAATGTCCGGTCTGTGCCAAGAAAGTGTCCGGTTTCTATCGGGGGCTGCGGCGATGCCCCATTATCGAGGCGTCACAAACAATCTGATCCCTGCATGACGCCGGTGTTGATCCTGGCCGCGCGAATGGACGGTTCGCAGGCTCAGTAGAGCGGACGGTCAGGTACAGACTGCGACTGGCCGTAGATCAGGTACCGACTTATCGCAGGTCAGACCTGGTTTTTTGCCCGCCCTTTGTCAGCGAAAAACTTGATCGACACCGCGTCCCCCGCCAGGTTCTCGAAAGCAAAGGGGTTCAAGAACTGGCGGCCCCAAAACAGCCGTCGATCCGTCTCGTTCAAATCGGCCAGGATACAAACTTCGTCCCAGCATTCGGTGATGACCGAAACTTGCTGGGCGATGATGTCCATCGCTTCTTTTTCGGAGAGTAAGAACTGATGTGCTGAATCAAGGCAGGACGAGATGCGGCTTTGTCTGTCATCGGCTGATATCAACATCGACTGACCCGTTTCGTTGTCGGTGCGTCCTTGTGGACAGATGTCGTAGGCCGGAGTAAGGAAAAGCGTTGAGCCGTCCCAGAATGCGGCACGATTTCGCGTGTGATCATCGGTGTTGCTGCACAGGATATTGAATATCAAGCGCCCGAACAGTTCCTTTAACGTTGCAGCCGTGTCCGTGAAATTGTGACGAATGATCTCCGCCAAATCGCCGTAGCTCGCATAGCGCGCCATCATCTCATCGAGTCCAAAAAGCGTTAATGCGGAGAGCACTGAGCGCCGCTGCCAGCCTTGATCTGTTTTGATCCGATCGAAACGCTCGATCAAAAGGATGTCTTTGTTTGATGATTTCGTGAGCTCCACCGGTTGCTATCCGCCGGGGCGTGAGCGACCCTTTGGCCCTAGCCCAGCGAGTTGGTTCGGGCCCTTTCGCAGTTTCGGGCCGGCACAGGGGTCAACGTCGCCGCGGCAAAGAGGGATGGTCGATACTCATACTCATACAGAGGGAGGCAGTCATGAAAGACGTTGAAGGCAAGGTCGCGTTCGTTACAGGCGGTGCAAGCGGTTTGGGACTGGCGATGACCCGCTCGTTCACCCGGGCGGGCATGAAGGTTGTGGTCGCAGATGTTGAGGACAGTGCGCTGGCGGCAGTGAACGAAGAGTTTGCGGAGTCCAATGCGGCAGTTCTGACGATGAAGGTGGACGTCACTGATCGCGATGCGATGGAACAGGCTGCCGTTCAGGCTCTTGATGCGTTCGGCAAGGTGCACGTCGTTTGCAACAACGCTGGCGTTGCCGTCGGCGGGAACGTGGCGGACATGGGGTACAGCGACTGGGACTGGGTGATGAAAGTGAATCTGGACGGCGTCGTCAATGGCATCGTCAGCTTCGTTAATCGCATCCGGGAACAGGGGGAAGGCGGCCACATCGTGAACACGGCGTCGATGGCGGGCCAGTTGGGTATCGGTGGCATGAGCGTCTACAACACAACCAAGTTCGGCGTCGTCGGCATGTCGGAGGCAATGCGACACGACCTCGCGGAATACAACATCGGTGTGTCGGTGCTTTGTCCGGGCTTTGTTGCCACCAATATTTTTACGTCACAGCGTAACCGGCCGGGTGAGTTCGGCGGACCATCAGAGGAGGCAGCGCTTGGTAGTGGAGATTTTGCCCTCGGCCAGGCGGCGGGCGGGGACCGCAACACGGAAGAGATGGAACGGTTGCAGGCGATGATGTCCAACATCCTGGACCCGGCGGTTATCGGCGACATGGTTTTGCACGCCGTGCAGAACGATGTGTTCTACATCCTCTCGCACCCGGAATTCAAAGAGGCGATCGGCAATCGTGGCAACGAGTTGGCAGAGACGGCGGACTACTGGGCCGCATACCGCAGCGAGCACGGCGTCTGATCACGGCGTGGCGCGGTCATAACTGTGCATGGTCGCGGCGCTCAGGTTTGCTTGATCGCGTCAGAGCCCACCTTGTCGAACCCGATGGCATGACCGCCCACATTCTTTGAATGACTCTTTGAATAACTCGGTGAATGACTCGGTGAATGACTCGGTGAATGAAGAGGGCATCGGGGTCCGTCTGCTCGCAGGTAGCTCGCAGGTAGATAGCCGGCGCAACTGTGCGCTTCAAGTCATCGCCGCGCACGTACGCGCTCGCTGAATGCGCCTGGGCCGAGCGCCTCGATGGTCGTTTTGCCGACCCCCGCCGGACCGTGGCCAACAGCGTCGGCGTCGTGATCTCCCGTACGAAGCCCGTGGTTTCTGGTTTGCGGTCCCCGAATCGCCGGGCTATGCGTCCTCTGCAGTTACCGGGTCGATCATCTTGCGGACAGGCGTCACCGTGGTCGCGGGGAAACCGCTGCGCTTGGCATGTTCATGGATGAGGTTCTCGTCGTCTGCGAGGTAAATGCAGAAGGTCTTGTCGCCCGCGACGTAGGAGTGTTCCCACTGGATGTTCTTACTCTCGGCTTTCATCTCCGACAAGATGGTGTTCGATTGGTGGGCCGCGTCGCGTAGGGCATCGCGTTCTGCGGACCCGATTTCGGGAATGTCGCGCTCGATCACGTATCTGGGCATTGTGGGTTCTCCAAGGGTGGTTGCGGCCCCATCATACACGCCCGTTTTGTCGTGTCGGCAACCAGGCGCCAGGGTGTGTGAGGCTCTGTCCGCCAATTCCCCAGAGGAATCGGCTAGCTTGCGGGCGACTGATACTATCCGGTCGATGCGTCGAGGCGTTGAGGGGGTCACAGGGGCAAGACGGGACGGCCCTCCGTGAGCACGGCTAAACGAGGAGGGCGATTTCTGATGATCATCGAAGGCACGGTTGCGGCGGGATTTGAGCCAGTGAAGCGCCTTTACGAGCGCAACATGGCGTCACTCGCGGAGCGCAACACACAGCTCTGCATTTACGTTGGGGAAGCGTGCGTTGTAGATCTGTGGGGGAGCGCCGTTGATGACGCAACTTTCTCAGGCGACTCGCTTGTGAATGTCTTCAGCAGCGGCAAGAGCCTGGAAGCGATCACGATGGCGATCCTGGTTGATCGCGGACTGCTCGATTACAACGCACGGATCACCGAATACTGGCCGGAATTCGGTGCCAACGGTAAACAAGACACAACCGTTGCTGATCTCATGCGCCACGAGGCGGGCCTCGCCGCTTTCGACGCGACGCTGGACCCCGCCGACCTGCACCCTGCGAAGTTGAAAGCCAACGTCGTTGGGGCTGTGATCGAGCGACAGACCCAGAAATTCAGGCCAGGTGAGGGTAATCAGCGCGAGTACCATGCGATCACCCGCGGTTGGATTGCAGGCGAGTTGTTTCGGCGCGTGGAGCCATCAGGTCGCACGATGGGACAGTTCCTGCGCGACGAGATCAGTGTGCCATTGGGAATCGATGTACACATCGGACTCCAGGACGATGAGATACCGCGCATCAGTCCGGTCGCGATGCTTGGCGTTGGCTATCAGTTCATGCAGGGACTGCGGCCAAAGGCGATGGGCAGGAAGACCGAACTGAATCTGTTCCAGACGATCGCGAAGGTCTCGGGTCTGCTCGCGGGTATGCGAAACAGGACCACGGCAGGTAGGCCAACCCCGATTACCGGCATGAGAAACCTGTCAGTTCTGGACTCGCCCGCCGCGGCCAAAGGTGAGATCCCATCTGCCGGTGCCAAGTGTTCGGCGCGCGGTCTTGCGAAACTCGCGGCGGTGATGGCCAATGGCGGCAGTCTGGCCGGGAAGGCGATTTTGAGCGAGGCTGCGTACGCGACGCTGCATGCCGAACCCGTGCAGCGCTCGATGATGTTGATGAGTACGACCTTCACTCAGGGAGGTCTTGCGACCTTTCCGCCGCCCGCAGCCGCGGACAGTAAGATTGACGCGGGGCTCAATCGCGGCAGGGAGGGATTCTACGGCTGGATGGGCCTCGGCGGATCGATCTTTCAATGGCACCCCGAGCGCAAAATCGGCTTCGCGTATGTGCCCACGTCATTGAATGTCCTGGACCTCGTCAACGAACGGGGCAAGGCGTACCAGGCCGAAGTGGTCGGATGTTTGGAGAGCGTGCAGTAGGGTCGGTACAGTAGGTGAGCATAAAATGGGGAACGCACAGATGGCAGAACTAGAAGGCAAGGTCGCGATCATAACGGGTGGCGCAAGTGGCATCGGCGAGGCCGCTGCGCGGCTATTTGTCGCCGAGGGCGCCAACGTTGTTGTTGCCGACATGCAACGAGAACGGGGCGAGGCGTTGGCGCTGGAGTTGGGTGACGCGGCGCTGTTTGAGTTCTGCGAAGTTCGTCAGGAGGCGCAGGTAAAGGCCGCAGTTGACCTCGCCCTTGACCGTTGGGGCCGGCTGGACTGTATGTTTAACAATGCCGGTTTCGGTGGCGCTCTCGGGCCGATCGAGGATATTCCCGTCGACGACTTCGATATGACCATCGACGTGCTCTTGCGGGGTGTATTCCTTGGCATGAAACACGCGGTGCCGGTCATGAAAAAGCAGAAGTCCGGCTCCATTATCAACACCGGCTCCATCGCGGGTGTAACCGCGGGTCGCGGCCCTCTTGTTTATTCGGCCGCCAAAGCTGCAGTCATCCACCTGGGCAAGGCCGCATCCATGGAACTCGGCGAGCACAACATTCGTGTTAACAGCGTGTGCCCGGGCTACATCGCAACGCCACTTTCTGCGAACACCGTTGGCCGGCCAGATTCGTTGATCGAGGAACGTCTCACCGGCTACGAGGAACGTCAACCGATTCCCCGCATCGGTCGGCCGCATGATATCGCCGAGATGGCGCTGTTTCTCGCGAGCGACCGGTCGACCTTTGTAACCGGGCAGGCCCTTGTGGTCGACGGCGGCGCTGCGACGGGTGTGATGTGGTCGGAGCAAAAGGAGGTCTACAAGACATACCGACCAATCAAGGTCTACAACCCTGACGCCGCCTGATCTGTCTCGTAGCGACACCCTGAGCTTCGCGCCTGCATGCGATGGATTGCCGGGCTCAGTAACCGAAGAACCGGGTGAGCGTGCTGCCCGCTGATCGGATACCGGATGGCCCGGCCACACAATGCGCCGTCAGGTCAGGGCTTGATTCCCGAAACCCGCGCGAGAACCCCGGGGATGAAGTCGTCAATCGCGATCCCGGTAAAGCCGGCGCTTTCGAAGTAACGGGCACATTCGGATCGCGTGTGCGCGAGGCCGGTGCTGTTGGCGAGGGCCTCGGCCAATCCCCAGATCGCGGCGTCGCCGGGTCCCATGTGGTCGTTGTCGAGCATCTCGCCGATGAGATGCATTTCGCCTCCCGTTTCCAGGGCGCCCTGACGCCGCGTCCGGCCTGTCACTGAAATCACGCGCCGCGCTGCACGATGTAGCAGAGGACAAGCGGCTCGGAATAGATCTCGGCGCGCTTGAGCAGGCAGCCAGCCGCTGCGATCACGCGAACGGTCGCCGGCATGCCGAGATCGCTGTAGGAGACCTCGGGCCCCATCGCCTAGTTTGCGAAATCTGATGGCTCGTTGGTGCCGGCACCGGTAAACAACATCACGCCGCCGGGTGCGTGCGCGCGCATGAGCTTGGATAGCACCCCTTCACGCTCGCCGAGTGGCACGTGCCAGATGCTCTCCCAGGCAGTGATGAAGTCATAGGTTGCGGGTGGCTCCCAGGTACAAATGTCCGCCTGGATGAAGTGCTGACCGGGGTTGGCAATGCGTGCAAGTTCCAGCATGCGGGGGGAGACATCGACGCCGACAACAACGAGGTTGTGCTGTCGAAGGAGATTGCTCACACGGCTTGAGCAACCGCAGCCGACATCGAGGGCTGCGCCGGTCACGGGATCTGACTTCGCGGTGAGTTCAAGGGCGCGTTCGTGTAGCGCAATGCCACGGGTCGAATCGAAAGTGCCGTCCTGCCAGCGCTCGGCGATCTCATCGTAGGCAACCCCGATCGCGTCCGGGGGCCAAACCCGGCTGGAACAGGAAGTGGTTACGCAGGGCGTCCCAGTCCGGGTGTCCATGGCGAGTTGCCGTCTTCTGGCGCGCGGAGGCGAGATCGATGTTGGCGCTTCGAGCGAGTGAGGTTGCGGCAGCCTCGGCCGCGGCGAGTGAGTCAGGCGGCGGTTGGTCATTCACGGGGCCGTGCCTTGAATGTGATAAGTCCCGTTGAATGTGATGAAAGTCCCGTTGCGCCATGGAACTACTAAGCAGCGCGGGTAAGCACGCTTGTTAGCGACGCTTGTTAGTGAAAGGGGTCGAAGCGAGATTTCCATCGGCAGCAAGGGAAAGCGCTTCATCTTGATCGTCGCTGTCTGCACAACCTGATGGACACTGAGGCTGAAAGATGTCGGCTGGCAAGTCAAATCAGCACACATGGGTGACTGCAGATCCGCTTCGGAAGCTCGCCAGGGCCATGCGTCACAGACCTATGCGTCGTCGTCGCGCGCGAGTCGGGCCTTGGTCTTGCCCGTGGGCTTCGCGTTGAGCGGATCTTCGGGCCATGGGTGTTTCGGGTACCGGCCGCGCATTTCGCGCCGCACGTCGCGATATCCGTCTGTCCAGAAGCTCGCGAGGTCGGACGTCACCTGCAGGGGCCGGCCCGCAGGTGACAGCAGGTGCAGCACGAGTGGCACGCGACCGCCCGCGATGCGCGGTGTCTCAAGTGCGCTGAACATCTCCTGCAGCTTGACCGCGAGCGTTGGGGGGCTCGCCGTGTAGTCGATAGCAGCCATCGAACCGCCGGGTGCCCGCAGATGTGTCGGTGCGTGCCGGTTGAGGTCTCGAGACAGCGGCCAGGGCAAGCGTGTTTGCAGCGCCGCGTTCAAGTCGAGCCTCGCCAGTTGCTTGCGGGTGCCGACGGTTTCGAGCCAGGGACCGAGCCAGTTTTCAAGCGTATCGATCAAGGTGTCGTCGGTGACGTCCGGCCATGGGGCTCCAAGCGTTTGGTGGAGCAGGGTAACGCGGGACTGCCACTGCCTTAGTTCGCGGGTCCACGGCAAGCTGTCCACGCCCTGGCGGCGTATATAGTTCGCGAGTGCAACCACCTTCGCGTCGGCGCGCACGGGAATTGCTTCTGCGGACAGATTGAGCGCACCGATGTGGCGACGACGCTCAGCGACGAACTTGCCGGATCTGTCGTCGAACTCGACGGCCTCCGAGATTTCGATGGCGGGAGACCGCAGGGTTTCGAAGAGCGCAGGGTCGAGTGCAACACACGTGTGAATGGTATCGCCACGGCTGCGCGCGACACTGCCAACTTCTGCGACGGCCAACCATTGGGCACGGGCGAATCGGTGCTTTACGGCGAGCTGAGCACTGCGCCCGTTGGCAAGTTGGAAGCCACCCGAATGCCGGCGTCGTGCGATACGGTCCGGGTATGCGCTCGCGAGCAGAAAGGCGAGTCGATCGTCGCGATTAAGGTTTAACGGATGCTCTGTCTTGAATCCGGCGCGTTGCAGACGGCCGGAAAAGGTCGCAGCAAGGTCGCGTGTGCGCCGGGCCCAGCCGCGATGGCGTTCTGCGTTCGCGCCCTTGCCCTCGAGTGTAGCGAGACGCATCGCGAGGTCCGGGTCGTCTCGGCCGAACGGGTCGCGGTCAGACAGCAGCGCCGCGATCTGGCAGGCATCATTGCCCATGCTGAGCTCCGTGCCAGCGATCATCATGTGAGCCAGGCGGGGGTGCACCGGCAGTTGTGCCATCAGCTCGCCGTGATGAGTGATGGCGAGTGTCGTGTCGACTGCGCCCAGGGACTGCAGCAATGAGAGCGCTTGCTGCCAGGGACCGACGCCTGGCGGATTCAGCCACGCGAGGACAGATGGGTCGCCAATCCCCCAGGACAGGAGCGTCAGCACGATGGGCGTGAGGTCAGTCTGCTGGATCTCCGGGGTGATGTGCGGCGCGAGTTCATCCTGCTGGGATGCCGCCCAGAGTCGGTAGCAGCGGCCCGGCGCAAGCCGCCCGGCGCGGCCCATGCGCTGAATACTCGATGCGCGTGAGATACGGCGGGTGGTGAGGCGAGTCATGCCGGTGCCAGCATCGAAAAGGGGCTCACGCGCCTGACCCGAGTCGACCACAACGTGGATGCCGTCGATGGTGAGGCTGGTTTCAGCGATGTTGGTGGCAAGGACAACCTTGCGTGAGTCAGGGGCAGAGGGCGAAATGGCCGCGCGCTGCGCTTCGATCGACATGCCGCCAAAGAGGGGGTGGATTGTGACGCTGTTATCCACGTCCGACTGGGAGATAGCGCGCTCGCACCGTGCTATCTCTGCCTGACCGGGCAGGAAAACCAGGATGCTGCTCGACGGGTTCTCGCGCAATGCGCGAACCGTCAGCGCGGCGGTGCTGTCCGCGATATTCTCGCGCGGGCCGTGGCGCCGGGGGTTCGGTGGCGGGGCGTGGATCACCTCGACCGGGAACGCGCGGCCGGTGCAGGACACGACCGGGGCATCGTTGATCATGGCGGCGAGGTCGCCGGCGGGCAGGGTTGCTGACATCACAATCAGGCGCAGCGGGTCGTCCTCACGAAAGACGCCGCGTGCATAAAGCGTTAGCGCGAGGCCCAGATCCGCATCGAGGCTGCGTTCGTGGAACTCATCGAAAATCACGAGGCCAACGTCGGCAAGCGACGGGTCGGACGTCAACATGCGGGTGAGAATGCCCTCGGTGATGACTTCGATTCACGTGGACGCGGACACCCGGGTGTCCTGGCGCATGCGGTAGCCAACGGTCCGCCCGACGGTGTCATTGAGCATCTCGGACATTCGCTCGGCCGCGGCCCGCGCTGCGAGGCGCCGGGGCTCAAGGACAAGGATGCGCCGACCTGCGAGCCACGGCTCGTCCAGCAGGGCGATGGGCACGACGGTGGTTTTACCTGCTCCCGGTGGTGCCTCCAGGATCAGTTCGTAGCGGTGACCGAGGTGCTGTCTGATAGACGGGAGCACCTCGTCAATGGGAAGGCCGCTATGGCCGGCAGCTGCCACGATTTGTTGGTTCGATTCAGGCTTCCTGCGTTACATATTTCAGAATCTCGACTACCTGCGTGGGCGTCGACGCCCAGGCCATTGCCGCCGCGTCGACCTCTTTCAATGGATGGATCAACGCTTCGTCGTGCAGGGTGATGTAGGGAACCTCGGCCGCAGCCGCGAGGCCCGCATCGAATGCGGCATTCCACTGCTTGAACTTGTCGCCGAAGCGGATGATCGCAAGATCGGATTGGGCGATCAGCGTGCGCGTTCGAATGCTATTGATCTTGGCCGACTTATGGTCCTTCCAGAACGGTGTTGATTCGGGTCCCAGCACATCGCCCGCATCATCGCTTGCGGCATGGTCGGTGACAGGCCCGCGAAACTCGACCTGCAGGTTTGCATCCCTGCAGCCTTTGGCAATCTGCTCGCGCCAGTCGGTGTGAATCTCGCCGGACAGATAGATGGTCCAGAACATTGCTTGGCCTCGCCGCTGATTGAAGGTTACGAGTGTACTGGATGTCGGCACCGCAGGATGGGGCCAACCGGCCATAATCCAATGGCCGGGTTGGCCAAAAGAAAGTAAGGGTGGGTGTGAGGGACCGGAGTCCGCGCGACGTTGCCACAGATCGTCCTGCGATGCGCTCGCCCCGTTATGCCGACGGACATGCGACGCTCAATGTCAGTTAATCGTGGCTTCAGTGCGAGATTCTCGTGCTCCGGGTTTGACGGTGTACAATGCCGCGCGTTGGAATAATGGCAATTCATCAGCAATTCATTAGCAAGTCATTAGCAATTCATTAGCGAGGGGAGGGACAGGTGCCCGGGATAAATGCAGACGTAGATCCGGACGGCTTGCTTGAATACTCCGTGGTCTTCACCGACCGCGCGTTGAATCACATGTCGAAGACCTTCCAGGGTGTCATGAACGACATCTCGACGACCATGCGCGGCGTCTACAACGCGGACGGTATGGCGGTCATTCCGGGCGGTGGTACCTTCGGGATGGAGGCCGTCACTCGCCAGTTTGCCAACGATGAAGAGTGCCTCGTTATCCGCAATGGCTTTTTCAGCTTTCGGTGGAGCCAGATCCTCGAAACCGGCCGCATCGCGAGCAACACGAGCGTGCTGAAGGCGCACACCGTGAATGAAGCGAGCGAGGCATCGTGGGAACCCGCACCCGTTGCCGAGGTGGTCTCGGCCGTTCATGCAAAGAAACCGAAGGTCGTGTTTGCGCCCCACGTCGAGACAGCCTCGGGCATGTTGCTGCCGGATGATTATCTGAAGTCTGTTGCTGACGCGACCCACGCCGAGGGCGGCCTCTTTGTGCTTGATTGCATTGCGTCGGGCACGCTTTGGGTGGACATGAAAGCGGTAGGCGTTGATGTGCTGTTATCCGCGCCGCAGAAGGGCTGGAGTTCAACGCCGTGCGCCGCGCTCGTCATGATGAGCGATCGTGCGCTCGCTCAGCTAGAGACGACGACCAGCAGCAGCTTTGCGTGCGACCTCGCGAAGTGGCATAGCATCATGAAGGTTTATGAGGCGGGTGGGCATGCCTACCATGCGACCCTGCCAACAGATGGACTGCGCAAACTCACCGAGGAGATGAACGCAACCAGGGCTGCGGGATTCGATGCGATGCGAAACGCGCAGATAGAGCTTGGCAGCCGCGTGCGTGCGGTCCTGGCAGATGCCGGATTCAAGAGCGTCGCAGGGCCTGGCTTCGAAGCACCGGGCGTTATCGTCAGCTACACCGACGACCCCAACATCCAGAATGGCAGCCGATTTGCGGCCGCGGGCCTACAGATTGCGGCCGGTGTGCCACTGCATTGCGATGAGCCGGCGGACTTTCGCACATTCCGACTTGGCCTCTTCGGCCTCGACAAACTGAACAACATTGACCGAACCGTCGCCAACCTTGAAAAGGGGCTTGCGGCGATCAAAGACTGAAACCTCCCGGGTATGCGAGCGAGGTGCCTCTCTGCTCGCACGACGGTGGTGTAGTTCGAGAATCTTCAGGAGACGATGATGGCGTTAAAGCTCGCAATCTTTGGTCAGGCACCCGTTGCCGTTGACTGTATTGACAGACTGCTTGCAGCGGGACATGAGATTGCAGCGGTCTACGCACCAGAAGACGGGAGTCGGCCGGATCAGCTCGCGGCACGCGCCCGCGAACTGGGATTGGCCGTTTTCCAGCGGCGCTACTTCAAGAAAAAGACGGGCGAGCCCATCGCCGCTGCACTTGCCGACTATGAGCAGTTGGGTGTTGATCTCAATGTCATGGCCTCGTTCACGTACTTCCTGCCGCCTGAGATGACCGACGCGCCGACGCATGGCAGCATCTGTTATCACCCGTCCCTGCTGCCTCGCTATCGTGGCGGAAACGCCCTGCAGTGGCAGATCATCGATGGTGAGCCCGAAGTCGGCGTCAGCATTTTTGTGCCTGACACCGGTGTCGACACGGGTCAGGTGGTGGTTCAGAAGGGCGGCGTTGAAATCGGTCCGGAGGACACGACCGGCACGCTCTTTTTCAACAAGCTGGGCCCGCTTGGGGTCGACGCGATGGTCGAAGCGGTCGTTGCCATTGATGCTGGCACCGCTGCGCCGTGGACCCAGGACGAAGCCAAAGCCACGCATCAGGGGCTCGTTAGTGCTGCGGACGCCGCGATCGATCTCAGCGCAGCGGCTGCTGTCGTTGATCGTCTGATTCGGGGTTGCGACCCGCAACCGGGTGCCCACGTTAAACATGGCGAGCAATCGTTGAAGTTGTTTGACGCCCGCCTCGAAGCTGCGGTTGATGGTGCTGCCGGGTCCGTCGCTGCGATCGACGACAAGGGCATGGTGATTGCGCTCGCGGGGGGCTCGGTCCGGGTCGGACGCGTGCGCGGCGACGCCGGCAAGGAACCGGCGGCCGAATACGCCGCCCGCTCCGGGCTCGCGGTTGGCGATCAGCTCGGGAGCGGGTGAGCCGGATGTCTGCCAATGATCTGAGCGGTGGTTGCGCCTGCAGTGCAATTCGATATCAGACAAGCTCGGTGCCCGAGTTCACGTTGATCTGACATTGCCGGCAGTGCCAGCGCATCTCCGCGCCGGCCATGCCGCGGCATTCGCGGTGACGGTTGACGCGACGCGGCTTGAGGGTGAACTCACCTTCTATGACATGCAGGCGGATTCTGGCAACACGGCGCGCAGCGGTCTCTGCGGCACCTTTT
>Ga0115002_10005932_pt1 | contig 14243 bp, 12 predicted proteins | sample ArcticOcean_MG_C_8_FD_89576 | JGI IMG/M metagenome (GOLD analysis project Ga0115002, IMG submission 89576) | Marine microbial communities from western Arctic Ocean - ArcticOcean_MG_CB11_86 | ecosystem: Environmental > Aquatic > Marine > Oceanic | place: Arctic Ocean: Canada Basin | collected... | reverse complement strand
TGAATGATTTGTTTCAACTCGTTGTAGCAATCACTCCAACCAACTGCCAAACCATCTCCACGCCGCCGCATTTGTACAGCTTCACGCCAAGCGGCGACCTCATTATTGAGTATGGGACTCTTCACGGTGGAATCTATTCTAAACAACAAACCTCCACCTAAATGTTGGTCCAAAAACCCTCTTTGAGCCTTAGAAACTAGGAGTGTAGGAACTCCTAAACTGACTGCTTCATGAGCCAAAGTTACCGATTCAGATAGTACCCCGTGATACTCACTAATCGCTTGAGGAAGTCCCCATGGGTCATTGATTGGTTGGTTTTCAGCAACCGTTGTAACTTCCATACCTAGGTCAGAAATCAATGGTTTAGCACTTGCTAACTCGCCCTTGTCGTGTATCCCCCCGCCCTTCAAAGAACGGTGTAAAATACGCGGTACCACACCTTCTTTCAAATCTCTAATTGTGCTTGGTTGGGAGAGATAAACATGAGGGAGTTCTCCGGTCAATTTGTGAATCCTAATGCCGTTGCTATTACAATCATCAATAAATCCCCCATCGAGATCTTGACGCCAATTTGGTGTGATAATAATGTCGGTTGCTGAAGATAAGGCGATACTGTGAGCCAAATGATTTACCTCGGTATCTGTGATGTAAATTCGTCGAGGGATTTTGGCTTTTTTTGCCGCACTGAGTTCTAACGCCGCTCCCTTGACAACAACTTTTTCTATCGGTTTCCCGGTAATATTTCTACGCTTTAGAATTGATGTGACAGAACGAATTCGTCTCAACGCCCGTATTTCTCGCTGTATTGGTAATACTAGCCTACCAACTGGACGCTTGACTCTGAGGAGATGGCGCTTAGGTAGAGGCGATGAGTTACTCTCAATCATCATATCAATTTCAGCCCGCTTAGTTGCTACAATAATGTCCACTGGACTGCCACTTTGAATGAACTTGTGAAACAGTTGCATGTGGGCAGGATGGTCGAGCACCCAACAGGTCGGACTCTCTGCCATGATTCTCGCTTAGGTTCAAGGACCATCAATGGAACGGTTAATTCCTCACTCGCTCTCGCAGGCCACATGGGCAAGGAGCGCATTGAAGTAGAAGGCGGTAAAACATACGGACCATACTCAGCAGGAGTAAAAGCGAATGGAATCATTTGGTTAGCAGGTCAAATCGCACCAGAAGCTGGAGAAGATATTGCTTCTCAAACTACAGCGAGCCTTGAGAAAATTGATGCACTGCTCGCTGCTGCTGGTGTTAGTAAAAATGAAGCCTGTTTTGCTCAAGTTTTACTTGATGATATTAATGACTTCGCAGCAATGAATGACGTCTATTCAGCTTGGCTTGAAGGGGTTGAAATCCCACCTGCTCGGGCCGCATTTGAAGCAGGTGCACTGCCACGCGGTGCAAAAGTGGAAATCGTCATCCAAGCAATAGACAAAAACTGCTGTTGACATTTGGTAGTGGCGCTTTTAGAGAAGTGACTGGTCGGCTAAACCAATGGAGCGCGTTGAATGGCCAACTGGTCTTGATGTGGAGAAGGCTTCAGCCGCCTTCAAAGCCTACGATATTCGCGGCATTGCTGGGGATCCTCTTAGTCCAGATTTCGCTTATCGTCTTGGCCGTACTCTAGCCACATTCCTAGATTGTAACTCGATTGCAGTAGCCCGTGATATCCGTGAATCCGGTCCTGAACTTCACGCCTCATTTGTCAGCGGCCTCAATGATTCAGGAGTCACCGTACACGACCTTGGCATCATGCCAACCGGTGCACTTTACCACGCCACAGTCACTCTTCCAGTTGATGGTGGAGTTGTCATCACGGCCAGTCACAATCCACCTGAATATAATGGCTTCAAGATGTGTCGGGGTTCAGCCGCAATGGCTGGGGATGAGTTACAAGATTTATTGCAAGTTTTCCTTGCTGGTAACTTCAAAACTGGTGAAGGAAAACATCTCATCATTGATGATTTCAAACACCAATATTACGATGATATCATCGCATCTACTGGTCTACCTGCCCGCACTGTAAAAGTCGTAGTAGATTCAGGGAACGCAGTACCCGGGCCCTTCATGCAAGACATTCTCAAGATTCTTGGCGCAGATGACACCTGCATTTTATGCGAATGGGATAACTCATTCCCCATCCATCCACCTGACCCAACTCGCCCTTCAAACATGGAGTTACTCGGTCAAACTGTGAAAGATGTTGGTGCTGAGTTTGGCATCGGCGTTGATGGTGACGGAGACCGAATGGGGATGGTGGATGAAAATGGTAGTTTCATCCATCCTGACAGGTTACTTGCTCTGTTCGCTGCTGACATCCTCTCAAGAGTTTCTGACTCTGCATCTGAGGCGGCTCGCACAATTTTTTATGATGTGAAATGCTCAATTGCCTTAGAAGAAACCATCGCTGACAATGGCGGAATCCCACACATGATGAGAACCGGACATTCATTCCAAAAACTAGCTTTGAAAAATTCTCCAGAGACTCCACTTGCTGGAGAAATGAGTGGTCATTTCTTCTTCAATGACAAGTGGCCAGGGTTTGATGATACGCTATACTGCACTGCAAGAATGCTCGAATTAGTAGGCCGTGACCCCTCGCCTAAAAATGGTGGTATAACCTTCTCAGAAAGACTCTCAACCATCCCTACTTATCCTAGTACAGGGGAAGCAAAAGTACCCTTAACCGGTGCCCGTGAAGAAACCATGAAACTCGTAGAAAATGCCTTTTCAGAATATGAAATGGTGACTGTTGATGGAGTCAGAATCCGGCTTACTGGAGATGATTGGAAAGGTTGGTTCCTTTGCCGACCATCTAACACAGAACCAATTTTGGTGATGCGGGCTGAGGCAACTACCGAAGCTGGATTAACTGAAATTCGTGCCCTCGCACATGAGAAAATTGGTAAATTTATTGACCTGAAAAAATTTGATGAATCCTAAGCCCAAGGATCATCATCGTCAACTGGCTTTTCATCCGTTTCATCGCCTGATGATTCATTCATAGAGTCGCTTTCTTGTTCGGTTTCGTCACCACTATCAAGAAGTGACATCGCTAAGTTTGTATCCATTGAATCCATTACTGCTTCATCACCTAATTGCAATGGCTCGCTTGGTGGTTCAGGAGCAGCGGGAATCTGAACTGAGGTGCTTTCTGTTGATGACAAAGTATTGGCCACTGTTGGCGATGGTGGAGATATGTAACTGGTTTCTGCTGCGACTTGTGGTACGTCACTAGCAGCAGTAATCATTTCAGCGCCATCAGGAGGTGGCGGTGGAGCCGTTCCATGCTCTTGCCACGAGCGCGATATTTCAGCCGCTCTGCTAGTTTTATCCTCATCATCTTCATCATCTTCATATTCATACTCATCATATTCATCTTTCTGACGGAACTTGAGAATAACAATTACGAACACCATTACAAACATCATTGCAATTAGGGCGCCTAGACCAAGTCCTGCTGCTAAGCCACCATCTGGTGATACTGAATTAGAGGTATCAATCACATGTGACTGATTCCATCTAGCAGGGTCAGCAGGGAAAAGGTCTGCACCTTGTGATGTATTCCACGGATTTGGTGATAGTGTATCCATTGGGTCTGACCAACCGTCGGTATCAGTATCAGGGCAACCTAGTCTATCATGTTCAGAATCACCACGAATAGTAGGGCAAGCATCTCCATTTATTCCACTTGGTTCATCACCAAAACCATCACGATCAGTATCACGCCATTGTGTTGTGTCGTCCTTGAAAATGTCGTTATCGTCTGACCAACCATCTCCATCACTATCTAGGCAACCAAACCGGTCTTGCCATGAATCCCCAGCCTCTTCTGGACAATCGTCCCATGGTTCTGCACCATTTGTTGCATTCTCATCTTCCCAGCCATCAGCATCCCAATCAAGTGGGTGTTTGTCGGAGTTTGTCGCCCCAGGTATGTACTCTCCAGGCCAATGTGGTTTACGGCTTTCATTCCAATGTGGATTGGCCCAATTATCTCCCTGACCATCACCATCACTATCTGACCACTGTGACCAATCTGAAGGGAATGTGTCTCCATCATCCGAAGTCCCATCACCATCAACATCTGGACAGCCCAGTCGGTCCCGCCATGAGTCACCCCACACATCAGGGCAAGCATCACCGTTGTTACCACTCAAATTATCGCCATAGCCATCCCCATCAATGTCAGTTTGTTGAGTTTCATCTAGTGGGAATGTGTCTGGATTGTTCCCTTCTTGATCATCTCCCCAACCATCGCCATCTTGGTCTTGATATTGAGTTTCGTCAAATGGCAAGTAATCGCTTTGAGTTGAGCCTGAAGAGTGGTTATCTCCCCAACCATCACCATCTGTATCAAGATGTTGAGTTGGGTTGTTGATGAAATCATCAGTCACATCTGACCAACCATCACCGTCTGTATCAGGGCAACCTGGATTGTCAAATGCCTCCACCCCCGGAAGTGTTGGACAATAATCCATATCCACTGCTCCAAACACATATCCTCCAAGCCCAAGGCTTTGGTATATTGGCGTCAATGCCTCATCATCCCAATTATCACCAAATTGGTCACCATCACTATCATTCCATTGAGTTGGTTCAGTGGGAAATGCATCCCTAACATTGGACCAGCCATCACTATCACTATCTTCACAACCGAGTTGGTCAATCGTTGAAGTGCCATGAATTGTTGTGCAATTATCGGCTTCGAATCCATCGGGGTTATCACCGTATCCATCCCCGTCAGTATCACGCCACTGGGTAGGTACCGAAGGATGTGAATCATCCACATCAGCATACCCATCACCATCTGCATCAGGGCAACCGATGTAAGGAGAAACCGTTGCATTACCCCAAACTGTTGGGCAATCATCATCCTCGTTAGCAACTCGGTCATCGTCATCATCCTCGATGAGTCCTTTCCAAACAAAGACATCGAAATCTCCGGCACTAACTATGTCATCTGAACCAAATTCAGCTAATCCACTACTGGTCCCCTTGAATCTACCAGCAGTGTGTGTGATGTTTTGAGAATCAACTGCAATTGCCCATGCTCGGTCGCCACCACTAGGTCCGCCAGCGACAAAGACATCTTCCCATTCACCTGTCGCTGCTGAAGAAACTGCAACGAAGGCATCAGAAGCACCACTTGTATTTGCCATTCTTGTTGTACCAGAATTCTCAAAAGTCGTCATGCCAGCAATTTGTCCTGCAGTAAATACCGCGCTTTCATCGGCTGAAAGCGCAATGGAGAATCCCATATCATCTGATGAACCACCACCTTTCTTGGCCCAAACCCAAGAACCGCCAACGTCAAGTTTCCCAGCCCAAACGTCTGTGCCTCCAGAGTTTGCAGTTAGGCGGTCATTTCCATAACTCGCCAGTACACCATCAAATTCGCCAACTGCATAGGCGGAGTCTTGTGAATCAACAACTAAATTGCGTAAAACATCTTGACCAGTTCCTCCCCCAGACTTGGTCCATTGCACACTACCACCATCGTCAACTAGCATCACCCAAACATCTTGAGAACCTCCACTTGAGGAGATGGTTGCTCCGCCAGGAAAATCGACTGTGCCAGCGTAATTCCCAGCAACATACCAGTAGTCCCCAGTCGGGGAAGGAGCAATTACTGTTGCCGAATCAAATTGAGAATCTCCACCCCAAGCAGCTGTTGATGACCATGCACCATTTGATTCTAAGAAGCCAAGCCATACATCTGAGGTACCTTGAGTGCTCTCATAATACCATTCGCCCTGGGAATCTGTGTGAGCCCAAAGTTTACCGTTGTAGGAACCAGAAACTGAAATTGAGTTGTTGAAAAATTTGATATCTGTCGGCATTACTTGGCCCATTTGTTCTTCATAAGTCCATGTGCCCTGGTCTAAAATTTCAATTTTCTTTGAAGTATCAGCCCAAAGGAAGTTACCACTGCTATCCAACTTAGTGATGAAAACATCGTAATTTGACTGAGTATGTGCTACAAGAGTGGTAGAACCAAGGGTTACCGAAGGACTGTTAGTTGACTGAGAATCTATGAATGTCCCAGTAACATACACATTTCCTTGGGAGTCAACATCGATTCCAATCCCCCAATCATCGTAATCACCAGCAATGTGAGAAGCCCAAACCCAATTTCCTGAATTATCCATCTTTGCTACAAATCCATCAAGGCCACCCATGGAGTTGAGAATAGTGCTACCAAAAGTTGCTGAATCAGAGAAAGAGCCAGTGACAAATGAGTTACCTGATGAATCCAATACCATGTCCCAAACCATGTCTGAACCAGCCCCGCCAGCAGGTGTTGCCCAGATGTCGTTAGGTGATGTTTTATCAGCGAAATTTAGTTGAAATTGGCGACTAGAATCTAACTCAATTTCAACAAAATTATGGCTAATCCCTATTGTCAATGACAACAAAGTCACGGCAACAACGACTAGTGCTGACTTGCCCCCCATCATGTTTCCATGATTGGGCTCGCATTTTATTGTCACCCCATAGGGGTGATTTAGTAAATATAGCAAAATTATAATTTTGAACGCTTTGAAACAAATGACCCATAGGAGATCAGTCCCTCATCCATGGCCATTAATGCTGAATTAACGACTTCATTAAAATCATCTTCAAAAGCACCTAACCCGAGTTCGGATAATGAAAGGCGCCCTGTTCTTTGTAACAAGCGAAATCCCATCATTGCTCGGCCCAATTTTTTACGATTTGACTGCATTATTTGGCGCTCTTCTCGAGCCTCAATTATATCAAATCCATTTTTCTCAATCAGGCTTGCCCAACCATCCATCGAGCAATCTGAATCTTGACCAAAAATTACATCTAGGAATCGATTCACATTTTCATCTAAAAGTGACGGATTAGTAACAACTAATTCAGAATTCATCAATATGCCATCATCAGACAATAATCGATGCGCTTCCTTCAATATTTGACTAGGATTCCTAACCACTGAAAGACGAGATTCAGTCAACAAATGGGTTCCCCAAGCATCAATCAAGGGAGATCTGTCAAGAGGTGCACACTCGAATTCTAGGTCCTCTCGCTTCCATTCACTAATCCCGATTCCAATCATGTTTGGTGATGGGTCAATGCCGGTAATTGTACATCCAAATTTGGATGAAACGATTGACGAAACGGTACCTGGTCCGCATCCAAGATGAACAAGTTGTGAGGTGGATGATACCCCACCACGTTTACACAAGTCTATTGCTAAATTAGAATTTGAAGGAAATGCATCACCGAAATATCGGCGGAACATCGGCATGCTCCGCACTCCATCCATGAATGGGCCGGAGCGCTCAAGCCTCATCAATGTCATTACCGGTTTGCTTATGCAGAAATTCAAAAAGCAATACAGATGAATTATTCATCAGCAATTCGCTTTTCTGCAAGCTCACAGTATTCTTGACTTATATCAAACAAGAGATACTTGCGGTCATTTTTCTTAGCAGCGATTCCTGTTGAACCTGAACCAGCAAATGGATCAAGAACAACATCTCCAGTAAAAGTATACAATTCCATACAACGTCTTGGTAATTCAACAGGGAAAGGAGCAGGGTGGCCTACCCGCTTTGCACTCACTGTTGGGAATGTCCAAATTGACTTAGTCCACTCAATAAATTCCTCTTTACCAATAGTATCTACGCGACCCTCATCTTTTTCATTCCGTCCTCGGGGTAACTTGTATTCACCTTTTGAAAATACCAAAATGTATTCGTGAACGTCTCTCAAAATGGGATTAGAAGCGGATTTCCATGAACCCCATGCGCACGAAACACCGGCACTAGCTGCCTTGTTCCAAATGATTTCACCGCGTGGTAAAAAGCCTATTTCAATCATTATCTGATTGATGAAAGATGACAGAGGAATGTACGGTTTCCTACCCAAATTTGCTACATTAATACAAGCCCGCCCTCCGGGCACAAGTACGCGGTAGCATTCGTCAAATACCCCTCTCAATAGTTCTAGGTACTCGCTAAGTGCGAGGTCGGCATCATACGTTTTGGTGGCGTTATACGGAGGTGAAGTGACCATCATGTGAACAGAATTGTCAGGAACTTCTCTCATGTTTCTAGAATCGCCACACACAACACGATTGACTAATTCATCTGGAAGAACGCCCAAATCACCAGTATCCGATTCCTTTGGTAGGCCGCGATACATTGCTGAGCCGTAAAACTCAGTGGAGTCGTGGCTTTCTCTTTTTGAAACGCCAAATGAAGAGGTCTTAGTTCCGTTGCGCTTACTGCTACCTATTCGTGGCACTGCGCGCGCGTCGGCTGTTTTTTCATCAGCATCCGCCTTACTATTTCCATTACGTGGCATCCCAACCCCGCTACGCGCGAGGTTTGCGGTCCATTCTTATAGAGTTCGCAAAGTAGTGGTTTTATTAGATAATTCAACCTATATTCAGCCTATTCCAAGACCGTTTCAGTAAAAGGTAAGCGACAAGTCGGCCAACCAATGGCCTCGCTCCTCAGCCTGAGTGAAGCAGACCTTTCTGGGAAGACTGTGCTTGTCAGAGTTGATGTTAATTCACCTCTAAATCCAGTTACTGGGGAGTTCCTTGATGATGCAAGGTTACGAGCAATCTTACCCACCATAAGGCGCCTTGGAAGTTCAAAAGTGGTTCTTTTAGCCCACCAGAGCAGGCCAGGGAAAAATGACTTTACCTCAATGGAGAGACATGCTGAATTGTTGAGTGTTCTGCTTGGCAGAAATATCGAGTTTATTCCAGATGTCTGTGGGGAAGTCGCTCTGAATGCAATACAGGGCATGGAGGGTGGAGAAATGCTCTTCTTAGACAATGTAAGAGAATGGGATGAAGAGATTTCAATGAAAAATGCTTCACTTGAGGAATTGTCACAATCTGAAATAGTGCAAAAACTTGCTAGTGTAGCTGATGCTTTTGTTTTTGATGCATTCGCATGTGCCCACCGAAATTCGCCGACAATCTGTGGTTTTGGCCCTATTCTCCCATCCTATGCTGGAGTTTTAGTTCAGCGGGAAATGGAAGCCCTTGGTGCAGTAGTAGATAATCCACCTAGGCCGCATGTAGTAATTCTTGGCGGTATCAAAAGTGATGATTCACTTGATATTGCGGTCAATCTTCTAGATCGTGATGTTGTTGACACCATTATTCCAGTAGGAGTTGTTGGAAATCTGATGTTATGGGCTGCAGGGAATTCACTGGGGTATGAAAATGAAAATTACGTTCGCGGAAGCCTTGGGGATGCTTTTGAAAGAACTTGGGAAATGGCTGAGTGGGTGGTTGAGAATCATCTTAACAAACTGATCTTACCAACTGACTTAGCTATTGAAATTGATTCTCAAAGAGTCGCTTTATCTGTTCAAGAACTACCTACTGAATATCCAATCTATGATATTGGAATTGCAACATTGATGTCAATCAGACCTGCAATCATGAATGCAAAATGTGTACTTTGGAATGGGCCAGCATCCTATTTTGAAAAGCCGCAATTCGCCTTTGGAACTATTGAAGTTCTGAATACCTGTGTTGAAACAGACGCTTTCGTTATCATCGGTGGTGGCCATACAGGAACACTGGTTAACCAACGTGGAGTTGATGAAAAAATTGGCCATAACAGTACTGGCGGCGGCTCATGCCTAACTTTCCTTGCTGGAAAGCCGATGCCAGCACTAGACTCTCTTGCGGCTTCTGCAAAAAAATTCGCATGAATGTGAATCAAAGCAGAGATTCACGGTTTCAACAATGATGAGAGATAAGAATCTGTTACCATTCTCCTTGAAGAATTAGTAAACTCATCCAAATTGACGCCAAAATCGTTTTCATAAATCTCTGCCTGAAGTCCCATATCCAATTTATCTAAGCCAGCAACAAATAGGCCTTCAGGTGATGTCCTATCCTCAAATTCTTGCCATAAACTCTGCAATTCCTCTGATCTAGGATGCCCATCTAATAATTGTGCAATCGCCTTTTCTTCAGCGGCCCGTTTACCTCCTTCTGGTTCGGGGTCGTGTGGAGTCAAATCACCTACAATAACTTCTGCCAAATCATGAATTAATGCTAGAGTGAGTACCTTTTCTAAATTCAGATCTTTGGGGCACGTCAATAGCCCAAGGAGAGCCATACCCCAACTATGAGAGGCCACTGTTTCTGGGTTCTCAATAGGGAATCTAGTCCAACCTGCTCTTACTACCTGCTTTAGGCGAAGGCATTCCAATAACCTATTTCTGTCTTCAATGATTGTTGAATCTTCCGTCATGAGATTAGCCAATTCAATTACTTATTTAAGGATTAAAATCCTCATTTTTGACAACAACAACAAGCCAATGCATTAGGGTGCCGCCATCCTCGGCCTTACTATGGAGTGGGATGTCTCGGCGCTTAAAGGCCCGGAAGGTGCTGATTGGAGAGTACCTCCTGATGAATTAGCAAATCGGCTTGAACTGGTTGAGACGGCTCTTTTTGATGCTGGAATTGAATCAATGCTAGTACACGACCCTGTTGACCTCTATTGGTTAACAGGGGGTCGCCAAAATGGCATGCTTCTTGTTGGTGCAAAAAACTCTTCTGTTGATTCTGTTTTTTGGGTCCGCCAAAGTATTGACAGAGCCATTTGGGAGGCTGGAGAATCTGCAGCACCGTTTGAATTGTCTGCCCAACCTCGTGTCAAAAATCTCAATGATGAATTAAAACAACGGGGATGTAACGCCACCCCAGCGATGCAACACGGGAGATTACCCCATAATCAGGCCATATTTTTCCAAGATGTGCTTGGAGAATCTGTGGATTGTACTAGTTTACTTTGGAATCTTAGAGAAATAAAGAGCCAATGGGAAATAGAACAGATGCGAGCCAGTGGTGAAGTCAATCGCTGGATGTTTGAGGCTATTCTTGATGAAGGCGGCGAAGGTGTTTCCGAAATAGAACTCGCAGCCGCAGCAGATTCGGTAAGCAGAGCGGCCGGATTTGGCGGCCAAATCATGATGAGAAAATGGCCAATGAACTGTGATAGAGTTGTTATCGCAGCAGGTCATTCTGGTGCTGTCCCAACTTATTTTGATTCAGCAGTCGGTGGTACTGGCCCTCATTCTTTTGCTGGCCTAGGGGCTGGATTTCACCGCATCAAAACCGGTGAACCGGTGTTAGTTGACATCGTACACTGCCACCGAGGTTATGTTTCAGACTGCACTAGAATGTTCAGTGTTGGTCCTCTTGACCAAGAATGGGCGGAAAGACTTGAGGCCATGAAGGAAATAAGTGACGAGGTAGTGACTAGGTTAGCGAAAGGGGAGACTTGCGAAATGGCCTACGAATCAGGGGTTACAATTGCTAGAGAGAGGGGATTTAGTGGCCACTTAATGGGCATGCCTCCTGACCAAGCACGGTTTCTAGGACACTCCATTGGCCTCCACCTAGATGAAACACCTGTAGTTGCACGAGGATTTTCAAAACCTCTTCAAATTGGAGGTACCATGGCTATTGAGCCAAAAGTAATCTACACAGATGGAGCGATTGGGGTTGAAGATAGTTGGGTTAGAACTGAAGACGGGATGGAATGTCTAACTGCTGGCGATGCAATCCCTCTTCACCAAGAATGGGATTCATGAAATTATCCTTAACGCCGTAGGGTTCATTGAGGGCCAAGTTACGCCGTGTATCATGAGCGCCAAACCGTGGTCGCCTTCTCATGTTGCGGCACTTGCTTCAGCATACACTGACTTGCGGATTTCTGGCGCTGTGAAACAGGAATTGGTTACTTTACTAGTTGCCAAACTCAATGATGTTGTTCCACGTATGGAACAAGAAACTCTAGCCCAAGATTCTACAAGAAAGACCCTAGATGACCCGCAGCGAACAAGACTTGGCTTTAGCCGCACACGAGGATTGATGATTGAACGCATTGATGCTGTTGATTCGGTCAGTGCGGCTGCAGTCACCGCTACTTGCGAAGAGTTGGAATTCTACCTCAGAGATGTTTTACGAGCCTGTGAAACAGTCTGCACTAACAATTCGATGGGAACTATCAAGCCGCGACACCTTGAAGAAGCGCTTTCCAATCTTGGAGTTATTATACCAGATGAATCTCAAGAATCTGAATCTAAACTAATAATGACAACTTCTGATCCTTTAGAATCTCTAGTTGGAGGGGGAAGTGGAGTCATCACTCCTGCAATGCTTCGTCAAATGGCTAAGAATTTTGCTGGTATGAAAGTTGAAAATGACGCCTTGGAAGAGTTGCTTGAACTGTACTACGATGAAGCGGGAACTATTCAACATGAAATGAAAAAATCTCTCACTGGTGGAAATCCAGCCGAATTTGCACCCCAGTTAGAAAAACTGAACGAATTAGCAAAAATGGGATTCTTGCACCGTACTCTCAAGTTAGCTGAAGAGCGAGCAAAAGCCAGTAACTCCCGCTCAATCACTATCGAACATATCCTCAGTATTGAAGTCTGAAGGCGCAACAGGGAAAACCAACCACCCTAAGGCGCAGGTTGATGAGTAGTCGAGCACAGAAGGCGGCGCAGCGACAATTACTCGATGTTCTCTCATCTTGGCAAGAACCACATGGCACAGGAACAATTGCTGAAAGTGGTGCGCTAAAAGCAATGCAAGCGGATGATGATGGCTCAGTCCGAATTCAAATTACTCCAGCCCGTGCACACTGCCCTTGTTGCCTTCTTGACTTGATTGATCTGCGTAACGCGTTACAGAAGAAAAGGAAAATTTCAGCCGCTTTTATTGAAGTCACGGGGGTTCCTGATGTAAATCGATGGACCTCCTCTATCAATGAATAATTGTACCACACTCCTAAAATATGTAGGAATTGTTGATTTTAGCATTAAAAATGGATTTACAGGTATGATTTCTTAGCCGTCGCAGTTAAGAAAGAACCCCCAGCCCCAAGATTGAGGGAGATATATGACTCGGGTTCGCGTTCACACCGGCAAAGCTGGTGCAGATATGGATGATTCAACACTTGCTGACCTCCCTAATATTATGTCAGAAAACTCTGGAGGATGGATAGATATTTTCCAGCCTGTTGAAGAACCAACTAGAAATTTCTTACAACAGGAAATGGGCTTCCACCACCTAGCCGTTGACGACTGTTTTGAAGAGCCAGCAAGCCGAAACTTCGTATATGTAAATCACAAGTTCACTACCTTCAAAGCAAGAGATGCGGACCGTGAACTTGACACTGAATATCTCCGCTCATTCTTGCATGATGGGTGGTTAATCACTATACGTCACGCCCATATGCCAGGTATTGCAGAGTTTAGGAAGCGAATAAGCTCAAAGAATTTCATGACGGATGGAATGATGAAAACAGAGTATTTACTGTACCAACTTCTTGACTCAGTTGCTGATGATTGGATGAAGGTGTTAAGTCGTCATTCCGATAGACTTGACGAGTTAGAAGACCAAGTGTTTGACCCGCGACAAAAGTACCCCCATCTTCTCGAAGATTTGCACGAGATAAAGGGTGAACTACGTGAAATTGCAAAATCAACAACTCCTCTTGATGACGTTATTCAAGGAATGTTGCACTCTACTGATGGCTTCGTAACTGAAGAAACCGACCTTTACTATCGTGATTTAGCAGATTTAACCCACTCGATTGTGACCCGTATTGAGAATTACAGTTCTGGTGCTGCATCAACTCGCGATACATATATTTCTCAAACTTCAATGCGGTTGGCTGAGTCACAAGCTGAAACTGCCGAAGTCATGAGATTATTGACGATTATTGCCACCATCATGCTACCAATTACCGCAGTGGCAAGTATTTTTGGAATGAATGTTCAATCGTTTGGGGCTGGGACCGGACCTGTTGATTTATCGGTCATCCTAACTTTGATGGCTGGTATCGGTGGTGGATTACTAATGTGGTTATACTTCAAAGGATACATCGGCGGAGAACGCAATTAACCACACCGGTTATTCTTCTTCGAATGCTGCCTTTAATTTCTCTTCGTCTCGAGCCCATCTCTTTCTCTGATGCTCCTCAACCAATTCAAGTTTAGAATTGAGTTTTTTTCCCATGAAACGATAGATTAGAAATAATATCAGAACATCAAAAACGATGAATGCAACCAACAAATTATCCATATCATCAACTCATAGTGGGGGATTTGTTTCAATATCACATGTAGAATCTGCAATACAACAACATGCCAGAATATGCCCCTCCTCAATCAAATAATCATCAAGGCCAGGGGGTGGAGGTTCAGGG
>Ga0115002_10005931_pt1 | contig 14244 bp, 9 predicted proteins | sample ArcticOcean_MG_C_8_FD_89576 | JGI IMG/M metagenome (GOLD analysis project Ga0115002, IMG submission 89576) | Marine microbial communities from western Arctic Ocean - ArcticOcean_MG_CB11_86 | ecosystem: Environmental > Aquatic > Marine > Oceanic | place: Arctic Ocean: Canada Basin | collected... | reverse complement strand
CTTCATTCATTGCATTTTGAACTATTTTATGGAATGAATTTTCTTTTTGAAAATTATCAAATATATAGTTTAAACTTCCAGATAAAACAGCTTGAATAGAAATAATTTTATCTCCAGAAGCAACTAAATTATTTAAGGTATCAATAATAGGAAGCCCAGCTCCTACATTAGTTTCAAATAGAAAAGAAGCGCTATATTGTTGAGCTAAATCTTTTAATTTTTGGTAATTTGAATAACTGTCAGCACAAGCAATTTTGTTACAAGTAACTACACTAATGCTGTTTCGAAGATAATTTTCATATTTACTTGCTATGATATTACTTGCAGTATTGTCAATGAAAATACTATTTCTTAAGTTAAGTTCTTTTGATTTATGAATGAATTGGTTAGAGTCTGCTGTTCCTCCATTTTCTAACTCAGTAAGCCATTTGTTTATTTCAATACCATTTGAATTGAATGTCATTTTTTTGGAATTTGAAATTCCAGCTATTTTAATTTGAAGCTTTAGTTTATTCTCTAGGAAATCTTTTTGTTTAGAAATTTGTTTCAATAGTTTTTTACCAACATTACCAACGCCTGTTATAAATAAATTTAATTGCTTTATGTTTTTTTCAAAAAACTTTTCATGAAGGGTGTTCAAAGCTTTTTTTATATCCCTTTCATTTATAACTGCAGTAATATTTCTTTCTGAAGCACCTTGCGAAATAGCTTTAACATTAATATTATTAAAACCCAAAACACTAAACATTTTTCCGCTTATACCTTGATGGTTTTTCATTCTATCTCCAACTAGAGCTATAATTGCGAGATTAGATTCTACTTTTATTGGTTTTATTATATTATTGTTTATTTCGAAATTAAATTCTTCATCTATAATTAATTTAGCATATTTAGAATCACTTCCTTTAATCCCAATACATATCGAATGTTCAGAAGAGGCCTGAGTTATCATTATTATGTTAATATTTTCATTTGATAACACTTCAAATAGTTTTTTAGAGAATCCGGGGCTACCAATCATTCCACTACCTTCAAGAGTTAAGAGTGATATATCTTGAATATGACTTATGCCTTTTACAGTGTTAGAATTTGAATTGTTTTTATCTGATATTTTAGTTCCACATTCATATGGCTTAAATGTATTCTTTATATTAATTGCAATATTTTTATTCATTACAGGTTGAATAGTAGGAGGGTATATCACTTTAGCTCCAAAATGTGATAATTCCATTGCTTCTTGATATGATAAAGAATCTATTGATATAGCTTGTTTTACAATCATTGGATTAGCAGTAAATATCCCGCTTACATCAGTCCAAATATCTAGATTGTCGGCATTACAAATAGAAGCTATTATGGAAGCCGTATAATCTGATCCACCTCTTCCTAAAGTTACATTATTTCCATAGTTATCAGTTGCTACATAACCCTGCATTATAATGAATCTTTTTTTAGAGTTGACAATATATTTATTCCATTTTTTGTTTGTTAACTCAAAATCAATTTGAGAATTTTTAAACTTTTGTAATTTTGTAGTTATTATTTCTCTAGAATCTTTAATTTCAAAATCTAAACCTCTAGATTTTCCTAATTCACCAATAATGTAATAAGACATTAATTCTCCGAAACCTGAAATTGTTTCAGAAGATTTATTACTAAACTCTTTTAAATTGAATATTCCTTCAAGAATGCTTTCTAAATTATTTAAATTTTGCTGTACATAACTTAGTATTTTGCTTTGATCTTTTAAATCAAATAAAGACTTACATATCTGTATGTGTCTATCTTTTATTAGGCTATACTTATATAAATAATTTTCGTCTTGCTTACTAGCAAGTTTCCCGGCTTCTATTAGTAAATCTGTAATACCATCAAAAGCTGAAAAAACTACAATAGTTTGATTGTTATAGTTTTTAAGAATTTTAAGAACATTTTCAATATTTTGGGCATTGGATATAGATGAGCCTCCAAATTTTACTACTTGCATCTTTAAAATTGATTTACAAACAATCTGCTAACCTAAAGAAAAAAAAAGTTGTGTGATGATTAAAATAAAGTTTTTAACTCTTAATGGGAATACGTTAAAATAAAGCTAATAAAAATGCGATTTCTTTAAAAAAATAATCTAATAAATATGAGCTTTCAAATAACAGAGTTTTACTAAATTGATTGATAACTTGAATATGTAATTATTTGATAGAAACTAAACTTAGTTTTTTAGATTTCCCATTCCAATCTATTTTTAAATTGTTTCCTTCTTTTATTTTTGATTGGACTATTTTTTCAGCAATTAAATCTTCAACATAGTTTTGAATAGCCCTTTTTAATGGTCTGGCACCAAATTTTTTATCATACCCTTTTTCACATAAAAAATTAATGGCTTTTGCAGAAATTTTAATTTCATAACCAAGATCTTTTATTCTTGCTTTAAGTTTCTCTAATTCAATCAAAATTATTTTTTTTAGATCTTCTTTTTCTAAACTATTAAATATTACAATTTCATCAACTCGATTTAGAAATTCAGGTGAAAAAGCTTTTTTTAATGATTTTTCAATAATGTTTTTTATATTTTTGGACTCTTGAGATTTTACTGCTTCAGTTCCAAATCCAACTCCATTTCCAAAATCTTTTACTTGTCTTGATCCTAAGTTTGAAGTCATTATAATGACAGTATTTTTGAAATCAATTTTTCTTCCAAGACTATCTGTTAATGAACCTTCATCCAAAACTTGTAATAACATGTTTAAAATATCAGGATGTGCTTTCTCAACTTCATCTAATAAAATAACACTATATGGTTTTCTTCTGACTTTTTCAGTTAATTGACCTCCTTCTTCATACCCTACATAGCCTGGGGGTGCTCCGATTAATCTAGAAATAGCAAATTTTTCCATATATTCACTCATGTCAATTCTTATTAGAGAATCGGTTCCATTAAAGAGTTCTGTTGATAGAATTTTCGCTAATTGAGTTTTTCCAACCCCAGTTTGTCCTAAAAATATAAAGGAACCAATTGGTTTGTTTGGATCTTTTACTCCAGCTCTATTTCTTTGAATAGCTTTAACTACTTTTGAAACAGCCTCATTTTGTCCTATAACCTTAGCTGAAATGGTTTTCCCAAGTTTTGACAATTGATTTAACTCTGCTTTAGCAATCTTATTAACAGGAATTCCTGTTATCATTGAAACAACTTCAGATATATGATCTTCAGTCACAGTTTCTCTATGCATTTTTAAATCTTCTTGCCATTTTTCTTGAGCTAACAGAAGCTCTTTTTCAATTCTTTTCTCATCATCTCTTAATTTAGCAGCTTCTTCATATTTTTGTTTTTTAACAACAGTATTCTTTTTTTCTTTAACATTTTCTAAACTAATTTCTAAATCAACAATATTTTTAGGAACATTCATATTAGTAATGTGAACTCTAGAACCAGCCTCATCCATAGCGTCAATTGCTTTATCTGGAAGGAAACGATCTGAAACATACCGATCAGTTAACTTTACACATGCTATTAAAGCTTCATTAGTAAAATTTACGTTATGATGAGATTCATATTTGTCTTTAATATTTAGTAATATTTCTATTGTCTCTTCAACTGATGTTGGTTCAACTATTATTTTTTGAAATCTTCTTTCTAATGCACCATCTTTTTCTATGTATTGTCTATACTCATCCAATGTAGTTGCGCCAATACATTGAATTTCTCCTCTTGCTAGCGCTGGTTTAAACATATTAGATGCATCTAAACTTCCTGTAGCTCCTCCAGCTCCAACTATAGTATGTATCTCATCTATAAAAAGAATGATATCATTATTTTTCTCAATCTCATTCATTACTGCCTTCATTCTCTCTTCAAATTGACCTCTATATTTAGTGCCTGCAACAATACTGGCTAAATCTAATGTAACCACCCTTTTATTATATAGAATTCTAGAGACTTTTTTTTGAATAATCCTTAAAGCTAACCCCTCAGCTATAGCTGACTTGCCGACTCCAGGTTCACCAATTAATAAAGGATTATTTTTCTTTCTTCTACTAAGAATTTGTGATACCCTTTCAATTTCTTTTTCTCTTCCAATAACGGGATCTAACTTTCCTAAAGTAGCTAAAGAAGTAAGGTCTCTTCCGAAGTTGTCAAGAACAGGTGTTTTAGATTTTACTTTAGATTTAACATCAGATTTTATCGTAAAAGGATTTTCTTCAATAGGACTATCATCTTCTTTTGAATCTTCTGGGAATGTTTCAGAAGATGGTAGAGACGTGAAACTATCATCTGATTCTGTTAACATATACTTAAATTGTTCTTTCACTGTTTCGTAATCCAGTTGAAGTTTAATTAAAAGTTTAGCCGTAGGGTCATTTTCATTTCTTAAAATACATAAAAGTAAATGAGCCGTATTTATTGATTTCCCTTGAAAAAGTTTAGCCTCTAAAAAAGTAGTCTTTAAAGCTCTTTCAGCTTGTCTAGTTAAGTGTAGATTTTTTTTATGATTTTGGTCAAAATCATTAATTGGATTAGGAGGACTCAAGATTTCCACTTTTTTTCTTAAATAATCTAAATCCACATCTAATGAGTTTAGTATGGTAATGGCTTTTCCACCACCATCCCTTAACATGCCAAGTAATAAGTGCTCGGTACCAATAAAATCATGACCTAATCGTAAAGCCTCTTCTTTACTGTATGTTATTACATCTTTTACCCTAGAAGAAAAATTATCATCCATTCAAATATGTGTTATTAGTATATTAAAAGTAAATAGACAAAAAATTTTTTTTAATTGCAAGTTTTTTTAAGTGTGAATTAAACAAATATTTTATATAAATATGTTAATAAAATTATTTAAAATTATATGTATTATCAGCATATATAACTGAGGCAATTATTATATTTGTTAGGTTGTAAATTAATGTAAAAAATAATATATGAGTGAAGGAGAAAAACTTATCCCAGTAAACATAGAAGAAGCTATGAAATCTGCATACATTGATTATTCAATGTCTGTTATTGTTTCAAGAGCTTTACCTGATGTAAGAGATGGTTTAAAGCCTGTCCACAGAAGAGTTTTGTATGGTATGCATCAATTAGGATTAAGATCATCTAGTAAGTTCAAGAAATCCGCTTTTATTGTTGGAGAGGTTTTAGGGAAATATCATCCACACGGAGATTCTTCTGTGTACGATACAATGGTTAGGATGGCCCAAAAATGGAGCTTAAGATATTTGATGGTAGATGGACAAGGGAATTATGGTTCTGTTGATGGAGATAGTCCGGCAGCGATGCGTTATACTGAGGCTAGAATGCAAAAAATATCTGAAGAAATGGTTGCTGATTTAGATAAGGAAACAGTAGATCATCAATTGAATTATGATGATTCAATAATGGAACCAACTGTTCTGCCTACTAAAATTCCAAATCTTTTAATAAATGGCGCTAGTGGAATTGCTGTAGGTATGGCTACTAATATGCCACCTCATAATTTAACAGAAGTTATTAATGGCACAGTAGCTTATATTGAAAACAACGATATAACAATAGATGAGTTAATACAATTTGTAAAAGCTCCCGATTTTCCAACTGGCGGAACAATTTATGGTTATGATGGAGTTAAAGAAGCTTTTCATACAGGAAGGGGAAGAATAGTAGTAAGAGCAAAAGCTATTATTGAAGAAGTCAATGAGAGAGAATGCATTATTGTTACTGAAATACCATACCAGGTTAACAAGGCTGAAATGATTAGGAAAACAGCTGAGATGGTTAATGATAAAAAAATTGAAGGAATATCATCAATTAGAGATGAGTCTGATAGAAAAGGAATGAGAATTGTTTATATTTTAAAAAGAGATGCCATTCCTAACATAGTATTAAATACTCTTTTTAAACATACACCTTTACAATCTTCTTTTAGTGTGAATAATATCGCCCTAGTAAAAGGCAGGCCTCAAATGCTTAATTTAAAACAAATGATTGGTCACTTCGTTGATCATAGACATGAGGTTGTAGTAAGAAGAACAAAATTTGAATTAAAAAAAGCCGAAGAAAGAGCACATATCTTAGAGGGTTTAATAATTGCTTCAGATAATATAGATAAAGTTATTGCATTAATTAGAGCATCATCTAATTCAGATGAAGCTAGAGAAAAATTAATTTCTGAATTTAAGTTAAGTGAAATTCAATCTAAGGCCATTGTTGAAATGAGACTTAGACAATTAACTGGATTAGAACAAGATAAATTAAGATCTGAATACAATGATTTAATGTTAACTATCAAAGACTTAAAAAGTATACTTGATAGTAAAGAAAAAAGAATGGATATCATCAAAACTGAGCTTTCAGAAGTTTTAGATAAGTTTTGTGATGAAAGAAGGTCTCAAATAGAGTATGCAGGAGGTGATTTAAGTATGGAGGATATGATTCCCGATGAAAAAGTTGTTTTAACTATTTCTAATGCTGGGTATATAAAAAGAACGCCATTAGTTGAATATAAGACTCAACATAGAGGAGGAGTTGGCCAGAAAGGTTCTACAACAAGAAATGAAGATTTTCTTGAGCATCTATTTGTTGGAACTAATCACCAGTACATGCTTTTCTTTACTCAGAAAGGGAAATGTTTTTGGATGAGAGTTTTTGAAATTCCTGAAGGAAGTAAAACATCAAAGGGTAGAGCTATGCAAAATCTAATCAATATTGAGCAAGATGATGAGGTTAAAGCATTTATTTGTACTCAGGATTTAAAAGATGAGGATTATATTAATAATCATTATGTAATAATGGCCACTAAGAAAGGACAGATTAAAAAAACTTCTCTTGAGCAATATTCAAGACCTAGGTCAAACGGTATTAATGCTATTACAATTAAAGATAATGACGAGCTATTAGAAGCTAAATTAACTACAGGTAATTCACAAATATTAATTGCAGTAAAATCTGGAAAATGTATTAGATTTGAAGAAAGTAAAACTCGTCCTATGGGTAGAAATGCTTCTGGTGTCAGAGGAATTAGATTAAAAGACGATAAGGATGAAGTTGTTGGCATGATTTCTGTAAATGATATGGATAGTGATATTTTAGTTGTTTCTAAAAACGGATATGGTAAAAGATCTAGTTTAGAAGATTATAGAATTACTAACAGAGGAGGAAAGGGAGTAAAAACCATTTCAATTACTGAAAAAACAGGAAAATTAGTCTCAATTAAAAATGTTTCTGACAACGATGATTTAATGATAATAAACAAATCTGGAATTGCCATTAGGATGGAGGTAGCTTCTTTAAGAGTTATGGGAAGAGCCACTCAAGGAGTTAAGTTGATTAATTTAAAGAATACTGATTCAATTGCTGCGGTTGCTAAAGTTGTTCATGAAGAAGATGAGGTTACTGATTTAGAAGATATTGATGTTATTGAAGAAAACAAAGAAGAAAACAATACATAATTATATAAGAGATGAAGAAAATATTAGTTGTAGGGTTATTGTCATTTGCCTTTTTATCATATGGTCAAAGGAAAGAATTAAGACAGGCTGAAAAATTACTAGATCAAAGTTTTTATAATGAGGCCTTAAATGTTTTAAGTCAAATAGAATCTATGATTGATGGAGTTGATCAGAAATACCAGGCGCATTATTATTACTTAGAAGGCTGGGCGTTAAAGGGTGATTCTAAATTTAATGAATCAGTAGCGTCATTAAAAAAGGCAATTGAAATTGATAATAAAATTAAATTAAATAAGTACGCTGAAGAATCAAGCTTTTTAATAGAGCAAGTTGAAGCTGACTTAGTTAACTCTGCAGTTGCAGATAATAAAAAAGAGGATTATAAAAGTGCTTCAAAAAAATTATATGATGCTTATTTAATCAATCCGGACAAAGAGAATAACATCCATTATCTTTATTACGCTGCCTCCAGTGCTGTAAATGCTAAAGAATATGATCTTTCATTAGAATACTATTTGTTTTTAAAGAATATGGGATATACTGGAATTACTTCTGAATTTTTTGTGACACCTGTGGAATCTGGGATAGAGGAGAAAGTAACAGAAACTGAATATAATCTTTTTAAATCTTCTAAAGACTATACTAATCCAAGAATTGGAAAAACTGAATCTAGACTTCCAGAAATTGTAAAAAATATTGCATTAATATATGTTCAAAAAGGAGAAGTTGATTTAGCTATCTCTGCAATCAAGGAAGCAAGAGAAATTAATCCGGAAGATGTTAATTTGCTCCTGTCAGAAGCAGATTTATATATTAAACTAGGTGATAAATTAAAGTTTAAAGAACTAATGCAAGAAGCAATTACAAAAGACCCTAATAATGCTATATTATACTATAATCTTGGAGTTATTAATGGGGATCAGGGTAAATTTGAAGATGCAATGACTTATTATAAAAAAGCATTAGAATTAGACAATTCTTATGCACCCACCTATCTTAATATAGTTGGATTGATTCTTGAAGGTGAAAGCGGATTAGTTGAGAAAATGAATGCTATAGTTACTTCAAACAAAAGAAGTGATCAAGCTATATACGATGCTCTAGAATTAGAAAGAGAAAACTTGTATAATGATTGTTTACCTTATTTAGAGAAACTAATAGAAATAGATCCAAAAAATATTGAAGCACTTAAAACAGCTAAAAATATTTATTATACTGTAGGAGAAAACGAAAAGTTTAAGTTAATGAATGCTAAAATTCAAGATATAGAAAATCAATAGGATCTAAAATAAACTAGTTTGTGTGTGATTTTTTTGTCAATTGAATTATATATTCCATCTGCATTAACTTGATTAATTTGTACTTTTCCAAATGCATGAATTATTTTACTTTTATTAAGCATAATTCCTACATGTGTTATTGATTTTTCTGATTCACCAAAAAAAGCTAAGTCACCAGGTTTTAATTCTTTTTTCCTTATTAATTTACCTTGTATAGCTTGTTGACTTGCATCCCTTTTTATATTAATACCATTTATTTTGTATACCATTTGAGTAAACCCCGAACAATCAATACCTAATGGGCTTTTTCCACCCCATAAATAGGGAGAGTTTATGTATTTCATTGCGATTTTTATTAAATCATTATTAACTTGATCAGATGATTTTCCTTGAAATGTATAGTTTAGATATTCACATGAGTTAATCAAACTTCCTATTGGAATTAGAGTTTTACCAGTGTTATTAAAGATATGTCCTATAACTTCTAATGATAGCCTAGGCTTAATTAATTTTAATTTGTCAAAATCACTTTTTGATATAATATTTATTTGAGAATTATTAATCCATCCATTATATAAATCATCCTGAATTTTAATATAGGACCATTTTTCACTCTTGTTTGTTATGGTGTATAGTTCACCAAAAATTAATTGAGTTACTAGCTCGCTGGTGCTTGTTGGATTTTTTCTTACAGGAACTATACTGAAATCACAAACTCCATACTTATTTATATTACTCATTTGTCTGAATTTTGACATTTAGAAAGTTAATAATTAAAATTTAAGTCTAAACTTATAAAAATCATTCTTTATTTCTATTTTTACGTTTATATAAAAAATCAATTGATAGTTAAACAAATATATACTGGTTGTTTATTTCAGGGTGCTTATTATATAGAAAGTAATGGTGAGGCAGCTGTAATTGACCCCTTAAGAGAAGTTTCTCAATATATTGAATTAGCAAAATCTACTAATTCAAAGATTAAATATGTATTTGAGACCCATTTTCATGCTGATTTTATTAGCGGACATTTAACACTTTCTAAAAAGACAGGTGCTACAATTATTTATGGTCCAAAAGCTGAGCCTGAATTTGAGTGTGTTATAGCAAAGGATAATGAGGTTTTTAGTATTGGAAATATAACAATTACTACAATTCATACACCAGGTCATACTCTTGAAAGTACTTGTTATCTGCTGAAAGACGAATCTAATAAAGAGCATTGTTTATTTACAGGAGACACTTTGTTTTTAGGAGATGTAGGCAGACCCGATTTAGCACAAAAATCTTTTGGAATTTCAAAAGAATACTTAGCGGGAATTTTATATGATTCAGTAAACATTAAAATTAAACCGTTGGATGAAGATATTTTAATATATCCAGCTCATGGAGCAGGGTCTTCCTGTGGTAAAAATATGATGAAAGAGACAGTAGACACTTTAAAGAATCAAAAAATTGTAAACTATGCTTTAAATGGCTCATTAAATAGGGATGAATTCATAGAAGAATTGACCAAAGATTTACCAAATCCCCCTGCATATTTTCCTTTAAATGTAAAACTTAATCAAAAAGGTTATTTGGATTTTGATAAAGTATTAAATAATAGTTTATCTCCTTTGAATTTAAATGAATTTAAAAATTTAATGGATAAGAATAACACAATCGTTTTAGATGTAAGAAATGAAAATGAATTTAGAAAAGGATTTATTCCTACGTCAATTTTTATTGGTTTAAATGGCAGTTTTGCTCCATGGGTAGGTACTATACTTGAAGATATAGAAACTAAAATATTATTGATTTGTGAAAATAAAAAAGAAGAAGAAACTATTTTAAGATTATCTAGAGTAGGTTTTGATAATTGTATAGGGTTTTTAGATGGAGGTTTTGATACTTGGAAGTTTTCAGGTAATACAATTGATACAATTGATTCAATTTCTGCTATTGAATTAAAAGAAGTTATAGGATCAGTCAATTTATTAGATGTTAGAAAAGTAGGAGAGAGAAATAACGGATATTTAGAACAATCTTTTAATATTCCATTAGACAGTCTTAAAGAAAGTTTATCTAAAATAAATAAAAAAGACAAGTATTTTATTCATTGTGCAGGTGGGTATAGAAGCATGATAGCTGCTTCTTTACTTAAAAGAAACGGTTGTGAATCAATTGTTGATATTAAAGGAGGTTTTGATTCTATAAGAAAAGTGGATTTTAATATATTAGAAAAAGCATGTATAAATTAGTATTATTATTTTTTATTCCAATTATTTGTTTTTCTCAGTCTTCTGAAGATGATAAATATGAAATTTTAGATTACATGATTTTCAAAAATAAAGTTGAACAAAAAAACACTTTATTATTTGATGTTAGAACTTCTAAAGAATATAATGAGGGTCATATTAAAGGAGCTGTTAATGTGGATTTTTATAATGAAAGTTCATTTATTGATTTTTTTAAAAAGATTGATAATACTAAAGCTATATATATATATTGTAGATCTGGAAACAGGAGCAGAAAATCCTCAGAGAAGTTAATAAAAATAGGTTTTTATAAAATATATGACTTAAAAGATGGTTATGTTAATTGGAAAAATAATCAGCAAAAAGAAAACTAATTTTTAGTTCCTGAAAGTACAAGGGTTCCATTCCAATTATCAGTTTTTCCTACTGTCCAACTTTTAACATTTTTAAACCCAGCATCAATTAATATTTTCTCCCACTCCTTAGTTTTAAGAAGAGTCATGATACTAACATTTGTTTTTTCAGGCCAATTATGAGAAATGGTATTTTCAAAATAAAAATCCATTCCCATAATGAGTCTTCCATTATCATTTAACCAATTATTATATATGTTTTGTAATACTTCAATTGGATTATTGAAGTAATACAGAACTTCCATTGAATGAACTACATCTTTTTTTGAATTCGGCTTCCAACTCAATAAATTTTCACAATCATATTTATTTAAAGAATCTAAACTTCTTGCTTTTTGAATCATTTTTAATGAACCATCAACTCCATTAGCACTAAAACAAGACTCCATTTCTGAAACCATTCTAACAACCCATCCTGTTCCACAACCTGCATCAATGAAAGTGAAATCATCTAAACCTTTTAAGGAAAAATCTAACATCTTTTTAACTGATGAAATATGGTTTTTTTCCATTCCATCATCTTTTCCTTGTTCAACCCACTGTGAGAATATTTCTATTGGAGATTTTTTCATTATATTTTTTTTCTAGTAAAGATTAAGTAGGTTAAATAAAACAGAACAATTACAATTACCTCCCAATTGATAATATAGTATGGCCAATCTCCAAAAACTAATGGGTTGTTTATTTTAGGAGATTCATATAAATACATATAGTTTGCACCAGATCCAATTAAAAAGTTTAGAGGCATTATTATAATCATTAAAATATTTAGAATTAAAAATGTTTTTAACCATGAGAATTTGGACAGCTTCATTTCAAGATGATAAAACATAAATAAAGGAACAAGTATTATCGTCCCATGATCTATATAGTATTCAAAATACATAAAAAGACCTCCATCATAATAGTTTAATTGAGGAGTTAGTACAGCCATTAGACCTCCTAAAAATCCACAGTAAAACAAGAATTCAAAAAGTTTTTTATTTTTTGGAATAAAAAGAATCACACAAACAATTAAATTAGAAATTGAACATAAATGGAGAGGAAGGTCTTCATGCAATTTCCAATTACCATTAATTATATTGTTTAAATGGCTATAAGAAGTTAAGATAATTGCTAAAACACAAATTGCTTTTGCTAAAGATAATTTTTTACTTCTATCTAAATATCTTCCTAAAAACAGAATAGATATTATTGTTAAGGACGTGATTGTTAAATTCCTTATGCCTTCAAATGATTGTAGATCAATTATATAATGTGGATATTGTGAATAAAGTAAATTATGTAACAGAAGATTCATTTAATGAAAATAAGTAAAATTTATGATTATAGATTTATTTTCATAAGTCTTGCATAATCAGAGCTGCTTTCATCTTCAGATGTAATCCAAAAACTTTTATGAGTTATGATTTTTATAGCTTCTACTTGAGTTTTTCCTATAGGAATTTCAAACATGTTGATTTTATAATTCTTTTTCTTGTTTAAAGAGAAATTATTAATTGTTATTAAATAATATTCATTAAAATTAATTGTTGAAGTTAAGGCTAATAATTCAAGGTCTTTATTATAATCCGCTCCGGTAATAATAGAATTAACTTCTAATGTTCCAATTTTTTTTGCATCATAACTTCCAGGATATTTAGGCACTAAATAAAGTTCTGTTATTTTTTTAGCTCTATTTTTTGTGAATATCAAAAGCTTGTCATCAATTGAAATTAATCCTTCAGCATCATAGATAGTATTTCTGTTTATTTTAAAAGAATCTTGTTCGGGATAATTAAAAGAAATTATTTCGTTTTTTTCTGTACTATTTATATCAATGGGAACTTTAAATATTTTAAGATCTTTTCTATTGTTAAAGTTATTTCCAAAGTCACCAATATATATGTATTTTTCATCTTTTGTTAAATCTTCCCAATCCTTATTTGATGCAGATTCAATTTTTCTGGTTTTTAATATTTTTCCCTCTTTTGACATATAGTATAAGCTAGCTTCTCCACCTGAATCATTATGGGTAATAAGTAAATTATTAATTATTTCTAAACCTGACGTTTCCTCAATTATTTTTGAAAGAGGGTAGTCTTTGTAGATTTTTTGTGAAGTTGTTTTTTGTAAAAAAAATATAAAAACAATTAAGAATATTTTTTTCATTATTTAATATAGGTTATAGAGTTTAAAAGAAAAAAGTAAAAATTCAATGAAAAGCTAATTAACAGGAAGAATATCTTTAAAATTATCAAACAAAAGTTTTAAGTCATTACTGTCTCTAATGGAAATCTTATTTTTTTTAAAAAAAGATTTGATAGTTTTTTGATTACTTTTTCCAAACAGTGCAATGATTGCTTTCTTTGTGCTTTTCAACTCACTTATTGTATTATTATTTTCTATAAATAAGCTGTTAGCCTTTTTATATTTAAGATTTGGTTTTTCTTGAATTCCAGGTTGGTAATCTTGTTCTACAGCTTCTAAAGAATATGATTTTAATATTGAGAATTTATCATTTTTAGTTATTAACTGATAAAATTTTGAATCAAAAACAATAAATGAATGTTCTTTGAACTTTATTGAATTAATTTTATTAGGAGCTAGGTTTAATAGTCCGTCTTCACTTTCTACTTCAAATGTTTCATTTAAAAGATTATAGTTTGTTTGTATTTTTATGGGGTTTTTCCCATCAGTTAGTACTATAACTGCGTCCTGTGGTTTTTTAAAAAAATAAGTGCTTCCATCAATTTCTAAAGGAACATTAGATTTCCCTAGACTTATCTCTTTTAATATTGTCTGAAACTGGGAGTTTATATTAGTTATATTAGTGTCAAAGGTCTGGGAATAATTAAATACAACAAAAAATAAAAACAATAGACATAAATTAAGATTTTTCATAGT
>Ga0115002_10005930_pt1 | contig 14246 bp, 11 predicted proteins | sample ArcticOcean_MG_C_8_FD_89576 | JGI IMG/M metagenome (GOLD analysis project Ga0115002, IMG submission 89576) | Marine microbial communities from western Arctic Ocean - ArcticOcean_MG_CB11_86 | ecosystem: Environmental > Aquatic > Marine > Oceanic | place: Arctic Ocean: Canada Basin | collected... | reverse complement strand
GTTGTACTGTCGCCGAGAAGTGTTGGCGTTCCGCTCGATACTCATGCAAGGATTTATGAAGCCGAGCGTGCCGCTTTGCATGCCAAAGAGCGCATAACGTCCGCGCTCATTCCTGAGGTCTTGGAGGTCATCAACGCGCCTGGCGTGGTCGATGCGTGCAACCAGTTGGTTGGCGAGAATTGGGCCATCCAACCTTTCACGCACAATACGCCGTTCGCAAGTGGGTCGCACGACCAACATTGGCACAAGGATGACAACGGCCCGTACAACCTTCGTAAGCAACGTCATCATCGAGCCGTGCAGATCGAAATGCTGTACTACCCGCAAGATGTGCGTCTGGATATGGGCCCCACCGCGACCATTCCATACTCTCAATATTGGACGTTCAACCACGAGGAAAATCACGACAACTTTGCCGGCGCAGATCATCTCGACTTTGCCTACCAACTAAATGGCATGGAGCGCCTGGCCGTTAGTGGACCACGGTCTGAATACGCCGAAGACGATATTCGCAATCAATCCACCGCGCATGACATTCGTATGCGTGAGGCGGTTGCCAACACGGGCTGGCCCTTGGTTCAACCATGCGAGCTAGGACCGTTGGAAGCTGGAAGCGTCGTGTTAACTTCGCACAATTTGATTCATCGGGGCAACCACCGGCGTGATGACTGGCGCACGTGGAAGCTCAATCCGCGATTCATGTGGCGGTTTTGGCTGTATCGAACGACCGATCCGCATGCTGAGATCGCGCAGGAGATAGACTGGAAAGAGCCGCAAACCGATCCGCTAACAGGCATCGATCTCGCTGACGTCAGTGACGATATAACCGTCGTGTGGCGTTATCAAAACCACTGGATGCAAACGGGTAAGCCGCCACCGGCGGGGTTGAGTAGTAGTGAACAAGCGCTTGGAGCGCTTAATTCCCAGCTACGAATCAACAACGAGGAAGCCGAACCGCAGCGAATTGGTGCCGCTTATTCGCTCGCGACAATGGATGACGAGCAAGGGGCCGCGGAGCATCTTGGACAAGCGTTGCACGATGAGCGCGAGAGCGTGCGCCGTGCCGCATTGTATGGGCTCATCGCCCTGGGCGAGGGAGCGACGCGGGAGTTTGATAAAGCAGTGCGCTCGGCGGCCAAATGGGTTCGAAAAGCAGGTGTGTTTGGCCTAGGGGAGGTGGCAGCGCTCACTCCGCAGGTATTGGCCACAATTGTCGATCGCCTCGAAAACGATCCGTCGGTATACGTGCGATCTGTGGCCGCCGGTAGTTTGGGTTGCCTCGCACGCCGCGCAGTTGCAACTGGGGTTGGCGTGGAAATCGTTCTCCATATCAAAGATGCGCTGGTGGCGAGTTTGCTGGTCGAAAAGAACCGGCTCGCCATGAATGTCGCACAGAACCGAAGCATCAAATTTGTGCGGCCGACAGATGAGTGTGACGTTTGCGAGGGAATTGGTATCGACTACGGTCAAGACCGATTCGCGCGAGTTCGCTCGGCTCCCAGGGAGAACGCCTTGAGCGCGTTGGTTGTCGTTTGCTCCCACGGTGCCGTATTGGGCGATGCAGTCGATGAGTTGATCTCACTCCTTAGCAAAGTGGTCGCGACCGAGGAAAATGTGTTTTGCGTTGGGTTGGCTATGGACGCGCTGCAGCGGCTTACCTTTGCTAACGAGGCGGCGGCGGCCAAGGTCAACATGCAAGAAGTGCTGCGAAGCGCCCCGTTGCGCGACTGGGAGTCGCTAACTCGGAGTGGGCGAACGGTGCATGAACCCTCCGTGAGCTAGGGCCGCAATTGCGGGTACTCGTCCTGCATCCACTGCTTGCCGATCGCTTTTGTGGGCAACTGCAAACCCAATTGGGGCACTTCGAGCGCGATCCATGCGGTAAACGAATTGCTGTTGGGTCCGGGCCACATTACATATTCCTTGGCAAAGGGTACGAGCGCGCCGCCGCGGCCACTTGATCGATGAGTTGCTCCGCTTGGGCACCGCGCAGTTCGTGTGCAACAACAACGGCAGTGACCTGAACCAGGGCTTGTCCGGCATGCCCTGCGTGATACTCACTGCTGTCCCATTGCGTCGCAGGCGCCAACCTATTACCTGATAAATCGTATAGGTGGCGGCCGCTTTTTCCTTGGTTGCGATCCATGTGTGGATGGCGAAATTGCCGCGAAACCCCCAAATATCTGCGCCGTAGACTTGGATGATTGCTTCATCGGTAATGGGTGCCTGGGCCGGTCCGACGATTTTCGGCTCAAGTGCGACGGATGTGGCCCACAGCGCACCCGTTGTCACACAAACGAATAGCAGGCAATACATTGCGAGCTTCTTCATCTACATGATCTGCATGATTCCGGTACAGCTAGTCACGGCCAAGTGACTAAAGCCACAGCCATGCTGGTCACGCAATACCTCCTTCGAGGCCTATCCGGCGCAAATAGCACTGATCGGCTGGACGTCGGGTGGTGCTGCTAAGAGGGGTCCTAGCGCTGGAAATATGGCGGCTACGTCTGCGTGCGATCCGTGAGCCTTGCGCGCTGCTTCGTCCGTGTATCGTTCCATCATGTAATAAGTGCCGTCGGTACCCTTGTAGGGTGCGTAAAAGATAGCGCCGGGTTCCACGCGCTTGACGGTGTTAGCCAGTTTTGAGAGCACCGCTTCAAACTCTTTTTCGCTGCCCGGTTTTGCCTTGAAGGTCGCGACATAGCCGACCTCGTTGCTATCGCACTCGGCGTAGACCACAAACGGTAGGACTAGGCAGATCGTCCCGAGAATTAGTTGCTTGATCATTGGGTTCTCCAGTGTGTTATCGCAATACTACCGGGTGGCAGAGGCTGCGTTGGTTTTCTTCGATCTCCAGAAATTGCCGTCTCGCCAATCGTCGTGGCGCAGGCAATCTTCTTCCAACCGGCTTGACATGCAAGCCTTTCATTTTCCCGAACTTGCTTTCGCGGAAGGGAAATGGCTAGTTACTAACCGCGAACCCTTCGTATTGGTTCGCCGCGACTTCATTACACTTTTCTCTATACAAGGTGAGGCCGCCGACATAGGGCATGAAGACGCGCGACTTACCAGGCACGTTGGCACCAACGTACCAAGAGTTTGCCTTCGGAAAGAGGGTCGTATCAGCCACTTCACGAACATGGTCGACCCAGGCCTCCTGTGCGTCATCCTTGGCTTCGATGCGCGTCAGACCGTTGTTTTGCAAATACTCAATGCAGTCCGCGATCCATTCGACATGTTGTTCGATCGCTACGGGCATGTTGGTGAGTACCGATGGACTGCCGGGACCGGTGACCGTAAACAGATTTGGAAACCCGGCGATTTGCAAGCCAAGGTAGGTTCTTGGCCCGGCTTCCCAGGCATCACCCAGCTTGCGGCCACCGCTACCCGTTACGTTCATATTGAGTAACGCGCCCGTCATTGCGTCGAATCCCGTGGCAAATACGAGCGCATCGAGTTCGTACTCGCCGTCTTCGGTGCGTAAACCTGTTTTCGTTATTTCCACAATGGGCGCACGGCGCACGTCGACCAGCGTGACGTCGTCCCGGTTGTAGGCGTCATAGTAATCGGTATCTATGGGCGGGCGTTTGGTGCCGTAGGGATGGTCGGTCGGTAACAACATTTCGGCAACGTCGGGATCGTTAACCATGCCGCGTATCTTCGCGCGCACGAAGTCTGACGCTGATTCGTTGCTGGATTCGTCGATCGTGAGATCCGCAAATGACGACGCCAACAAACGAAAGCCACCCAAATCCCACAACTCGGTGAAGATCGCGTCGCGTTCTTCGGCGGAAAAATCTTTCGCCAAACGTTCCGTAACTTCAAACGGGAAACCATTATCGGAGCTCTTACACTTAGCCCGAATTTCGGCGTAGTTGGCCTTGATCTCGGCTGCTTCCTCTGTAGACAAGGGGGCGTTTCGGGCCGGAATGCTGAAGTTTGGCGTCCGTTGAAAAATGGTCAGATGGTCTGCCTCCGCGGCAATGACGGGCGTAGCTTGAATGCCTGTGGATCCGGTTCCAATTAGGCCGACCCGTTTGCCAGTGAAGTCGACGCCTTCATGGGGCCAGGCACCGGTGTGATACCAATCACCATCGAATCCGTCGAGTCCTTTGAAATCTGGTGTGTTTCTGGATGATAAGCATCCAGTGGCCGCGACAACGAAGCGGGTGGTGACCTGCTCGCCGGATTCTGCCGCCAATGTCCAGGTGTTGTCGTGATCGTCGAAGTCAGCATTGATGATGCGTGTGTTGAATTGCATATCGGATCGTAACTCGAACCGATCGGCAACATGATTGAGATACTTCAAGATTTCCGGTTGCGCGGGATATCGGCTCGACCACACCCACTCTTGCTCTAATTCAGAGCTGAATGAATAGGAGTAATACCAGGATTCAGAGTCACAGCGCGCACCGGGATACCGGTTCCAATACCATGTGCCACCCACGCCATCCGCGGCTTCGAATACTCGTGCGTTTAGGTGCAGTACGTCACGCGCGAGATGGAGCATGTACATGCCGGAAAACCCGGCGCCGATAATCGCAATGTCTAGGTCCGCTTCTTTAATTGCTCTAGCTTTAGCTCCATCACCCGGCATAAGTCCCACCCATACGTTTCAATCGATTAGAAACCTTACCCGATTCACAATGACCGAACCACAACGAAAGAAGGTCGTGGTGTGCCTTTGTGGATGGTCCTGGTTGAAGCAGGTTTTGTAAGATCTCGGACGCTGGTGCCCAGACCATGTAGTGCATAGACTGTCGCGAGGGGGAACTGCGTTGGCTCTTATTTTAGCTTTGGACCAAGGCACGTCGAGTAGCCGTGCGATTGTCTACAACGAATTAGGCGAGATGGTTGCGAGCGCCCAACACGAAATCGACATGTCATTTCCGGCCGACGGGTGGGTCGAACAGGACCCTGAGGCGCTTTGGCAGACCACAATTCAGGCTGGACGCGATGCGATCGGATCGGCCCATGTTGACGCGACGGACATCGCAGCGATCGGCATCACCAACCAGCGCGAAACGACGCTGGTTTGGAATCGAGTAACAAGCCAGCCACAAGCCAATGCGATTGTCTGGCAGGATCGTCGCACAGCGCGACGATGTGCCGCGATGGCGGATGATCAAATCCAGGGCATCGCAGTGCCGGAGTACTTTGCCAGTCGCACCGGCCTCGTCGTAGATCCCTATTTTTCAGCGACGAAGCTTGCCTGGTTGCTCGATGAAGTGGATGGTGTGCGAGCGCTTGCCGAATCAAGAATGCTGTGTTTCGGCACGGTTGACACGTTTTTGATTTGGCGCCTGACCAAAGGGGCTTCGCACGTCACAGAGGTTACCAACGCAAGTCGAACCCAACTTTTTGATATTCACGACCGAGTGTGGGACGCAAAGATTCTCGAGTACTTTGCAATTCCCGAAGGTGTTCTGCCAAGCGTACTGGACAGTGTCGGCAACTTCGGGACCGCGGACGCCGAGTGGTTCGGTGCCCCGATACCGATCCTAGGCGTGGCGGGGGACCAGCAAGCCGCGCTGATCGGGCAGGGTTGTTTTCAAACCGGCATGTCGAAGAGCACGTACGGGACCGGTTGTTTCATTATGACCAATACCGGCAGCAAAGCGCTAAGGTCATCGCACGGATTGCTGACGACGATTGCCTATCAACTCGACGGCGAGGCGACCTACTCGCTCGAAGGCGGCATTTTTGTGGCCGGTATCGCAATCAAATGGCTGCGTGATCAGCTTGGTCTCATCGACCACCCCCAGGACACGCAGACGGCGTACGCCAAGACTGGCGGTGATAGCGGCGGCGTGTTTGTCGTGCCCGCGTTTACTGGGTTAGGCGCGCCTCATTGGCAGCCCGATGCACGAGGATTGATTACCGGCATTACGCTGGATACCGGACGCGACCAGATCGTGACCGCTTTTCTGCAAAGCGTGGTATTGCAGACAGCGGATCTCATAGACGCCATGTCCGCGGACGGTGCGCTGATCGAAAAGATTCGAGTCGATGGGGGAATGGTCGTCAACGACGCGCTTTGTCAGGCCCTGGCCGATTTACTCAACGTGCCCGTGGAGCGTCCGCAGAATATCGAAACGACCTCTCGTGGCGCGGCAGTACTCGCCGCGTTAGGGGCCGGGTTGGTCGACGATCTAGCCTTTGCGGCGAACTTGTGGCGGCTAGATCGGGCGTTTAGCCCCGAAATGACGCGCGATCGGCGTGATTCCTTGCGCGCAGGCTTTGCTAAAGCGGTTCAACAAGTGGTGCTTGGATTGGATTAGACCGAATGTGTCATACCAGTAATGCATCAGAGCTATTACAGATTGGTTACGTTTCCCCGTAAGTGTTCAGCCGGTGCTTGCCATAAGATGGACGCGTGAAACTAGATGCAACCATTTATGAACGCTTTATGCGCCCGACATTGATTCTGGCGGATTGGGCGTGTATGTCTTTTTTACCTGGAATCTTATCCAGATGGGTTACGTTCCCGCTTCCGAAAGCGCGTTTATGCAGCTAACCATCATCTGGGTTTTGGGGTTTTTGTTGCTCACGTTTTGGCAGTCAAAGCGGTCGCACGTGGACGACGACTCAATGGTTTTGTGTCGTGCGATATGGTGACTTGGGCGTTGTAACGATGGCTGTATTGGTCCCACATCCGATTCGGCTGATGATGTTGGTGGTGCCTTTGTTTGGGGTGCTTTACGCGGCGTTGCACTTGAGTCTTCGCCAAGTTGTGCTCGTGGCGTTAGCAACCTGGCTAGTCTATGCGTTGTGCGACTTTCTTTTGTCTAGTTTCACCCCGGTCGATCCCGAATTTCAGGCTTTGAGCGGACTTGCGTTTGCTTGTTTGATCTTGGGCGGGGGCCTGTTGTCTTGGGAAGTTTTGCGGATGCGCTCCAGTTTGGAAGGGCGTAATGACGACTTGCGCGAGGCGATGAGTAGATTGCAGGAGATGGCGCTACGCGATGAGCTAACCGGCGTGCACAATCGACGTTACATCCTGGACGTCCTAGCACGGCAAAAAGCATTGTCTGATCGCGGCCAGCAAGAGTTTACGCTGTGTTATTGCGACCTCGATCATTTCAAGCAAGTAAATGACAGATTTGGCCATGCTGTGGGCGACCGGGCGCTGAAGCAATTCGCCGATGTAGCACTCAGCGTTATTCGCAATGTCGACTATGTTGCCCGCTTTGGCGGAGAAGAATTCATCATGGTGTTAATCGATGCCGACGAAGAGGAGGCGGCCAACGTTGCCCGCAGGTTGAACGACCGCACGCGCGCAATGTGGATCCAAGGTACCGACAGCGACTTTGTGATGACCGTTTCGGTTGGCGTGACAAAATTTCGGGCTGGTGAACGAGTCGAAGGCGCACTTAACCGCGCAGACCGGGCGCTGTACGAAGCCAAAACCACCGGACGTGATCGCGTCGTGGTAGGAGCAGCTCGCGCGGACGCCGCCGCTCGTGCAACACTTGCGTAGCGATTATACTTAGGAGAGCGCAAACTGATGCGCCATTTGAAAATTCACTTGCGAGCGTTAGTTGTACGGCAGGGTACTCATTCGGTATGTGAACTAGGTAACAATACGACCTAGCTTGGTTTTCTAGGCCAGCCGGATCGGTTAAGGTCTCACTCGTTTCCCGAGGAGTTTGTGTATTGGACGACACAGCTTCAAACCGCAGAAAGTACAGTAGACAGCCAATCTCGCTGTCAGCCTTGGTGCATCCGCAGCAAGGACGCTCGTGGTTGTGCTCAATACGCGATTTTTGTGAAGAAGGCATGCTGCTCACTGGTGGCAGCGGATCGCGTGCTCTGTCGTCTACCGGTGCGCAAGCCAAGCCCGGTGACGTCGTCGCTCTGCATTTCACCGTGGCGACCCCATCCAGCCAAGAACATTTCCGTACCCAAGCCAAGATCGCCCGCCTGACCGATAGCGGCAATAGCATGGGCGTGATATTTGAAAACGGAATAGAACAGCGCGCGTTGGACACATTGATGGACTTTGCCGTGGCGGCGGGCACGACTGTGCCAGCCGACTTTGGTGAAACCGGCGATGAGTCCGCCGATGGCAAAGCCGCAAGCGCTAAGAGCAAATCACCGAATGGTTCGATGCGAGCCAGTGAAGAGATTGCTGATCGTGGCCTGCGTGATCGAACGCTCCCAACGGAAGCTGCCGACAAGCTCAAAACGCGGATACGTACAGTCGCCGAATAAGCGATTGCACGTTTGGGAACGAACTACTGCAAAACGCTAAACGAGCAATTTATCGTCAACGCGCGGGATGCGGGGACGAATGCGGTGCAAACGCGCTACTTCGAAGTGCTGGATCAGCTCGAAAAAGGGCAAGAAAAGTTCACGAGTGATCTCGTAACGGCCGTGCTTGCACAGATTGATAAGGTGTCGGACCTAGATTCGATTCTCGATCGGCGGCGGCGTCGAGAATCGGGCAACTCGACCAGGCTTGAGCTTGTCGATACCGGGTCGTTCGAGGAATGGTTGATGGTGGCGGAGCTTATTTCCAAAACCGAAAACCGTTTCACCGACCAATTGTTGGACATGCGTGCCCAGTTTGGCTTGTTGGAACGTCCTTGGAGCCACAAGGATGTAATTCCGATTGGGCCGTCGGCCGTTTGCTGGGCATTCGATGATGCGTTACGAACTTTGCAGACGAGCAGCGAGCTGCAAAAGGAGATATACCACACGTTCGAGATAGAGTTGGCCAAGATTTTGACCAATCTCTACGACTCATTGGCGAGGTTGTTTGACGATAGCGGGCTCTTCCCCAAACTAGAGGAACTGCGGGATTCGCTGCGGCCGAAATATACGATTCGTAATCGCGCTGGCGTCACGGTTCAGCCCGCAGACTATCAAGAAATGGATCAAAGCATGCGCGAAGCTTTGATGGCGGCAGATGGTGTCGGCTCGCCGATGCGTGTGGATGCCAACCCGTTTGATCAACAGACAAACATGCAAAGCCAGTCGTACCAAACGGCAAGGTCGATTTTGAATGTCGGACGCCGAGCTGACGAGATGCAAGGCAAACCTCGAGCAGCTGATTTGGCGCCTGCTGGGGCAACTCCGAACCAAATCTACAAGAATTCCGAGATTGTCGATGCGCTTACAAAAATCCAAGCAGCCGTAGGCGATGCGCCATCAGCGGATACTCGATTGCGGCCGCGACTCATCGAGGAACTGAAGAGCCACTTTGGTCGCCACAAAGGCTTGATGGAAGAAGACTATGACACGCTCGCCTTCATGGAGCATCTGGTCGATTCGATGGCCACCGACCAACTGATTACTGAAGGCGTTCGCGACTGGGTACGGCGGTTAGAGATCACTTTGAACAAACTTGCCGCACAAGATCCCGATTTCTTGCAGAGTGATCCGGAAGACCCACATAGCGCCGTGCAGATGCTCAATCAGTTAGCACGTCTGGGTAACAGTAGAGATCCGCGGGACGGCATTGACCGTGAAGTCGGACGACGAGTCGATGAGCTACTGCATAAAGTAGTCACCGATTACGACGCCAATCCAAAGGTCTTCGCGGAAGTCGTTGATGAACTGCATCCGTTGATCGACCGCCAGGCCCGCACTTATCGCGGCAATGTTGAACGAACTGTCCGCGCCAGTGAAGGCCAACAAAAGCTAGCCCGGGCGCGTCGCCGTGTCGCCAGTGAAGTAGGCGACCGGATCGCTGGCCGGGATGTTCCCGAATTATTACTCGAGCTGTTGAATCCGGGTTGGCGCAACCTCCTCGTGCACACTCACCTACGGCATGGTGCGCAGAGCAACGAATGGCGTGACCAAATATCGGTATTGGAGCAATTGCAGGGTCAGTTAGACGGGGACACTCAACCCGACTCAGCCGATTACGTCGATCCGGAAAGCCTATTGAAGCGAGTGGTTGAGGGCTTGGATAGCATTTCGTTCGATCCAAGCAAACGCACCCCGCTCATCATGAAGCTTTCGTCGGCGCTCGTTGGGGATACCACGGGCAAAAAGACGCCGGTCGTTAAAGTGAATATACCTGAAGCCGAAGTTGAACGAGCTTTGGGATTGGATGGGCTCCTGCCAGTCGCTAACCCCGAAATCGAGAGCGAAGACCCTAAGGCACTCGACAGATTCGAGATTGCCGTGGAGCGGGCGCGACATATTCAAGTGGGCGAATGGCTGGCTACGTCGGACAAAGAAGCGCGTCCGCTCATCTTGTCCGTGGCCTTCGTCGGTGATGATTCGACATCGTTTGCCTTGGTCAATCGCAAGGGTGTGAAAACGTTAGAACCGTCGTTGCAAGATATGGCTGAAGGGTTGGACCAAGGGCGCATCACGCTGCTCGATGACTACGATCTGCCGTTGATGGAACGGGCGTCGCAACGCATGTTGGAGAACATGCACAACGAGCTCGCCTTCCAAGCAAGTCACGACGATCTCACAAAACTCATGAACCGCAAGGAATTTGAGCGGGAAGTAGACCGAAGCCTGCAGAAGGCGAAGGCGAAGAACAACCAGCACGCGCTTCTTTATCTGGATCTGGACCAATTCAAGATAGTCAACAACACGAGCGGACACCGCGCTGGTGACGAACTGCTGCGCGTCATTGGTGATGCAATCGCACATCACTTGCGCGATATGGATGCCAAGGTGGCGCGACTCGGTGGGGACGAATTCGGGATCTTTTCGGGATCTTATTGGAGGATGTTGAGACTGCCGACGCGTGGGCCACCGCGGAATCGGTTTTGGTTCAGATTCGTAGCCTCAAATTCGATTGGGAAGGCCGCGTCTACAATATGACCGCGAGTATGGGTTTGGTATTCGTCGATGCCAGCATTCAGGGTGTCGACTCGCTAATGCAGTTTGCAGATGAAGCGTGCTACACCGCGAAAGACGCAGGACGCGATCGGATTCAAGAGTACGAGCTTGGCGATACCCGCATGATGGAACGCCATGGTGCGATGGAATGGGTAACCCAGCTAGACAAAGCGCTGGAAGAAGATCGGCTCATATTGAATTGCCAGAAGATCATGCCGGTAGGCGATAGCGGATTGGCAGAGGATACTCACTACGAGATATTGCTGACCATGCAGGATGAGATGGGTGACATCGTCGCGCCCACGGCGCTCATCAACGCAGCCGAGACTTACAACAAGATGGGAAGCATCGACCGCTGGGTGATCGAGAATGTTCTAAAGTGGATGTCGGAGCATCGCAGCAGACTCGATGATTTCGGAGGTTTCGCGATCAACGTGTCAGGTCATTCTCTGAATGAAATAACATTCTCGGATTTTGTCCTCGAACAATTCGCTGAAACGCAAGCGCCTACAAGTAAAGTTTGTTTTGAGATTACCGAGACGGCGGCGATCGCTAACCTCGACAATGCCATCGATTTCATGAACCGCATGCGGATCATCGGCTGCACTTTTTCTCTCGACGACTTCGGAACTGGCCTGTCATCCTATTCCTACTTACGCAACTAGCCCGTCGACTTTGTGAAGATCGATGGGGTATTCGTTCGCGACATTGCGACTAATCCTGGCGACTACGCAGTCGTTAGATCGATCATCGAGATCGGTCACTACATGGGCAAGAAAACCATCGCCGAATTTGTCGAGAACGATGACATCCTCAAGAATTTGCGCGAGATTGGTGTTGATTATGCACAGGGTTATGCCATCGAACGACCGCACGCTCTCAACGACCTGTAGTTAGTTCCTGTCCAGAAATGGCATCTCGCCAATCTACGATTGGCGCAGGCCATCTTCTTCCCAACGGTTTCCGTACGGAAACCTCCCCTCTTCTTAACCCAAGAGGCCTACGGAAAATGCTTCGGGCCGCGACTCCTGTCGCGCTCGTGCCCTCGATAGTTCGGCCACAGAATGCTCCGCATTCTGGACACGAACTAGCTAGCCTTGATCTGACATAAAACACGGCGCTACACGCCTTCGGCTCGCACAATAGCAGCGCTTTCGACAGCGTACTCGATTTTTCTTCACGGCACATATGGTTCGATATGCTACGATCAGAAAAAGCCCCGTGCGCTGCCGAACACACAACTTGCGTGCGTCTATCGCTCGCTAATTTATGTCAGATCAAGGCTGGAAATCCCCGCCGCTGTCGGACAAGAAGCTGTTTTACAACAGCCTCTTATGGAACGCTTCACCACCTTGGTGGTCCCAGCGATGTTCCACGCGTGATTACGCGTGCCCGGCTCTCTGCACGCTGAGGGCTCTTTAGACTTCGCCAAGCAACAAGAACTCGACTAACGCCTTTTGCGTGTGCAAGCGGTTGCCAGCTTCTTGCCAGACGCACGAGCGAGCATCGTCGAGAATCGTTTCGCTCACCTCTTCGCCGCGATGCGCAGGTAAACAGTGCATGAACAAGACGTCCTTGCGCCCTTGATCGAGCAATGGTTCGTTAATCTGGTACGGCGCAAATGTCGCGCGGCGGCTTGCTTCCTCACCTTCATGCCCCATCGACGACCAGACATCGGTCACAACGAGATCGGCATCGGCAACGGCTACGGCTGGATTCTCTACCATTTGCACATTGTTGGTGGAAGACAGTATTTCAGGGTTGGGCTCGAAGCCCTCCGGGCAGGCGATCTTTAGGTTAAATTCCCATTGTCGAGATGCGTTTATGTAGGAGTGGCACATGTTGTATCCGTCGCCCACGAATGCGACGGTTTTGCCTGTGATTGGTCCGCGAAGTTCTTCGAAGGTTTGTATGTCTGCGAGGAGCTGACACGGGTGCAGTAAGCTACTCATTGCATTGATTACAGGGATCGATGCGTTGTCCGCAAGCGTCTGCATATCTTCGTGCTTCGTAGTGCGAATCATCGCGATGTCGACCATCTCGGACAGCACCCTGGCTAAGTCTTCGATGGGTTCGCCGCGACCGAGTTGGCTGTCCGACGTGCCGAGAAAAATTGCATTCGCGCCTAGCTGGGAGAAGCCGGCTTCGAAGGCGATCCGTGTACGCGTGCTGTTCAGCTGCAGGATCAGGGCGCCGGTTTTGCCGATGAGTGGTTGGTATATTTCGCCAGCCTCGTGCATGGAACGAAATACACGTGCGCGACTGATGATGTAGCCGAGCTCTTCGATGGAAAAATCAAGTAACGACAGGAAATCCCGCTTAGCCATAGGACAACTCTACGTTGGTTGGATTAAGACTGGATGAGCGAGACGACGGTGTTTACTGCTTCGTCTGCTTCAGCGTCACTTATGGTCAATGGCGGCAACATTCTGAGGATGTTGCCTTGAGTTACGTTGATGAGAATACCGGCTTCCAGGCCTGCTTCGATCAACTCGGGTGCGTCTTCGTTGAGCTCGATTGCGAGCATGAGGCCCTTGCCACGGATTTCCTTGACGCGGTTGGTCCCTTCGAGTGCTTCGCTTAATTGCTGCAGCATCCGCTCCCCCAATTCCGCTGCCCGCTCGCATAGACCTTCGTCTTCAATGACATCCAGGACCGCATTCGCGGCAGCACACGCCAACGGGTTGCCGCCGAATGTGGAACCGTGATTTCCAGGCATGAACAGATTGGCGGCTTCGCCGCGTGCAAGGCACACTCCAATCGGCATGCCGTTGCCGAGACCTTTGGCCGTGGTTAACACGTCAGGAACACAGGTGCCATGCTGGAACGCAAAGTACTTTCCGGTTCGGCCGTTGCCTGTTTGGACCTCGTCCAACATCATAAGCCAGTTGTTGTCATCGCAGATTTTGCGCACCTGGTCGAGGTAATCTGCCGGGGGAATGTAGATCCCGCCTTCACCGAGTATCGGTTCGACTAAGACCGCAACAACATCGGGGTTGTTATCGGCAATCTGTCGAATCGCTTCGATCTCGCCAAACGGTGCACGTACGAATCCAGACAAAAGCGGCTCGAAACCTGCGTGAACCTTGCGGTTGCCGGTGGCCGTGAGAGTGGCCATTGTGCGCCCGTGAAAGCTACCATCGGCGACGACGACGGCGGGCTTTTTGTTGCCTTGTTTATTGCCTTTGAGGCGGGCGAGTTTAATCGCGGCTTCATTTGCTTCCGCACCGGAGTTGGCAAAGAAGGCGTTGTCCATCCCGCTAATCGCACAAAGTCGATCCGCAAGCCTGGTCTGCTGGGGAATTTCATAGAGATTTGAAGTGTGTATAAGCGTCGCAGCTTGGCTTGCAATCGCCTGGGTGACTTTCGGGTGGGCATGACCTAGACCGGCCACCGCCAGTCCAGTAAGTGCGTCGAGATACTTTTTACCGTTCTCG
>Ga0115002_10005929_pt1 | contig 14248 bp, 11 predicted proteins | sample ArcticOcean_MG_C_8_FD_89576 | JGI IMG/M metagenome (GOLD analysis project Ga0115002, IMG submission 89576) | Marine microbial communities from western Arctic Ocean - ArcticOcean_MG_CB11_86 | ecosystem: Environmental > Aquatic > Marine > Oceanic | place: Arctic Ocean: Canada Basin | collected... | reverse complement strand
TGATATCGGCGAACAAACCAACGTCGCCGCCGACCACCCAGATGTCGTTGCAAAAATGGACAAACTAATGAAAGCCGCCCGGACTCCAAGTGAACTGTTCAAGTTCAAACCGTTGGATGAGCGAGCGGAGTAGAATGGCCTAATCAGTCGAAATAGTGTGGCACTGCTGGCTTGCCCAGCAGTGCTTTCGACTTGAGATGCAACTACTCTGCTTCCGGTTTCTTTCGCTCGGAAAACTTCATTATCACCGAGTAAAACACCGGCGTGAAGAACAGCCCGAAGAACGTAACGCCCAGCATCCCGGCAACCACGCCGACACCTAAGGCGACTCGCATTTCAGCCCCGGCACCAGTGGCGATGACCAGCGGTAGAAAACCGAGTATCGAAGAGAACGCCGTCATCAAAATGGGACGAAGCCGTAACCGGCTGGCTTCGACGACAGCATCAACGCGGTTCATGCCTGCATCTTGTTTGCTGCGGGCGAATTCGACAATTAGAATTGCGTTTTTCGCCGAAAGACCGACCAATAGAACCTGGCCAATTTGAGTGAAGATATTGCTGTCCATCTTCATAATCAGCACGCCGGCAATTGAACAGAGCATGCACATCGGCACGATTAAAATAACCGCCATCGGCAGAGACCAGCTTTCATACTGGGCCGCGAGAACAAGAAACACGAAAACGATGGCCATTGGAAAGACGAGTTTTGTCATCAAGTCTTCGCTGGCTACAATTTGTTGGAACGTCAGTTCGGTCCACTCAAATTTAAGACCGTTTCCTAAATCCGATTTTGCCAACTGGTTCATCAGCAACACCGCATCACCCGAGCTAGTACCTGGTGCGGTGTTTCCATTGATCTCAGCAGAAGGGTAAAGTTGGTAGCGGTTCACAATGGCTGGCCCGGTTGTGCTTCTGACTTGGACCAACGTTGAAAGAGGGATCATCTCCCCAGACGAATTGCGGACTTTGAGCCGACCAATATCCTCGATTGATAGACGAAATTTAGCATCCGCCTGAACGGTGACTTGCCAGTTTCGGTTGTCCCGCGTGAAATCGTTGGCGTATCCGGAACCAAGATAGACGGCAAGCGTGTCGAACAGCTCATTCAAGGCGACGCCTTGCGTTTTGGCTTTTAGGCGGTCAATCTCAAGGTAGACTTGCGGTTGAGTGACGCTGAAACTACTGAATAAACCCGCCAAGCCCGGTTGGGCATTGCCGGAAGCTGCCAGTTCCATTGTCCCTTTTTGAAGTTCCACTAAGCCTTTATTGCCGATGTCTTGAACTTGCAGTTTGAATCCGCCGGTACTTCCAATTCCATCGACGGGTGGTGCCCCGAAGACGGCGGTTTGTGCCTCTTGAATTTCGCGGGCAATTTTCTTGCGCAAATTGGCGGCGATGGCATTGGCGATTAATTCGGGATTGCCTTTCCGGTTTTCGAACTCGTCGAGAATGACAATCACCGACCCCGTGTTCGACATGTTACTGCTGACCAGCATTGAGTAGCCGGTGATGCTGATGGTGTGTGCGACGCCTTCGGTTTCGAGAACCAATTGTGTGATTTCTTTGGTGACGGCATCGGTTCGCTCAAGACTGGCCGCGTCGGGTAACTGGGCGTTGACGATCAGGTAGCCTTTGTCTTGATCGGGAATAAACCCTTGAGGCACGACCATGAAACCCGTGTAGGTCAGAAACAGTAGACCGCCATAGATCATAAGTGCGAAAGCGCTGCCTCGTAAAATTTGTCGGACCGACCAGACGAACCCCGATCTTGTATAGTCGAGAGTTTTATCAAAACCTTTGAAGAACCAACCCATCGTGAAATTCATCAACCATTCCAGCGGATCTTTTTTGGCCGTTCTCGGTTTCAAAATTAGCGCACAGAGTGCAGGGCTGAGAGTGAGTGCATTGAATGTTGAAATAACAACCGCAGCGGCAATCGTCAGAGCAAACTGTTTGAAAAACTGCCCGGTGATGCCCGCCATAAATGCCGTCGGCACGAAAACCGCTAACAGCACTAGCGATGTGGCAATCACAGGCCCAAACAATTCGTCCATCGCCTTCCGCGCAGCGTCCCGCCGCGATAGGCCCGCCGCGAGATGGGTTTCAACGGCTTCGACAATCACGATGGCATCGTCAACAACTACGCCGATGGCAAGTACCAAGCCAAATAACGACAGGTTATTCAACGAAAAACCAAACAGGGCCATTCCGCCGAGCGCCCCAATTAGGGCAACGGGAACGGCGACCATCGGGATGACAGTGGCTCGCCAACTTTGTAAGAAAATTAGCACGACCAAAAACACTAACCCAAGCGCTTGCATCAGAGTTATGAAGACGTCATTGATTGACTGTTCGACGAAGACAGTTGTGTCGTAAACAATTTTGTAGTCAACGCCCGCGGGAAATCGTCCAGTGCTTTTTAATTCTTTCATTGTGGAGCGAATGGCTTTTGCGGTTTCGAGCGCATTTGATCCCGGTAATTGAAACAGCACGAGAGTCACCGAAGGTTCGCCGTCCAGGTCGCTGATAAGATCATAGTTTTTGGCACCAAGCTCTGGCCGGGCGACGTCCCGTAAGCGGGTGACTCGTCCGTCTTCCCCTGTTTTGACAACAATCTCGCCAAATTCCTCTTCCTCAAGTAGACGCCCTTTGGTGTTCAATGTCAGTTGAAAACTAACACCTTCCGGAGACGGTGGAGACCCCAGCCGACCGGCGGCCACTTGCACGTTCTGTTCGCGGATCGCCGCCATCACGTCGCCAGCAGTCATATCGCGAGCGGCTAATTTGTTTGGGTCGAGCCAGACGCGCATGCTGAAATCGCGGACGCCCCAAATGACGATATCGCCGACACCCTTCACGCGGGCTAAATCGTCTTTGACTCCCGTGGTCACGAAGTTACTTAAGAAAAGCGGGTCGCGGCTTTTGTCGGGCGAGACCACATTCACGCACATCAAAATGCTCGGCGAACGTTTTTTGGTTGTCACGCCTTGCCGAGTCACTTCCTCCGGCAACTTCGGAAGTGCAATAGAAACTCGGTTCTGAACGAGAACCTGGGCCATGTCGATATCAGTGCCCAGTTCGAAAGTCACATCGAGAGTCAATTCGCCATCGTTGGTCGATTTTGAGGACATGTAAATCATGTTCTCGACGCCGTTCACTTCGTTCTCAATCGGCGTGGCAACCGTCTCGGCGACCGTTTGCGCATTGGCCCCAGGGTACGATGTTTTGACTTGGATCGTCGGCGGAGCGACTTCCGGATATTGGGCGACGGGCAATTGTAAAAACGAGATGCCACCCACGATCAGAATCACGACGGATAAAACGGTCGCAAAAATCGGGCGATCAATAAAAAAATGTGAAAACATCCGGGATTCCGGTCAGTCTAAAGGTGAAGGGCAAGGCTCAAGACGATTTGTCTGACTTTGAAGCTTTGTCGGGCTGTTGGTCCGGCTGAGCAGGCTTCTCGGACTCCATTTTTTCAGGTTGTTTTTCTGTTGGCTCGGCGACGGCAATCGGAATTTTTTTCGCTACAACGGTATCGGTCTCGCGCACCCGCTGCATGCCGTTGGTAATCACCCAGTCGTCAGCTGTCACGCCCGATTTGATAGCTTGCAGTCCGTCCTCGGTCCGAATCCCTAATTTGACCGGTCGTCGTTCTACGATGTCTTTCTCGTTGACGACGTAAACATATTTGAGATTCAAATCGGTGCCGATGGCGAATTCGGGAACAAGGATGTGTTTGGCGCCTTCATCGCTAATTGGAAACCGAACTCGCACAAAGAACCCGGGTGCTAAATAACGCGTTTCGTTTTTAAATTTGGCACGCAGGCGAATCGTTCCCGTCCCCGAATCGACCCGGTTTTCTGCAAAGTCCAAATACCCGGTGTGAGGAAATCCCTCTTCGTTGGCCAAGCCAATGTAAACGGGCCAGTTACTTTCACGTATTTTATCCGGAGTTGTGTTTGGATCTTTTTCTCGAATTCGCTTTGTCACTTCTAACAGGGTGTATTCATCGACATCAAAATAGACGTGGATAGGGTCAACGCTGACGATTGTTGTCAGCGGGGCACCCAACGAGAGGTCACCTGTAATCAAGTTTCCTTCAGTAAGATTCGCACGACTGATACGGCCTGAGATAGGGGCAATAATTTTAGTGAATTCCAAGTCGAGTTCCGCTTGACCGACTGCAGCTCCTGCTCCATCAAGTGAAGCCGCCGCCTCAGCTTCTTCGGCTTGGGCCTGTTCAAGGTCTTGCACCGTGCGGGCACCCGTCTTTAAAAGTTTTTCCATCCGCACGGATTCGGCTTTGGCTTTTTTGAGCAAGGCTTGCCAGCGGTCGACTTCCGATTTGGCAGTTCGTTCTGCAATTTCATAAGGACGTCGATCGATTTGAAAAAGCATCGCATCTTTTTCAATTAAATCGCCGTCAAAAAAACCGACCTCGGTAATATACCCTGTGACGCGTGCGCGGATATCGACATCGTCCTCGGCCTGTACCCTCCCGGTGAACTCACGAAATTCGGGAAATTCTTGAACGACCGGCTGGCTGATCGTAACCTCAGCGGGGGGAGTTTCGTTCACCGGAACTTCACGTTCAACGCAACCGACAAAATTTAGCGTTGCCAGCAACAGAAACATCTCGACTCGAAAACCGTTGGAACGATTTTGCATGCTCAGTTCCTCATTGCAGAATCAAATGGTGTCACCATCGATTCTGCGAGAGTTAAATGAAGTGCGAGAGCAATCTCACTCTACACGCTTCGCTATTAAAGATCAATCATAGAAGACTACGATTTTCACTCGCGGGGTTCGCAACCCTCCAGACAATGTTAGTCGGTCCAAATCAATTTCCAATACGCTGAAGCCGTTAGTTGACACGGGCCAGGATCAAACTAAAGTGAGAAGAAAAGAATCGACTATGACCGAACCCGAAGAACAACCTGCGAAAACATTAGAATGGTTGGGAGAGATTCCCGGCAAATTACGACTGATCGATCAAACTTTACTGCCGACAGAATTCAAATTCCTCGATTGCGAAACCGTCGAAACAGTTTGGGACGCCATTAAACGATTAAGCGTCCGTGGCGCACCGGCGATTGGCGTCTCAGCGGCCTACGGCGTGATTATCGGCGTGCAATCGCTACGAAATGCGAGCCGTGCTGAATTCGATGCCCGCTTCGATGAAGTCACGAAATACTTAGCATCAAGCCGACCGACCGCCGTCAATTTGTTCTGGGCATTAGACCGGTTGCAGTCCGTCAAGAATTCATCGACCGATTGTTCTTCCCAAGAGTTATTAGAACGGCTGCTGACCGAAGCGCGTGAGATTGATACCGAAGACCAACAGATGTGTGCCGCCATCGGGCGGTACGGGTCGGAGTTGCTCAGCGACGGTTCCGGCGTGCTAACGCATTGCAACGCCGGGGCACTGGCAACCGCCGGGGACGGCACGGCACTTTCAGTTTTCTTCGCCGCAGCGCGTGCTGGAAAAAACATTCACGTGTTCGCCGACGAAACACGCCCGCTACTGCAAGGTGCCCGGCTCACAACATGGGAACTGATGCAGCGGAACATTCCAGTCACATTGATTTGCGATTCCGTCGCGGGCCAAGTGATGAAGGAAGGCAAAATTCAGGCCGTCGTCACCGGGGCCGACCGCATTGCGGGCAATGGCGACGCGGCCAATAAAATTGGAACTTACTCAGTTTCCGTTTTGGCCAAAGAACATAAGATTCCCTTTTATATTGCCGCCCCGTCGAGTACGTTTGATATGTCGTTAGATTCGGGCGACCAAATTCCCATTGAAGAACGAGCCGCTGACGAGATTACTCACGGCTTCGGAAAACAAACGGCCCCCGATGGCGTGAAAACATACAGCCCGGCATTCGATGTCACCCCGGCGAAAAACATTGCCGCGCTGATTACCGAAAAAGGAATCATCGAACCGGTCACCCCAGAGCGAATTCGTGAAGTGCTTGGAACATAATTAATTCGATTGAAGTCAAATGAAGTTTGCCCTGTTGGGAAATGATCCCGCCGTTTTGCCCTTGGTGCGTTATCTAAAAGGAAACGCAGCGCACTCACTGTCGATAGCAGCGCACGTGGATGGCTTGACCGAAGAACTGCAGGCCATTGATGCTCAAATTGTACTGACCGAAGACTGGTTGGAGTTTCAAGACGACCCGAGCCTTGAAACAATCATTGTTGCCGGGAAAGATGAAGCCGTTTTGGAAGCAGCCAAACGGCTGGCTGCCGACGGAAAATCTTTACTGTTGTTCCCCCGCGCCTCGCAGCTCGACACGTTCATTTATGAAGTCAGCCTAGCCCGCGACGATAACCCGGTTGTGCTTGCCCCGGTGTTTCCTCTCAGAGTTCATCCCCAGATTTCTCAACTACGAAATCTGATGAATTCCGGCGACTTGGGTTCGATCCGCTATCTTCAGTTAGAAACCGAAGTTCAACCAGCTACACAAAACGCGGCTCACAAGCTATTGGAACTCTCGGAGATTGACGATTATCTGCTACCCGACGCCGACTTGCTGCGATTTCTTTGCGGCGAATACACGCAGGTCACTACGTTGTTAACGGGCAAAACTGATTCAATGGTCGCGATGGCCCAAGTGACCTTGTCAGGAAAAACGTTACCCGAGGCAACCTGGACGTGCAAACCGGCGGGCGAATCTCGGTCGTGGAAATTGACTGTCTGCGGTGAATCGGCAACCGCCGTGCTGGAGGGCACAGGCGAGAACGATTTGTCACTCAACCTGAACCCGCCCGGTACGATTTCCGAAAAATCTCATTCCGAGACCTGGCCTAAATTGGTACTCGAATCGTACTTCGAAACGTGTGCTGGTGAGAATAGCGTTGACCATTGGGCGGAAATGACCCACGCATTTGAGATTCTCGATGCGTCCCGCCGCTCGATCAGACGACGCAGAACGGTCGATTTGTATCGGGAACTGCCCTCGGAACGGTCGCAATTTAAGACGCAAATGACGGCCATCGGCTGCACCGCCATGCTGCTAACAATGCTGCTGTTGGTGGCCGTGTTGATGGCGGGCACACTGTTAGAGATCAGCGAAGGCATGATGCAAGTGCTCCGCGTGCTGGTCTTTTTGCCCGTCTTCCTGTTTCTCGCCCTGCAGGCGTTGATTGTCTACGCGAAACCGGCGGCGGACAAAAAATCAAATCAGAGAGCCCAAGCCGACGACTTGTCGTCGCCACCCAAAAATTGAAATAATTGCAATCCCGCAACGTCCGCTTGCAATAAATGCGGCCTTTCAATACTCTTCCGTCGCATTTCTCTCTTCTCCTCACAACCTTTCTGCATTTCAAACAACCTCAAATCCACCGTCTCGTTCTCAGCGAAGCGCCGGTTCTGAATTTTCAACTCTCACACCCCTAAAAACAATCCATTTCCATCACCATGCTTCGACTAGGCATTGTCGATTTCGATTCGTCTCATTCACTGGAATTCACCCGGCGGTTTAACCACGTCGGCGTGGACGCCGACCAGTGTGTGGACGGTGCGCGCGTGGTTGTCGGCTGTCCGGGAAAATCGCTGATGCAGCCGGAACGTATTCCCGGATTTACCGAACAAATTGAAAAATGCGGCGTCGAGCTGGTCTCCGACCCGGCTGAAATGATCGGCAAGATCGATGCGATTTTGGTTCTGTCAATTTGCGGTAAAGCCCATTTAGACAGAGTGCGGCCATTTTTTGAAGCGGGCTTGCCTGCGTATGTTGATAAACCATTTGCCTGTTCGTTGGAAGACGCTGAAGAAATTGTGCGGCTGTCGAACGAACATTCGGTCCCCGTGTTTGGATCGTCGGCACTGCGATACTGCGAAGAAGTGAAAGCATTCCAGTCTCGACAGACCGTGCTGGGCGCAGTGAACGGCATCATTAGTTACGGACCGGCCAAACGAGCCGAGGGCAACCCTGGGTTGTTTCATTACGGCATTCATCCGGCAGAAATTTTATTGACCGTCATGGGCCCCGGTTGTGAATGGGTGGAAACAACGTACACAGAGGCCGCCGAGTTAGTCACCGCCGGTTGGCCGGACGGCAGAATTGCCACGTTGCGCGGGAACCGAGCCGGTTCGAAAGCCTACGGATTTTTGGCGTTCTGCGAAAACGCGGTGATCGACCAACGCCTATCGGCCCGGTACGCCTATCGAAATTTATGCCAGGAAATGGTAAAGACATTTGAAACGGGGCAACCGGCGTTACCGAATGAAGTGACGCTGGAAGTCGTGAGGTTTGTATTGGCCTCGTTAAAAAGTGAAGAGAACACAGGTGAGCGCGTTCGGTTGGATTCGCTCTGATTAGAAACAATTGAAGAAAGAGCTTTGTAAGAGATCTATTTTAGTGTGCCACTGGCTCTGCCAGTGCAAATACATCTAACGGTAGCAAATGCAAAACACTGGCAAAGCCAGTGGCACACAAAGTGGCATGAAAGTTCTGATGCTGAATTAGAAAAAAGTGACAGGGAAGTCTCTTGATGAAGATATTTAAGTATTTACTATTTGGACCGTTGATTGTGTTTTCGACCATTAGTCAGGCGCACGCTCAAGAGTTTCGTATTTTTACGCGCATTTACGATGAACGAGCCGTTGCCGCCGACAAGATTGGAGATGGCGTAACAAAGGCCCCCGTTGTGGTGCGCAGTTTGTCGCTATTTCATCACGGCAAGGTGTACGACAACGTGCCCGACATTGACGAAATCACCATTTTTGAACCGGCACACAACCGATTTACCATCATGAGTAAACCTAGAATGATGGCGACAACCGTCACGTTCGATGAGCTGCGGCAACTGTTAAAAGTGGCCCGGCACCATACCGAAGAAATTATCGGCGAATTGGAAAACGAGGGGACCAAACAATCGAAGCGGGAAGCAGAGTCGCTGCAGTTTCTGTTGGACCCTGGATTTGAAGAACGGTTCGATGAAAAACAGAAGCGGCTTGTTCTTTCCAGCCCATTTTACCAGTACACCGTTTTGGGCGCGGATACTGAGACGCCGAAAGTGATCGAGACTTATTTGAATTACACCGACTGGATGGCCCGGTTGAATTATGTGTTGCACCCGTCGATGATGCCCGGCCCACGCCTCATGTTGAACAACAGCTTGCGAAACAAAAAGCTGATTCCCATCGAAGTCGATTTAAAAGCCGATTTAGAAGACCGATTCCATTTACGAGCCGTCCACAAAATCCAATGGGAACTTACCAAGCAAGACCGCAGCCTAATTCACCACTGGGAATCGCTGTTGAATAACAAAGGAATGAAGCACGTCAGCATACGCGATTACCAAAAAGCCCTGGTGAAACATCGACCACGGCAGGCAAAACGATCGGGGAAAACGAGGACGAAATAACGCTTCTAAGCCGATGGCATGCCGTCGGTCCGCGAGCCCACGTTAGCAAGGGCGGGCAAGCCGCCCATGCCACCCGTTATTCTGGCAGTTCTTCGCCACGGGTTTCTTTGGCGAACAAAACAACCACAACTCCTACAAGGTAAAGCGGAGATAGTACAAGAGCCTTATTTTCGTCGGTGATGGAAATGGCACCGAAGCCGAAAAAGGCAGCGGCTGTTGCCAAGCGTCCCATATTAAAACAGAATCCTGCTCCTGTCCCGCGCAGCCGTGTTGGATAAAGTTCAGGAAAATAGACTGCATAACCGGCATGCATTCCCAATGTAAAGAAACCAAACACCGGTAGTGTGAGTGCCAACAATAAAGCGGATGCATTGTTGGCTATCAAACCCTTAAACATCACAATCATCATCACGAATGCAACGCTGTGATACAAAATAAATGCCCCCTTGCGGCCAAGTCGGTTTGAAATGGTGCCAAATAATATCAAACCCAAACCGCCTCCAATGGTATTTAACACCATGCTTAACATTTCAGCATTTTTGATTTTGGAGGCATATTTTTTAAATGCCGCTTGCTTCAAAGATTTATTTGGAGAGTCTATTGGAATTCCTTCGGCCTCCAATGCTGCAGTTTGTGCGTGACGCAATAATGCGTTTTTCCCGTAGATATGTCCTCCCCAAAACGTGACAAGTCCGATCGATGCCAAACTGACGCCGATAATAGTGTTACGCAGGCTGTCTCCTTGGAACAGGTCTGACAAACGTCCGGGCTGCTGATCTTGATTCTCTGCCGCACGTTCCCGAGCTTTGACCCACTGTTCCGGTTCTTTCAGCTTCCAGCGTATCCACAGAGTTAACAATGCTGGCAGGACTCCAATTGCAAATCCCCACCTCCAAGCAGTCTCTCCGAGTGCGGGGTTTCCAACAATGAATGCGCCAGCCGCTGCTGCCATCAAAGTGCCAAAAACACTGGAACCGTGAAAAATGGAACTCATGACTGAACGAGACCTTGTCGGCATGACCTCGGCAACCATTGCCGAAGCGACCGCCCATTCTCCACCCACGCCCATCGCAACAAAAAATCTGAGAACCACCATTTGCCACGGTGCCTGTGCAAATGCCGTGACACATGTGAAAAGCGAGTAGAAGAGGATCGTAATAATCATGGTCTTTGATCGTCCGATGCGATCACTCATGATTCCAAAAAGCACACCTCCGAATGCACCCCCTAACAGAAAACTACCGAAAGCCCAATCGTTCCACCTAGCGACCTCTGGTGCATCAGGGGCGACACCCAATAAAGCAGGCATCGCTTCCCGCATGCTGGCGACAAAAATTTGCCCCTCGAAAACATCGAACACCCAACCTAAAGAGGCTATCAATAGCACAAGCCATTGATAACGGGTTATGCCTTCATACCATTTGCCTTCATCCGCCAAAGCCGGTTGTTGTTCTGTATTCACGGAGATTGTCTTTCAGTCGATTGAACGGAAACTGGTTGATATCATTCGATTTGAAGCCCCCATCCTAGCATGACCGGGCGAAATTTCACTCTTCCCGGGCGAATTATCACTTCTGGTCATCGATTCCAAAATCTCGATTTTCCGCTACTTAGACACCAGAAAACGGGTATAATTCACCTATCCAGAAACCTGTAGACGTATTGAGAAGCGAAATTAGCGATTTCTTCTCTGTTAAACGGGCATTTCTTCCAACAGACGGTCCTCAATTGGCGTAGTTAACCTACGAAGCCAGTGGCATGGGGACTATTGATGAAACCAATGACAAAACACAAAACTCACACACCAGAAACTCTTGATTCTAGCACCGGAGCCAGTGATGCTCGGTTGGTGGAAGATGCTCGGAAGGGCGACCGCGAGGCGTTCGGTGAACTGGTGGTGCGCTACGAACGCCGCCTGATTCGAGTGCTGTTGAGGTTCGTGAACAACCAAGAATTGGCGGAAGACTTGGCGCAGGAAACCTTTATGCGTTCGTACCAACGGCTCGACCAATTCGACCCGTCGCGTCGGTTTGGCCCGTGGCTGTTTCGGATTGGCGTGAACCTAACGCTAGACTACCTGCGGAAACAAAAACGACGCGGGTTTTGGTCGCTGTTTAGCGAAAGCAATTACGACCGGGCACCCGACCCGGCAGTCGCCGATCCGAGAACCGATTTAGATTTAAAACAAGAAGTGCAAGCCGTGCTCGATCAAATTCCCGAGAAGTACCGCACGGTTTTGTACTTGCGGGATTTAGAGAACTTTTCCACTTCGGAAATCGCTGCAATTACCAACCGCAAGGAAGCGACCATTCGCTGGAGACTTGCCGAGGCACGAAGCCGATTTCAAAAACTGTGGGTCAAACGGCACGGCGAGGATTACTCGACTGCCAGTACGGAAGAGCATTGAAATGAACTGCAAACAAGCACAAATCGATTTGGCATTGTGGGTCGGTAAAGACTTAGAAGACAAGGGTCGCCGCATTGAACTTAAACGGCACTTGGCAGTCTGTCCGCAATGCCGTGATTCGCACAAGCAACTCCGTGGGGCCATGTCAGTTTTACACCAAACAGATGACGGCAAAATTATTGCCCCGTCTAAAAGCGTTTGGCCGTCTGTCTCGGCAGGCATCGCGTACCATGAAGAGTCGCATCGGTTGAACCGTTTTAACGGTTGGGTACCCGCCATGGCGGTGACCGCCGCCTGCTTAACATTGCTGTTGTTCTCGTACCAACGAACATCTTTTAACAGCCCCGCAGCGGCCCAAGTGCATTTTGGTTACGGCTCTGATCCTGCGGCTTCGTACTCACTTAACACACAGCCCTCTTTTCACGAAGACGCCTCGCCTTTGGCAACCCGCCCTTTAGGTCTCGATCACAGCTCGGACGACGAGGGAAGAAAGATTCATGCCTCCATGTGGAAGAACTGGTAGGCCGAGTTTTCTTTGACCGGCACGGCGAGCCGTGGATGTGAGTCCACGGGTTTTTCAACCGCTGCATCTCCTTACCCGAGGGCTGACACCCACGGCTCGCCCAGAGCGAACCGTTGTTGTGTTAGGCTACACCGTTTCGTATCATTGAACCAACTCTCCGACTTGGTTCTTTTTTTATAAGCAAGCCAACCTATGCCAATTTTTGAATTTCGCTGCGAAAAGTGTGAACATGTTTTTGAAGAACTCGTTCGTGGCGGTGAAAAGCCAGCATGCCCGGATTGCAGCTCGGTGAGGCTGGAAAGATTGGTGTCTGCCCCGGCGGGCCATGTTTCGGGAAGCTCCTCAGGGCTTCCAATTAGCTCGGCTTGTCCACCCAGTGATGCTCCGCCGTGTAATCCCAATTGTTGCCGGCTTTAGTAGAATCTGAAAACAGCCAATGTCTCACGAAATTTCCGTCAGATCGGCAAATACGGTAGAACAACGAGCGGCAGCGTTAGAGTTGTTGTTTTCGCGCTCAGACCCGGCGGAACGAGCCGAGCAGGTAGCCGAAGCAGTCGCCGCCCACGAAACTCAACAGTTTGACCTCTCCGGATTGTTGATTGCCTACCATGTCTCGGACGCAGCCGGAGCCGCATTGACGGTGTCGCAAGAGGACGGCACGACCTACGTTTGGCCGCCGGTGGCCGAGGCGAACTCAGTACAAGGTGCAGTCGTCGACGCATTGTTTGACGCCATTCATGAGCGAGTTCCCCAGGCGGGGTCTTGGCTGGGGCAATGCCTGCTCGAACCGCACCAAACGGCTGACAGCGAAGCGCTTGAACGTAACGATTTTTCACACATGGCCGAGTTACAATTCTTGAGTCGCTCATTGGCCGACCCGCTTCCCGACCGACCGGTCGAAATGTTTCAAAAGATTGAATTCAACGAACAGGACAATCAATTCCGTTTTGCAAAACTCCTGGAAGCAACCTACCAAGGGTCGCTTGATTGCCCAAACTTCAGTGGATTGCGCACCGGGGAAGAGGCGCTCGCCAGCCACCGCACAGCGGGTGAATTTTCCCCCAATCTGTGGAACTTATACGAAGTTGACGGCCAAGACGCGGGCGTACTGTTGTTCGCCAGACATTCCGAAGAAAACACCTGGGAAGTCGCCTACACGGGCATTCATCCGGCAGCCCGGGGACGCGGTCTCGGCAAGGCAATTTTACTCGATGGCATGCACGAAGCGCTGCAAGCGGGTGTGGGAAATATTCTGCTGGCCGTTGATTCGAATAACAAATACGCCTTGAAAGTGTACCGAGAATTAGGATTTTTAGGAGTGGGTCAGCGGTCGGTTTTTATTAAAGTTTATCGATAAGAAACCGCAGCCCGGCGACTCATCGACAGGTTTTTCACACCGACAAATTGCCAAGAATTTTTTTAAGATCGAGATCTCTTCTGGATCCAGAGAGATCTTGCAGATCCACCGCGCGGGTAACAACTCGCGCGAAAGAAAAAACAGTTTTATGTTTGACACTTTTGTTTCGGAAGATAAGATCGGACCCAACTGAGTGAGTTTAAATACCAATGTCGTTTGCCCTGCTCGTGCCTGAACGGGGCTTGCTGACATTTCATTTCGATTGTAACGTTTCAAATCCGATTCTTGATAACCAGGCTGTGGCGACGGAGCGCACATTCCGTTCCACCTGGACATTCCAGGTTCGGTGATGGTACGTAGTGGGGGGTTGCAAGATGCTACCCGTATTCAAGGCGATGGTGCAGCCGTACGGAGATTTGAGTCGTGAAGAATCGGTGCCTGATTCACTGGAGTCTGGTTCGCCGGAGTCTGGTAAACATAGCGACTTACAATCTGACTTTCAGCAAGAGCTAAAAGAACAGCTCGGCGAAAGAAACTACAATCACTGGTTTCTGGGAAAGACGTCTGTCTGTCATTCTGCAGA
>Ga0115002_10005928_pt1 | contig 14248 bp, 7 predicted proteins | sample ArcticOcean_MG_C_8_FD_89576 | JGI IMG/M metagenome (GOLD analysis project Ga0115002, IMG submission 89576) | Marine microbial communities from western Arctic Ocean - ArcticOcean_MG_CB11_86 | ecosystem: Environmental > Aquatic > Marine > Oceanic | place: Arctic Ocean: Canada Basin | collected... | reverse complement strand
GAGCGAAGTAGCGATTCGGACCCCGTCGCTTGCCTGCGGCGGGAAGATCGGCAAGGTCATCTTCTTTGTAGCCAGGCGGTAATTGAATGTCCTTTAGCGGAAACATGTCGTAGTATTGTTTCGGAACAAACCACGGTTCGTGAGGTCGATAAATTCCACAAGCAAGGAAGAATGGCTTGTCGTGTTTTTTGCTAAGTTGATCGCCGATCCACTTCGAAACGAGCCAATCTCCTCCGTACTCTTCGTCGGTCGCATCGAGTGCGGCCCAATCCGTTTCGACGTACTGCCACGGCCCACCGCGTGGCAAACTGACTGGACGTTTTTCCGGATACAAAGTTCGAGGAAACGGGTTCTCTGTTTCTTTGGCAGGAAAGTACTCGTCCCAACTGCGGGCATCAATGAAATAGTGTAGTAGTTTTCCCGAACCGGCCGACCAATAGCCATGGTTTGAAAAGTGCTTTGGCATCAGCTCCGCCTTGGGCAATAGCTCGCGCATCTTTTGTCGATTGTCGTACAGTCCCGACTTGTGCGGAGAAATGCCGGTCATGATCGCAGTGCGGGATGGGTTGCAAGCAGGTGCGGTGCAGTGAGCGTTATTGAACAACACGCCACTCGCCGCCAAACGATCGATGTTGGGTGTCTTGGCTTGCGGATGGCCACCGAGACATCCAATCCAATCGTTGAGGTCGTCCATCGAAATGAATAGGACATTGGGTTTGGCGAGTTCGTCGCCACAAGCAAAATTCTGACTCAGGAATACCGTCACAAGTGCCACGAGTAGTAATGTCAAGTTGCGGTAAATCATTTCTTTTATTCTTTCGAGCCAAACGACTTTCGAGTCAATCGATTTGAGCGTCTCTAGTTCTTCGTGTTGTCAATTGTCTTGTGCCTGTGAATCTGCTTTGGGAGTCTTTCTAACTCGTGGATCTTTCGATTTGACGAGTTCAGCATTGAGTTGTTTGCGGAGGCGAGCTCTATCGGCGGCGTATCGTTTTTCGCTAGCGACATTATTCAGCTGATCGGGATCTTGGCGAAGGTCGTAGAGTTCATCATTGGGATGTCCGTTGAGGGCTAGTTTAACAAAGGGTTCTGTTGCTTTGTCGCTTCTAAACAATCGCAAGAACTGTTTGGAGGGAGAGGGGTCAATGTTAAACGAAAAAGCGCCAGGTTCGGTCGGCCACGGTTGCTTCGCAAAATCATACTCGGGATTGTGACCGTTCACTTCACCCGTTGGCCACTTGTCCGCATTGAAGTTGCGAATGTAGAGAAAGTCCTTTGTGCGAATAGCTCGCGCAGGATACAAGTAAACGTGTTTTTCCATTCCAGTCAGTGCGAAAGTCCGCTTTGGATCAATTTGCCCGGACTCTTTTGAGTTGAGAATCGGCAAGAGACTCTCACCCGTCATTTGTTCTGGAACTGTCAATCCGGCGACCGCTAAGAACGTAGGAGCGAAGTCACACAGGTTTACAAAATCGGAGACTGTGCGATTACTGGAGACTTTGCTTCCCCAACGAACGGCCAGAGGGACTCGAGTTCCTTGGTCGTAAAGCGTTGCCTTACACCGAGGGAATGGCATGCCGTTATCGCCACTAACGACGATGATGGTGTTGTCGAGTTCGCCGATTCTCTTGAGCGTCGCCAGAATCTCACCCACTTCGGAATCGAACCTTTGAACTTCCCAGAGGTAATCAGCAACGTCACTGCGGACAGTTTCATTGTCGGGCAAGCAGCCGGGTACTTTGATGTCGGCGAGTTTGATTCCGCTCTTAACTCCGACGTGGAGATCGTACGGTCGATGTGGGTCTTGTCCACCGTGCCAGTAGCAAAACGACTCGCCTGGCTTTCTTGTCTCGATGAACTGGTCGAACGACTTGAAGCGCTCGCCGAACGAATCCCGATTGCGAAAGGTGTGTTTGCTGGGCCAAACACCTTTGCCGAATCGGCCGATGCGGTAGTCTGCTTTCTTAAGCAATTCGGTGTAAACGGGGTATTCTTCTCGCAGCGATCCGCCCAAACTGTCACCCTCTTTGAGTCGCCAATGATGCTGTCCGCTGAGGATGCTCAATCGGCTTGGTGTGCACGAGGGCGTCGAGACAAATGCGTTCTCGAATAGCACTCCCTCTTTGGCGACGCGGTCGAAATTGGGAGTCTTGACGACTGGATCGCCAAGTATTCCGGCATGCGGCCACGACCAATCATCGGCCATCAAGAAAACAAAATTCGGGCGGGAAGAGGTTTTCTTTAGATCCGTTTTTGAATTTTGGTTTTCACTCTCTTTGCCATTTGGACTGTTCGGCCCAGCCTTTTTTCCCGCAGTTGGCTTGATGACAAATGTTTGCTTGCGTTTGTTCACTCGAAATGATTGAACTTTCCCATTTGGAAACTTAACTCGAAAAACGTGTTCGAGCGTTGAGTTTTGCAGTAGCTCCGACTTTGGCTCGATCGTTGCTTGTTTCCTTTCTGTTCCATCTGGCTTGACCCAAAAGAGTGTCAGTGGATGTTTTGAATCATTGCGGAAGATGACTTGAGGCCGAGCACGCTTTGGGGGGACGTATTTCGGCGGCGGTGGGAGAGTTGTCCACATTTGTAGATTGAGCGTCGTCAGCATCTTCTGATACTCGGGGCGGCGAGAGAGATTGGTCGTCTCCCCTGAATCCGATTGATGGTCGTACAACTCCGTCGCTACGATTGTTCCATTTCTTCGGTCTTGCCACTCCACGTAACGGTATCTGTCCGTACGCATCGCATATCCCATCAGTGGCGTGTTGCCGTTTTGACGACGGAACTGACTAAAAGCTGCTTCTTTGAAATCAGTGCCAGGGTTTTCGAGCAATGACTTCATGCTTTTACCGTCGAGGTGTTTTGGCAAAGGGACGCCAGCCAGATCGCAGAGCGTTGGATACAAGTCGACGAATTCGACAAGTGCTGCGGAGTTCTTTCCATTGCCTTTGCCAGCGGGATTACGAATGATCAACGGGACTCGCGCGTCGATCTCATAATTGGATTGCTTACACCAACTGTTGTGTTCGCCAAGCTTCCAACCGTGATCACCCCACAAAACGACAATCGTGTTTTCAGTTAACCCTTGTGTTTCTAGTTCCTTTAAGAGACGACCAACCAAGGCGTCGATGAAACTGACCGACGCGTAATAGCCGTGTTTGAGACGCCGCTGTTGCTGGAGCGTCAATGACCCTTTGTGTGGCGATGGCGTCTCGTCGAAATCGAGATAGTCTCGCAATTCGTACATCGTATTCATCGCGAATGCAGGTGAGTTATGCGGAAGACTCCCGTTTTTCGCTATAGGAATTTCGTTCTCTTGATACAGTTTCCAGTACTTTCTAGGCACAACAAACGGCAAGTGTGGCCGCACGAATCCCGCGGCCAAAAAGAAGGGCTCATCGCGTGTTGCCAATCGTTTCAGCGAATTGATCGCTTGCTGTGCAATTGCACCATCGATGTGTTGTTCATCGGGGAGATCGACGATTTCAGTAGCCTGTGGTCGCATGCGGTCAATCGCATTTTGCGACTTCCCCGCCTCGAGCATTTTCTTTTTGTATTCACGGTGTCGTTGCTTCGCCTCGGCCGACCAGAGGGAACTCTTGGGCCAATGATGCGGTTCGCTCCACGAAACGTTGTCGGGCCATGGATTGTGGAAGATCTTTCCGTGAGAGACGGCGTAATATCCGTGCTTCTTAAACTGTTGCGGCAAAGTTACCACATCGGGTACGGTGTGACGAAAACGAGTTGCTAAGTCCCAGACACGCGACGAGTCGGGTCGCATGCCAGTCAACAAACTAACCCGCGACGGATTGCAAACCGCCAGTTGACAATACGCGCGCTGGAATGTCACGGCGCTTGCCGCGAACGCATCCATATGCGGAGTCTTGATCGCCTCGACCCCATAGCAGCCAAGCTCTGGCCGCAAGTCGTCCACAGCGATGAAGAGAATGTTTGGTTGCGGATTCGATGCCGAACTCGGCGCGACTTGAGCGAGCCCGAAGGTAAGTACTGCAATAAACAGCAACCCGTGAATGAGCATTCGACGCAAAGTCATTTTCAACCTCATCTAAAACGAAAACGTAGCGTCCCTATCATAAGAGATCGCCATATCGGAAGCACGCGCCGCGAGATTGAAATTGTAAAAGCCGCCGAGGTCAGCTCAACAAATCCGATAGATCGCTATTGCTGTCTTTGAATCGTTCGACTGGCACATTCATTTTGTCGAGCATCGTCACGAAGAGGTTCGACATAGGGACTTTGTTTTCGTCGAATTTCAGGTAGCGACCGTGGTTGATTCCCAAGTTTCCACCGCCAGCCAAAACCAACGGATAGTTACGGCTAACATGCGTTTGGCTCGTGCAACAGCCGTATAACACCATCGTGTTGTCCAGCAGTGAGCCCTCGCCCTCTTGAATTGACTTTAGCCGTTCCAAGAAATACGCGTGCTGATCAACGAGGAATTTGGAGTATGTGCTCCATTGTTCGTAGTCCGTCCGTTGATGCGAAACTGCGTGCGCCGATTTTTGGATGCCAGCGGCGTGGGGAAAGTTTGTGGCAATGCTGTTCCCTTCTTCGGAGGCCGTCTGATAGGTTGAGACGCGAGTGGTATCGGCCTGGAACGCCAAAGTAATGAGATCGTACATCGAGCGAATGAAATCTTTGGGGCCGTCGGGACCCACATCGAGATTCACGCCTGCCGGATCAACTTTCGGCTTGGGGATTTTTAACCACTGGTCCGCTCGTTGAACACGCTTTTCCACATCGCGAACCGATGCCAAGTACTCTTCCATCTTCTGGCGGTCGTGGCTTCCTAACCGGCGATTCAGATCGCGAGCTTCCTCGCCGATCGCATCGAGAATGCTGGCGTGATTGAGGAACTGGTTGCGGCGTTTCTTCAGTGAGTCCGTCGACTCCGCACCGAACAAGCGGCGAAAAATCTCTTGCGGTTTGTGTTCTGCGGGAACCGGACGGCCGTCGCGATCGTAGGAAAGAGTGTAGGAGCGATAAGGACGATTGACTCCCCCCGACGTCGAAAGGACGAGTGACGATAAACGCGTTTGCTCGCCAACTTCCATAGCCGCGATTTGATCGACGGATACCGATTGTCGGTAAGCGCTGCCGCTAATGTCCGCGCCGGTTAGGTAGACATCGCCCGCTTTGTGACCGGGTACGCGCCGACCGAGCGGATGTGAAAGTCCGCCGAAATAGGTCAGCTGATCGCGCAATGGCGTGAGACTTTCATGAGTTCCCGTGAACTGAAAGTCGCGTCCTTCGCCGACGGGAAACCAACCGTGCTTTTGTCGGTCGGCGTGGCTTTCGGGTGGCATGGGCACGCCAAATGGAAAGAATACATAACACAAACGAGCCGGAGCATCTTTCTTGGCCTCGGCGGCGACCGACATGCTTTCCAGAAGCGGCAAAGCAACGCTAACGCCTGCTGCGCGGAGAAATGTGCGTCGTTTTAAGTGCCAAGATTTCATCGGTTATCCTTTCGGCATGTTTCTATTTGAGTCGGCCCAGGATGGCCGCAATTGTTCTGATGTTAGTTTGGCGTCGAGAGGTTTACTTCGTCAAGAAGGTATCGCTCAGTGCGATCTCCTCGATCAGGCTGCTCAATTTGTAACCGTTGTTCTCAAAGTCAGTGGTGAGTCTTTCGACGGTTTCGGTATCGGCGAAGTCCAGGTATCGTCCCAGCGAATACGCGAGAACTTTGCGGACTACCGTTTCGGCAAACTGATTGTGTTTGTGTTTTACTAAATACGTCTGCAGGTCTTTCAAGTTTTCAATGGCTGTATCGTCGGGCAATTTCGTGCGGGGGTCAACTTCAGCCACAGCACTCTTTGACGTCACAGCGTTCGCCGGCCGTTTGTTCTTTCTCTTGTTGGTATTGGGTGTGTTGCGTTTTGTCGGAGGCGAGACTTTCATCGCCAATTCTCGAACTAAACGATTGGCAGCGAGTATTTCCTTGTTCGCCTCAGCGAATTCTTTCATGAATTCTTCGCGACTCTGGCCCGTTTCAGCTAATAGAGCGTCGACGGCCGCGTTGAAAGGTGGCAATCGCAAGTCGATATAACTCAAGAAGCGTTGGTGTTGATCTGTAGCTCCGGAGGGTCCCAGTCGTCGCAAATGATTGTAGGGCCGCCGCAGCGATTCGAGTGTCGCATTCACACTGCCTTTTAGTCTCTTGACGGTAGGGGTGTCGCCCTCAGCGATGGCAACTTTCGCTGCCTCGAGTTGCTTGCGGTCCCAGGTGGAGACGTCGATCTCTTTAGAGTTGTTTTCAGCCGTCGGATCAATTTCTTTCTCGACAGGCTTTAACTGCTCAGAAGGAGTTTCAGTTGCGTTTGAAACAGGTTCGCCTTTTGTCGTGTCACGCCAAATGCCAATGCCGTCGTAGTTCTCAAACGCGACTCCCCACGGATCGATCTTGCGGTGGCAGTTCATGCAGGCGGATTCGGTGCGGTGAGCCTCCAGCTTCTGTTTCAGCGAAAGTCGAGTCCCTTTGTTTTCTTCTTCCGCCAGAGTTGGAACCGCGGGTGGTGGTGGCGGGGGAGGGTCACCAAGCAAACGCGATAGTAACCAAACGCCGCGTTTTACCGGATGGGAGTCGTCGCCGGTCGAGTTGCCGAGCAGGACACTAGCTTGAGTGAGGATCCCACCTCGTCTGTGCTCGGGTGAAAGCTTCACTTCTCGAATTTCCGAACCTGCCACGCCAGTGATTCCGTAGTGTTTCGCGAGAGGACCATTGAGCATCGCGAAGTCGGAATCGAGCAGCGTCAAACAGCTCAAGTCTTCACTCAGCACTTTGCCAAAAAAGCTTACCGTTTCTGCTCGCATGACATCTTTTAAGCTGTCGTTAAACCGTGGAAAGAACTCGGGGTTCACCGCGATTCGATAGAGACTATCTAGATCCAACCACTGCGACGAAAATCGCTCTACAAATTGTTGCGACTTAGGATCGTCAAGCATGCGGCGAACTTGCAAACGTAGCGTGTCGGGGTCACTCAGATTTTTCTCGGCGGCCAATGTTAGTAAAGTTGAATCCGGCATCGTGCTCCAAAGGAAGTACGAAAGACGCGAGGCAATCTCGTAGTCGTTTAGCTTGCGAGATTTTATTTGGTCCTCTGCTTCGGGTGACGGCTCGACGAAGAGCAAAAAACTTGGTGCACAAAGGACCGCCGACAACGTTCCAGTCAGGGCTTCTTCGTAGGAGGCTCGCCGCGATCGCATCGTTTTGAAAAGCTTGACCATGCGGTCCACTTCGTTTTCACTCGGCGGTCGGCGGTAAGCTCGAAGCATGAAATTCTCCAGCACTTCGCGGGCGCTCGCCTCGTCGCGCGACGATTTGGCGTCGGATGATTTTCCCGCGCCAACGATTCGCGTCCGAGTTTTGGGAGGCCAAGCAGCATAGTACGGGCTGACTATTTCGACGCGGTCGACAAATAGTTTGGGAATGTCGCTTGCGGAGATTTTTGCCGTTCCAGCATCGAAGGCGTTTTGGATGGAGAGAAATTGTTGCTTGGAAGGGTTTAGTGTCTTTAGTGGGAACTCTTCCGCGCGAATATGAAATTCATACCAACGCGGCTTGTTCTGAGTTGCGTCGACATCGAATTCCGCGACGGTTTTCGTTGGCCGAGCACTGTTGCCACCGTCGTATCCCAAGTCCAATTTCAAGCGAGGTAGCAAGTCACTCGAAGTTGCCGCTCCTGCCAAAATTCGAATTCGCATCGGGCCGTCGAGGGGAAGGTCTTTAAAGTGGTAGGTCAATGCCCGCGCGCCGGTTAGCAAGATTCCGCCTTCGACAGGATCCTCTTTGCGAGGTGGCGGAGCAGTTTCGCCCTTCTTCTTTTTCCGTTTCGGTCCAACGGATTTGCTTTTGTCTTCGGCCTCCGCTTCAAATGTGAACGGCTCTGGACGTTCGCCAAAAACAAGCGCCTTGGTCAAAGCACCCTGTGCGATTCGCTGGTAGTAATCCAAATGAAGAGAAGACGTCACCAAGACTGAACTATTGTTCTTGAAGCCTTCTTCTGCGGCACCTTCGGGAGGTAAGTCTTTGGCGAAATCTAAATCGACACCAAGCAAGTCGCGCAGTGTATTGTTGTACTCGTAGCGAGTTAGCCGTCGCAGGACGTTACTACCGCCGGTGGACCTGCGAATTTGAGCGGCATACTTGAGCTCGCCTGTTACCCAGTCGGTCAATTGTGCCCGCTGCTCGTTGGTGGGCTGCCGTTCATCTTCCGGCGGCATCGCTCCAACGTTGAGCTGATTGAGCACTTCTTCCCAATGCTCACCGTCGTCTCCGGTCACGAGATTTGTCGACAGTTGTAATAAATTGAGCCCAGCTTCCTGCTTTTTGGATCCATGGCACTTGGAGCAGAATTGGTTGAGAAGCGGCTTTATCTGTTGCTCATACTGCTGTTTTGCCGATTCGTCGGAATCTCTTGCAGTTGCAACGGATCCGGTGAAAGTCGGTGTGGCAAAACATGTTGCGACAATCCCGGTGATTGCAAAGACTCGCCAATTCCTCATGATCCACTCCAGAGCCGCTTGTGATTGTCGCCTTCTTTGTGGGCGAACAGTAAATAAGATGCGCTTCCTATCGTAAATATTGTCCAACAGCCAGCGACCTGTGGAAATCAAGAGAGACCAGTCGAACCCCTGAAAGGCGACTCGGGCTTGGCTTTAGCGTGACAGCACGTCGAGCGATTCATCGAGCGATTCATCGAGCGATGGGTCGACTGATTCGTTGTGTGTTTAGCCGAGTGTGTGGCGGGAGGACCCGTTTCTGCGCAGATCGAGAGTAAATGGAAACGCGGAATTCTCTTCGCGTTTTGGAGTTTCCATGGTTCCGCCCGTGTGTCCTATTCTCGAGAACCTGGCAGCTCGACGGGTTTCGGCTTCGTAGGAATTGACGGGGAAGTCGGTGCGGTTCAACCCACCCGGATGTCCAACGTGATATTGGCATCCTCCAATCGACCGTTCCGTCCACGTATCGAGAATGTCAAAAACGAGTGGCCCGTCGACTTGAATTGTTGGATGAAGGCAACTGGGCGGTTGCCAAGCACGGTATCGGACGCCAGCAATAAATTCACCTTCTACGCCCGTCGGATGTAGCGGGACGCGGCGACCGTTGCAGCTGACCACATGCATTTCATTTACCAGCCCGTTCACTTTCACTTGCAAACGCTCAACTGACGAATCGACGTACCGTGCAGTCGCTCCGCCTGCTGGCTCTTCGCCCAAAGTGTACCAGGGTTCTAGGGCCGAACGAAGTTCGTCAGGGATGCCCTTGCACCGACTAACCCGTGCTCCGACTACTTCACAGCTCTCCGCTTCAACGCCTGCTCAACCGCTTTCGCGACTTGAATTGCCAGCAGTTTGCTGCCTTCTGGCTTGAAGTGAACGTTCCCTTCTCCGACTTGAAACTTGGCCATGTCAGCGGCAATAGCGGCGTGGAGATCGTTGACGACAACGTCGTTCTTCTTCATGACCTCGGCGGCCAGTTTGTTGTAGACGAGATCGTCGCCCAGTTTTCTGCCAAGCTCTTTATCGGGAACAGGAGTGGTCGTCGCAAACACCAATTCTGCATCGGTCTTCTTCAAGATGTCCACGATCTTCTGAAGATTCTCTGCGTATTGATTCGGCTCGTGGGTAACCTTGCCTGCGACCTTGTCTCGATGGCCCTGGGTCTTCGATTTTGGGTTCCGATAACACAAGTCCCACAGACCCCAGTTGAAGTGGATTACGTCCCACTTCCCGTTTTTTTCATCGAGCCATTTTGGGAGACCGTTGAGTCCCATTCCGGTGTGACCCGCATTGGTTGGAACGCGATGTACGTTAGCGACGCCGTCCAGCAGCTTTCGCGCGTCGATTGTGTATCCAATTGAAATGGAGTCTCCAATGATTAGCACTCGAGGCAAGTTTGGGTCGTCGGTCACTTTCGCAAACGGCGACTCTCGCTTTGGTTTCTTTTTGACGTTCTTTTGTTCGGCGACTGTTGGCCGACAGACGAGTGCCAGAATGAGTGCGATACTTAATACTTTTAAACTGTGCATTTTTCTTCTCCGGGTTCGCTCGTCTTGGAGAGCTTCTATCAGGACTCGGTATTCAAGGTGGTAATTGTATCTCTTGGCAATGCGACGATTCCAGTTTCGGACAGTTGAAAGTTGGGGTTCGTGCGGCTTTTTAATGAATTTCACTCGAATTTGGCACTATTTTACCCGAACGATGGCTCGTTGGATTGAATCTGCGTCTGAGGACCGTATCATGCACGTTGGCTATGTTTGGCCGTTCGTCGAGGGGCACCACGTTCCTCGCGAATGCCGTCTGTCTTTTGTTTGCCAACATTCCCAATTGGATAATCATAAGGAAAAATAAATGACTAAACCCAATGTAACTCGTCGCGACTTTGTCAAAGCGTCAGCCGTTGGTGCTGCCGCCGCGGCCACTCCCTACTTTTTCTCCAGTGAAAAAGCATTCGCCAATCAAGACAAGAACGATCGACCAACGATCGGCTGTATTGGTGTCGGTAGTATGGGCTCGGGCGACGCTCGCGGTCACGCTGGATTCGGCGACATCGTTGCTGTCTGCGACGTAGATTCGCGTCGAGCTGAGAGTGCCAAGAACCACGGCGGTATTGGAAAAGGCAAAGCGGATGCTTACTCCGACTATCGCAAAGTGCTCGAGCGCGATGACATCGATGTCGTCAGCGTTGTCACTCCAGATCACTGGCACGTAAAAATCGCCATCGAAGCATTGCAAGCTGGCAAACACGTATTCTGCCAAAAGCCGCTGACGTTGACTTTGGAAGAGAATAAACTCATTCGCAACGCCTGCAAAAAGTACAGCGATCAAATCTTTTTGGTTGGTACTCAGCAACGTAGCGACGGCAACAAGTTCCTCCGCGCTGTGAATATGGTGCAAAAAGGTTTGCTTGGCGATATCACCAAAGTGACCGTAGGCATCAACGGAAGTCCGACGGGCGGCCCGTTCCAGAAAGCTGAGCCGCCGAAAGAATTGGATTGGAACGCCTGGCTCGGTCAAGCTCCTTTGGTCGACTACATGGAGAAGCGTTGCCATTACCAATTCCGTTGGTGGTACGAGTATTCCGGTGGCAAATTCACTGACTGGGGAGCTCACCACGTCGATATCGCTACTTGGGCGTGTGGTTTGGACGGCGAAGGCCAAGGTCCTGTCGAGATCGATGGTACCGACTCGAAGCACCCCTGCGATTTCAAAGATGGCTACCCAACTGTCGACAACGTCTACAACACATCTCACGATTTCTCCGTGCTCAACAAGTTTGAGAACGGTATCGTGATGGATGTAACGAGTCGTGGCGACAACGGTATCCTGTTCGAAGGATCCAAGGGTCGTTTGTTCGTGAATCGCGGCAAGATCACCGGTACGCCGATTTCTGAAAACTGGGACGAAGGTAAATACACCCAGGAAGACCGCGACAGATTGTACAAGGGCAAGCCCCACGAAGGTCACAAGAACAACTTCTATCGCTGCATTCGCGAAGGTGGTTTGCCGGTGTCCGACGTGTTCACTCACGTTCAAGCCATGTCGACTTGTCACCTCAGCGCTATCGCAGCTCGTTTTGGTCGCGTGATCAAATGGGATCCAAAGGCTGAGCAGATTATTGGTGACGATCAAGCTGCATCACTAGTCGCACGCGATCGCCGCGAAGGATTCGATATCCCGAAAGTATAAACAAGTCCAATAACGACTGAATCTAAAAGCGCGGTGGCTATAGCAGTCACCTCGCTTTTTTTCTTGCCCCCTCTCCCAGCAAACATCATCGGTATCGAACCCGCTTTCTACTGGGAGAGATGTACCGGTAATTTTCAAGAGGGGCGGGGCGGTATGCCCCTGGTTTTCTTTCTGTTTGTTTCGACCGTTCTACTAAGGTCTAGTTATTCTTGAGATCGGTTTACTGGCTCCTACTTCCCTGTGTCCGGTTTCCTGAGCTCAAGGTTAAGTGTTTGTGCCAGGTCGATTGCAGCTTCGTAGAGAGGTTGCTCCGTTAGCACCATCCCGAGGTCGAGCGCCTTTCCTCCGGCATTGCAATCTGGTGCGTGACATTTGAATACATTTCGCTTGAGGTTTACAGCGAAACTACGACTGGTTTTCTTTTGGCTCTGATGGATTGGGCAGGGTCCGCGTCGTTCGTCGTCACGTCCTCTAAGATCGTCGAAGTAACCGAGTTCGCGAAGCACTTCTTCGATAAAGAGTTGTTCCTTTAAGTAGCTGTAGTCAATTAATTTCTTAGGTTTCGGGCAAGGCTCAAGGAGTTGTTCATTGACAGTTACATGCGAATCTTTTAGTTTACTAGTTGCTGCAGTGACCTTTGAAAATTCACAGCATTTATGCTGTTTAAGGCCTGCGGCATTTTCTTTTCCTTCATCAGCCGTCGCGGCGGTTACTTCTTCCGGTTCGAAGTCGCGATTCGGGTCAAACGGTTCGTTGTTTCGCCAAACGGAACATGCCCAATAAACAAGCTTCTTCATACAGTGACCAAGCGATACATCGCCGCGTTTGGTCTTAGTCTTTTCGCGGTAAAATTTGTTCATCCGTGGACTCAAGAGTAGCGAATTTTAGCGGCATTCCAAAGGAGTTTGCGAACTTGGTCGCACCCGCGAGGAGACATACGCATTGTCTTGCCAGCTTTGGGTATGCCGTCTTTGTTAACACCGGAGCTTCCTTCGCAGGATAGATCCCAAAGTAGGCAACGACATGTCTATCGCTTGGGAAGCGATTGATATCGCCAATCTTTGCGACGAACATTGCGGCGGTGATAGTTCCGAACGAAGGGATTGTCGCAACTTGACGAGCAGCCGCTGGAAGCTCCTGAAACGCGCCCTCGATGGCGTTTTCTAGGTCTTGAAATTCTTGTTTGGCTGCCTTGAGTTTGCGGACTTTTAGCCTCACAATTCTTTCTACTGCACCACCCTGAGTAGATCCAATAGATGCTCTTGCCGCGGATTGAAACATCTTAGCTTTGGCGTCAGTGACGTGTGGTATCTTCGTTAACGATGTCTCTTTCGCTCTCACAAGTTTCGCTGGAGTGGGGTATTTTTCTAGCGCTGAAAGGATGTAGTTGCTAGAGATGTCAGATACCAGATTGGCTAACTCGGGAAATGTCCGCGCCAACAGGTTATGCAACTGGTTTTTCGCTCGCGTAAGATGCCTGGCCTCAGCTTCGATCGCTCGACAAAGTTCCTGCAACTCAATAATCCTTGGAGGAAATGGTGCCCGGGGCGCAGGGTCTTCCTTGACCGTGAAACGCGCTAGAGCGCGCGACTCGCTGATATCGCTCTTGTTGTTCGCTGAAATAGTAGCGCGATAGTGTTTATTTTGGTTCGTGTCACCTGTAGAAACTTCAATTCCAAGATCGCTTTGTGAGTGAATCCAATTGATAAGATTCGATCCGTACTGACCCGCTTCGTCCACTCGAGCTAAGATTCTCGCATGGGGAAATTTCTCCTTTACTTTATCAATGGCAACTCGAAGTTTATGGTAGCCCTCGGCCGATTCAGCGATATTAATGGGACCGCCGTGTGACTTGTTGCCGACCCAAAAAGAGCCAACATGACCATATCTCGCGGTGTCGATTCCCAGTCCGACTACCAATACATTCTCTTTTTCGACAGAACGCTTCTTCATGACTCCCCCTAGGTGAAATGGCCCACATACGATTATTGTGAGTGCTCACCCAAAGCCATCTCTAAAGATATCCTTGTATAAATCGTCACGTCGAGGACGCGCGAATAAGCTGTACCAAAGCCTTAAAAAGACGGCGAGGTGAGCCCCTATCTCTCCCAAAAGCTCGAAGCATAGGGGACGGGTAGCGGGTCTCACAACGCCATCGTTTGAAGAGAAAAGCAGGTGAGCATCAACAATTAAATCACCATACAAGGGTTGGGGTGAGGGCCCAATTCTTTGCGATGACACTCTTCTGTTTAGTGTGGCTCACTAGCGATTTGCGGAGCGGCGTTTGCTCGTAACTTGATGCGTGAACGAGGAATGGAGTCTGAGCCTCGCTGACGCGTCGGGTACTTGGCCTACGGCCCGAAGAGTTGTCTATGCTCTGGTGCCCCTGTTTAGTGCGGTTTACTAGCGATCTGAGAAGCGGCGTAGGCCCAATTCCTCGCTCACGCGGCGGGTTACTTGGCCTACGGCCCGAAGAGTGGCGATGCCACGAACACCGACAGGCTGGAAGCCTATCCTACGAACTATCCCACGT
>Ga0115002_10005925_pt1 | contig 14253 bp, 14 predicted proteins | sample ArcticOcean_MG_C_8_FD_89576 | JGI IMG/M metagenome (GOLD analysis project Ga0115002, IMG submission 89576) | Marine microbial communities from western Arctic Ocean - ArcticOcean_MG_CB11_86 | ecosystem: Environmental > Aquatic > Marine > Oceanic | place: Arctic Ocean: Canada Basin | collected... | reverse complement strand
CTTTTTTGACGATCTGAACGGAGCCGCGGAGCAAACCGGACGTTCCCAGTGTGACAATGGATTTGCCAGCTTTCAGCCCTTCGGGTTTCTTGTAATTGAAAACTTGCGGTGTGCGCGCTTTTTGCTGCGCTTCTTCAATTAGGTCTTCTTTACGTTTAGCCATGAGTACCTCCATAAAATTGACGGTTAATCGTCTGCTTTTTTATAAACCCGCGCAAGTAGCTCCATCAGCGTGTGGCGTTCGTCGACTGACAGGTCACGGGTCATGTGTTGTTCATGCGTGTTGACCAAAATATTCAATTCAGCCAGCAGAGTATGCCCCAATTCCGTTAGTTTCAGAGCGTGAGACCGGCGGTCAGTGGCGGAAACTTCCCGGACTACAAGTTTACGGTCTTCCAGTCGGTCAATGATCTGAACCAGCGTTGACCGATCAAATCGCAGGGCACTGGCAATTGCAGACTGGCTGATACCTGGATTGGCATCAATTAGGACCAGCGCGCCATATTGCGGTGGTGAAATTTCAACCTCACCGATGGTCTGGCTGAAATGCTGAAAAACAGCAACCTGCGCACAGCGCAGATTGTACCCGATCAAGTCAGGTAGAGACGCCATATTGATGGAATTGGGTTTACCCGTTTTATTAGCCATCAGTGCTTTGTTGCCTAGGCAATTTTCAGAGTTAGGTCACAGACGCCGTCAACATGGACGATAATCTCCTCACCGCGATTTACCGCGCCAACACCTTCGGGCGTACCAGTGTAAATCAGATCGCCGGGTTCCAGCGTTACCAGACCAGAGAGGTATGCAACGCTTTCCGGCATATTCCAGATCATATCGCCGATATCGCCGGACTGACGAGTCTCGCCATCGACAGTCAGCGTGATGGCACCGGCAGTTGGATGACCTATCGTGCCAGCTGGATAAATTTCGCTGCAAGGTGCAGACGCATCGAAACCTTTGCCCATATCCCAGGGGCGGCGCATGCCTTTGGCTTCTTCTTGAAGGTCACGGCGGGTCAAGTCGATGCCAACGCCATAACCAAAGATATGGTCGTTTGCATCATCAACGGAGATGTTGGCGCCACCTTTACCGATGGCGACAACCAATTCTGCCTCGTAATGGAAGTTTTCCGTTGCGGGCGGGTAAGGGATGGTCGCGCCGTTCTGGACAATCGCATCACCTGGTTTCAGAAAGAAAAATGGAGGTTCGCGCTCGTCGGCACCCATCTCGCGGGCATGGGCCGCATAGTTCCGACCAATGCAGTAAATCCGGCGCACAGGAAACCTATCTTCGCTGCCGACGACGGGGACGCTGGGTAGGTTCCAGCTGGGAATTACATAGCTCATTAACGTCACTCCAGATCAAATAAATGTTGGGCGTGAATGTGGCCTAATGGGGGGCAAAGGGCAAGGTTCACCTGACCAATTCTCGGGGCTGGCTTTCAAGTCGTGCTACACTATTTAAGATAGGGTAGAATAGTCGAAACATCGTGCTCATGAGGCAGAAATGGCATTTCCAAATCGTCGGCTTGAAGCAATCGAACATTGGCATGCCCATGTTTATTACGACCCCGAGAACACCAAGGAAGCCGCCGCTGGACTTCGAGAAAAAATCGTTGAAGAATTTCCTGATACGACAATGGGACGCTGGCATGACGAGATCGTTGGCCCGCATCTTGTCTCGATGTATCAGGTGGCCTTTGAGGTTGATCAGTTTGACAAGCTTGTCCAATGGTTGGTGGTTAATCGCGATGGGTTGAACGTATTGGTGCATCCGCATACTGAAAACGCCTATAACGATCATTTAGTTTTTGGATTTTGGCTTGGCGATAAGTTGCCGCTGAATGAAGAGCGTCTGATCCGCATGGCAGATCGGGAATCGCGATAAGTTAGCGTTTCTCCATCCATGGTCTTGCCGTGCCGTGCCGGGGCTTTTAAAACATAGGCTATGACCTTTCCCTTGGATCCTCTTAACGCAGCGCTTGATCGGCTGTCACGTCATCCATTTTACAGTGACAAATTACCGAATAGCGTCACCGATGCCGCTGAATTTGCAGACGCCGTCCCTTTGATGTCGCGCTCTGATTTGGTCGCAGAAATGCAAAAGCCGGGCTATGGCACTTTTGGTGGCACCAACCCCGTACGAATGAATATGAGCCCGATGGGCGGCGGGCTGGTGCCGGTGATGCAGACCAGACGCGATTTGGATCGCATGATCAGTGCTTGCCGGACACATCTCGATGCCTGTGGTGTTGAAGAAGGTGATATCTGCGCCGTGTTCTTTGGCTATCACCTGTTCGTTGCAGGGCTGTTCTATCAGACCCAGATGGAAGCGCATGGCGTAACCTGCATTCCGCTCGGACCTGGTGAAGCAGACCGTGCTGTCGAAATCTGCAACGCGCATAATGTCAATATTCTGGCGGGCAACCCGAGCTTCTCGCTTCGACTTCTCGAGGCAGGTGTCAAACCGCCTAAAGTCTTCTTTGCCGGTGGCGAGGCCTTCACCGGGAACCCAACCCTGTATAATGCAGTCGCGGATGCAATGCCGGGAACCATGCTGGTTGATGCTTTCTCATTGTCTGAAGTGATGCCTGTTGGGCGGACTTTCCCTGGCGGGCAGGGCGTCCATGTCTTTGATGAGCTGGTCTATGCCGAGGTGATTGACCCTGAGACATTGCAGCCGGTCGCTGATGGTGAACGTGGCGAATTAGTGCTTACTCATTTGCAAAAAGAAGCACAGCCGCTGGTTCGGTATCGCACGGGCGACCTGACGGTAAAGATAACGACGCCATCGGTGTTTGGCCGGACGGTATGTTTGCCCAATGTTGTCTTTGGCCGGACAGACGAGATGGTCAAGGTAAAGGGCGTCAAGCTGTACCCATCAGAGATACGCGCTGTCTTGCTTGGTATTGATGGGCTTGATGGTGGTTACAGACTTACGGTGTCTGCCAAGAGAGGTGGTAGCGATACGCTATCGCTGGCGCTCGAGGGAACGGCCGGTGACGGTGCGGCGGAACTCGTTTCGCGACGTTTTAAAAGCCAGACACTGATATCCGTAGATGAAATTTCGATTGTGGCAGAGCTCGAAGACGGCCCGTCATTGATTGACCAAAGAGGAAAATAAGAATGGCGGACGGTAACTGGCGTTTGATCGTCGATGAAAACTCTTACGCTGACTTTTCGGTTTCGGTGTCACCGGCCATAGAGAAGGCTGTTGTTAAGGGCGAAGCGCCACCAACCGTCTATCTCAATATCTTCGATGTTGATTCCATTACCATCGGTATGAATGAAGATCCTGAGCAGGCGTTGGATCTCGAATTTTGTAACCAAAACGGCATTTCGTTCCGTCGCCGCCCAAATGGTGGTGGCCCAGTTTATGCCGGGGCGGGCTCTGCGTTTTTGGTGTTTTTTCTGCCTACCAGCCACCCGGAAGTTCCGGAAACAACAACGGAAGCCTTTCCCAAGGTGTTGACCGCTTTCGCCGAGACGCTGGCGCAGCGCTATGGCTTTCCAGCGGAATACCGGCCCTTGAATGATGTTCAGGTCGAAGGTCGTAAATTGGTGCCGACCTCGCTCAAAATTGAAAACGGCGTCATGACGTTCCGGATCGTCATCAATGTGAAGCCGATTGATACCGAGCTCGCTGGCAAAATCATGCCGATGCCGCCTGAAAAGGTGAAAGACAAGGTACTGAAGGATATGACGTCGCGCTTTACCTGTTTGGAACGTGAAGCAGGCAAGCCTATCGATACCGCTGAGCTTGAAGTAATGGTTCGTGAAGCAACGATCCATGCATTTGGTGAAGAGGCGCTGGAAAAAGGCGCAGTGATAGACGTCGAACGCGGTTATGCCGATGAATTTCGCGCTGAATATGAGAGCGATGACTGGCTTTTTGCCAAGAGCGAGAAGACGCGGTTTGCCGGGTTGTTGCAGCAGGGTGATACGATTGGGCTTGGCCGGGCGAAGGCCGTAGGGGGTTTGATCTGGGCGACACTTGTGCTGCGTGATGGCAAGGTGCTGAAGGCTATTATTAATGGCGACTGGCATCCTCGTCCGCTGGACAGCGTATCCTGGCTTGAGGATAGCTTGACCGGTTGCGCGGGTGATGTTGATAGCCTGCGGAGCTGTGCTATAGAATTTTTGGCGCGCAATGATGTTGAGTTTGCCGGTGTCACTGCCGATGATTTGGTTGCAGCCATGGAAATCGCTCTTGGGGCTCAGTCTCCTGTTACGCTGTAGCGACTAACTTTAGAGGACATAAATTATGTCAGTCGTCGTTTCTGAAACAGCAGCGCTCGGGATTACAAGAATAGCGATCAACCGACCGGATAAACGGAATGCGGTGAGCCCTGAAGCCCGCAATGCATTGATCGACGCTGTATCCGAGGCACTGGCCGATAACGAAGTTCATGCCATTGTTCTCGGAAGTACCGAAGGCCATTTCTGCGCCGGTGGTGATATCGATTCCATGACCGCTCTGAATGTTGCTTCCGGTCGGGTCCGGATGAAAGAAAATCATCGCATGGTCCGGCTTTTGGCCGAGGCGGAAAAACCAATTGTTGCTAGTGTGGAGGGGTTCGCTATGGGCGCCGGGGCAGGGATCGCCCTGCTTTGTGATAGCATTGTGCTGGCAGAAAGCGGAGCCTTGGGGTTTCCATTTTTTCGTATCGGACTGACGCCGGATTACGGCATTTTATTTACGCTGACGCGTCGTGTCGGGCAGGCCAAAGCGCGTCAGATACTGCTCTATGCTGAGATGCGGAAAGGTCAGGACGCGGTTGATGTTGGTCTTGCCGATGAGCTGGTGTCCGATGGCCAGGCGGAGGCGCGGGCGATTGAGCGGGCGCAGGTTCTAGCGGCAATGCCCCCCCCATGCTTTTGCACTGACCAAACGGCATCTCGCGATGGAACCGCAATCACTGGAAGAAGCGCTTGAGATGGAAGCCATGTCACAATCGCTGGCTTTTGTCGGCTCTGAACTTGAGGAAGGGCGTACGGCCTTCCTCGAAAAACGCAAACCGGATTTCCGGTGAGTTAGCCATCAAATGGTAGATGTTGCTGTCATCGGTGTAGGTCAGACCCGTTACGGAATGTTTCCAGAGCGAACGCTCAAGGATTTGTTTCATGAAGCGGCAATCAATGCGTTGAACGATGCCGATAAAGGCCTCGACCCGCAGGATGTTGAGGAAGCGTTTATTGGGACTTTGTCGACCGGCGGTGCACAGCTCGGTAATTTCGCCCCCTTGATGATGGAGGCTGCTGGTATGATCGGTGCCAGCGCCCGACATATCGAAAATGCCTGCGCCTCTTCTGGTTTTGCGATGCGCGATGCCGTCGCTGCTATCGCGTCGGGACGAACAAACATTGCGGTCGCTGGCGGCATTGAAAAAATGTCTGATTTACCACGCGAGAAGAATCGTTTGTGGCTGGGCATTTCCGGCGATGTTGAATGGGAACGATTGGCGGGGACTAACTTTGCCGGGATTTATGCGATGATGGCGCGGCGCCATATGCATGAGTTTGGCACGGAGAAGAAACATATAACGATGGCAGCGGTGAAGAACCGTAATAACGCTCTTGCGAACCCCAAGGCCCAGTTTCGCGCGGCTCTCGAATTTGACCGTGCGATGAAGGCGCCAAATTTGGCATCACCTCTGACCTTTTCGGATGCTTGCGGTATTACCGATGGAGCATCGATGGTGATTTTGTGCCGGGCCGACATGGCGAAGAATTTTACAGATCAACCGGTGTTGGTCGTGGGGTCGGGCGGCGCCAGCGATTATGTTGCGATCCATGATCGGCCATCGATGACAACGCTCGAAGGCACCAAGCGGGCTGCTAAGCAGGCCTATAGCATGGCCGGGATTACGGCCGACGATATTGATTTCGCTGAGGTGCATGATTGTTTCGCCATTGCGGAACTCCTCGCCTATGAAGATTTGGGGTTTTGCGAAAAAGGTGATGCCGGAAAGTATATCGAAAGCGGAGCGACGGCCCGCGATGGCAAACGACCGGTCAATAATTCTGGCGGGTTGATCGCCAAGGGACATCCCATTGGCTCGACAGGAACCGGGCAGATTTATGAGGTCGTCAATCAGCTACGCGGCCGCGCTGATACGGCAGAGCGCCAGCTTCAGAATGTTGGCTATGGGCTCACACAAAATGTCGGTGGATCAGGGGCGGCGGTAGCGGTCCATGTCCTGAAGGCGGTGGAGTAGGGCTATGGTGGGAATTGAAAGCTATGGCGCTGCCCTGCCGACACTTCGCTTGCCCGCGACTGCCTACGTTGAAGCTTGGGGTGCTTGTGCGGCGCGCGGCATGAAACAAAAAGCATTTTGCGCCTATGACGAAGATCCGGTGACACTTGGAATCGAAGCAGCTCGCCAGGCTCTAGGGCGGTTACCGGCTAGCGTTGAAATAGGCGCGCTATTTTTCGGCGTGACTACCCCCCCTTTCGAGGAAAAACCATCCGCGGCCACCCTGCCGACAGCTTTATTCGAAAACTCTGCGATGCGGGTTACGGAAATCACTGGCTCGCCACAGGCGGGTGTTCAGGCCTTGGTTTCGGCCGTCGAGTACTGCATGGCAGGGAAGGGACGTTATGCCCTGGGTGTCGCAGCTGATGCGCCGAGCGGTCCCGTTGATGCGAGCTATGAACACGCGCTTGGTGCCGCCGCCGTGGCATTCGTTGTCGGTCCGGATGGCAGCGTCGCCAGTTTCGAAAACAGTTTTAGCGTAACGCGAGAGACCTTTGGCTCGCGATTTCGGCGTCATGGCGATGACACACTCTCTGATCTTGAGCTTCGGACGCGCGACAATCTTGCGAGTGCGCAGGCTTTGGGTGCTGAGATGGCGGCCTCAAAACTTGGCAAGGTAAAGCGCCTAGCCTTGGGTGCTGATGCTGGTTTGATGCGTGGCGTTGGCAAGGCCTTACGATTACCGGAGGCGGAGACAGACGCGCTATGGAGCATGATTGGCGATGCCGGTTCCGCCTCGGCGCCATTTGCTCTTGCGGCTGCCCTTGATGTGGCGCGAGCTGGGGAAATGATTCTGTGTGCTGGGATTGGGTCCGGTGCTACCGCGGCATTGCTGGCGGCAGGCAAAGAGCTATCCAAGCGCCGCCGAAAAGGCGCGAAAGTGGCCAACCTCATTGCCGGCGGCAAAATGGTTGATTACGTGACCTATCTCAAACACCGTCGGATGTTGTCGAGTAGATTTGGAGGCAACGGATGACCTCCTATGTTTCCCTGCCGATGTATGGCGCCAATATTGATGAACGGATGCAGCTTATCGCCGGGAAGTGCAAATCCTGCGGCCAGCTTGCTTATCCTCAACGCCCGGTCTGCACCAAATGTGGCGGAGATCAGTTTGACGACACGCCGCTCTCTGGCAACGGCACGCTTTATACTTATAGCGTTGTTGCTGGAAATGGCGCGCCGTCAGAGTTTGACGATGAGCAGACTATGACTGGTGATGTGCTGTGTGGCGTGGTTGAACTCAAGGAGGGACCATGCGTGATGGTGCGTCTCGCTGATGTTGATCCCGAGCAACTGCATATCGGCATGAAACTCCGGGCTGTTATTCGGCGCCTCTATGATCAGGAAGGCTTCCTGCGTTATGGCACTAAGTTCGAACCGGTTGGGTCATAGAAATCGATGACACCGCCTGTTTTTAAAACCCGCATTACCGAGTTGTTTGGCATAGATCATCCAATCCTGTGCGGCGGGCTCATGTGGCTGGCGGATGCCAACTATGTTGGTGCCGTGGTCAATGCTGGCGGAATGGGCTTCATCACGCCGCGTAGTTTTCCGACACTAGACGATTACCGGGCACAGCTGCGTAAATGCCGCGAGATCACTGAGGGTAAACCCTTCGGTGTAAATATCTACGTCTCGGCTCGGCCCGAAGCCAATGTAGAGCTTGGTGTGTTTCTCGATGTCGCTATTGAGGAGAAAGTAGCCTTCGTCGAAACAGCAGGGTTTAGCCCAAAAGCGTTTTTGCCCCGGATCAAAAACGCCGGGATGAAGGTCATCCATAAATGCACGACGCTACGTCATGCGCAAAGTGCGGCGAAAGCCGGTGTGGACGCGATCGCCATTCTGGGTGCAGAGGCGGGTGGCCATCCAGGAATGAATATGATCGGTGGCATCGTTCAGGGCGCTGTTGTTCCGGCGGGCCTGGATGTTCCCGTGGTTCTCGCTGGCGGATTAGGGTCTGGCCGCCAATTGTTGGCGGCGCTGGCTTTGGGCGCTGACGGTATTTTGCTGGGGTCACGGATGACGGTGGCAGAAGAAATTTGGGCCGATGACAAATACAAGAAGCGCATCACTGAAACCGTTGAAAGTGATACACGCATTGTTATGTCTATCTTTAACGACAATTCACGCGTCCTGGATAACGCGACGGCCAAAGCGGTGAATGAGCTTGAAGAGCAAGGCATTACAGAGTTTGAACAATACCGACCTTTGGTGCAGGGGCCCAACCAGCGTGATGCATATGCGTCCGGTGATTTTGACCAGGGCACACTTTCTATGGGGCAAAGCTGTGCGTTCGCTAATGAAATTGCCAGCGTTGAGAATATTTTTGATGACATCCTGAGGGATGCTGTTGCAATGCGGGACCGTCTTGGCGGTTTAGCGGTAGAGAACGGATAAGGTAGCAAAGCATATGGCCAATAATCCAAACAGTTCGGATTTTACGGTAGGGATCTTGGGCACTGGCGCGATGGGGAGGGGGATTGCCCAGATTATGGCGACCGGCGGCATGCAGGTTTTGCTGTTCGATACCAATGACGGAGCCGCCGAGGCCGGCCGGGAATTCGCAGAACGTATGATCCTGCGGGCCGGTGAGAAAGGGGCGACCAGTGATGAAGAGGCGCGGGCCGCCGTTGCTCGTCTTACTGTGGTTACCCAACTCTCTGACTTAGGTGGCTCTGATCTCGTTATAGAGGCCGTGCTTGAAGACCTGGATATCAAGCGCAAGGTCTTTACCGGTCTGGAGGAAGTGGTTGCTGAGGATTGCGTGCTGGCAACTAACACTTCTTCGCTCTCAGTCGCGGCGATTGCCGCTGCATTGAATCATCCGGGCCGGTTTGCCGGTTTTCACTTCTTTAACCCTGTGCCTTTGATGAAGGTCGTTGAGGTTGTGAACGGGGTGGAAACCACCCCTAAGACCGCCGATACATTAGTTGCCGTTGCTCGCCGCACCGGGCATGAACCGGTGCGGGCCAAGGACACGCCAGGGTTTCTGGTTAATCACGCCGGGCGCGGGCTGAATACTGAAGGTGTTCGGATTGTCTCTGAAGGGATTACTGATTTTGCCGGGGTCGACGACCTGCTGCGCGAAGGCGGCCCAAATTTTCGAATGGGGCCGTTTGAGTTGATGGATACGACCGGACTGGATGTATCCCACCCAGTGATGGAATCGATTTATCAGCAATTTTATGAAGAACCACGTTTTCGTCCGGGCCCTCTGACGCGTCAACGTGCCGCTGCAGGTTTATATGGCCGTAAGACCGGGCGTGGTTTCTATACCTATCAAGACAACAAAAAAGTACTGCCACCAGCGGCGGAGGTCCCCGACACTCTGCCGGAGGCAATCTGGATTAGTAAGGCTGAGCCCGCCGGGTATGAGATGCTGGCTTCTGCATTATCAGGTGTCGTGGGAATTGATGACGGGCAAAAGCCGTCAACACGCAGTCTCTGTCTGTTTACGCCACTTGGTCGTGATGTCACCAGCGCTGCCATCGCTGAAGGCATTGAGGCGGAGCGCTCTTTCGGGGTTGATACAATGTTTGGACTGGAAGGCCGCCGCACGCTTATGGGCACGCCGGTTTCCGATCCTGATTTTCGCGATTTGGTCCATGCTGCGCTAGCGTCAGAAGACCGTGCCGTTACGGTAATCCATGATAGCGCTGGTTTTGTGAACCAACGTGTCGTTGCAACAGTAGTGAACATCGCTTGTGATATCGCGCAGCAGCGTATCGCTAGCCCGCCGGATATAGACAAGGCGGTTACGCTGGGGCTTGGTTATCCGAGTGGGCCTCTTGCGATGGGTGATTCCGTGGGCGCACGACAAATCCTGCAAGTCCTCAATGCGATTCAGGAATTCTATGGCGACCCGCGCTATCGACCGAGCCCGTGGCTTAAACGCCGCGCGCTACTGGGTGTTTCTTTGCTCACGGAAGAAAACTGAGTGAACACTTAAATTTATTTCCCATTCTTTTGTCACGGTGACTCCACCCTTCGGCCGATTCGCGGTACGATTATTGCACTCGTTCTATATGTAAACTGCGACCTCTAAATCGAGTGATCGACGACAAGACATTCCCGTAAACCTAATTCTTGGAAAAAACGTGACCATCGAACATAAGGACCTCGCCAACGCAATTCGCGCCCTCGCGATGGATGCCGTGCAGGCGGCAAACTCTGGCCATCCTGGCATGCCTATGGGTATGGCAGATGTTGCCACCATTCTGTTTACACGCTTTTTAAAGTATGACGCTTCGGCGCCTGATTGGGCTGATCGCGACCGGTTTGTGTTGTCGGCGGGTCATGGATCGATGTTGCTTTATGCGCTGCTCTATCTGACCGGTTATCCTGATATCGATATTGAAGAGATTAAAAATTTCCGGAAGCTCGGCAGTAAGACCGCCGGACATCCGGAGTATGGTCATGCCGCGGGTATCGAGACCACGACCGGGCCGTTGGGGCAGGGCATATCGACTGCGGTTGGTATGGCGATGGCGGAACGCATCCTGGCAGCCCGTTTTGGGGACGATGTCGTTAGTCATTACACCTATGTCATCGCAGGCGACGGCGACCTTATGGAAGGGATCAGCCATGAAGCTGCGTCCTTTGCTGGTCATCTTGGTCTGTCACGCCTGATTGTTTTGTATGACGATAACGGTATCTCGATTGATGGTAGCACTTCGCTGTCCTGGTCGGATGATGTGCCAGCGCGGTTCGCCGCTTATGGCTGGGACACCAGCCTGGTCGATGGACATGATCCCGAGGCTGTTACAGAGGCGATAGAAGCCGCCCAAGGACAGAACAAGCCCTCATTAATCGCCTGCCGCACCACGATTGCCTATGGCGCGCCGACCAAGGCTGGCACTTCCGGCTCACATGGCGCACCGCTTGGCGATGATGAGATTGCGGGTACTCGCGAAGCTATCGGCTGGTCGCACGGTCCGTTTGAAGTGCCGGATGATATCGTTGTCGCGTGGCGCGAAGCTGGTGCCAAAGGCGCTGGTGATCGGGAGGCCTGGGAAGCTCGGCTGGCCGGTCTCGATAATGCTGTACGCGACGAGTTTAATCGTGTGATGTCCGGGGCTCTACCTGTGGGCTGGGAAAACGCCATTCAGGAGATCAAAGCCGAATTTGTCGCCGATGCTCCCGGTCAGGCGACACGGGTTTCTTCTGGCGCAGTCCTTGAAAAACTGATTGGTGCGGTGCCGGAACTTATGGGCGGCTCGGCTGATCTGACAGGTTCAGTGAATACACGGACATCCAACATGTCCTCTATATCCCGGGAAGATTTTAGCGGCCGCTACATCCATTACGGTATCCGTGAGCATGGTATGGCGGCGGCGATGAATGGTATGGCGCAACATGGCGGCATCATTCCCTATTCCGGGACGTTCCTGGTGTTTGCCGACTATATGCGCCCCGCCTTGCGGTTGTCCGCTCTTATGCAGCAACGCGTTATTCAGGTTCTGACGCATGACTCCATCGGCTTGGGCGAAGATGGTCCGACACATCAGCCGGTCGAAACGCTGGCGAGTCTGCGGGCTATTCCGAATCTTAATGTGTTCCGTCCTGGTGATGCTGTTGAAGTGGCGGAGTGTTGGGAAATTGCAGTGTCGACGGAAAACACCCCGTCCGCCATTTCACTAACCCGTCAGGGCATTCCGACGCTGAGAAAAGACGCCGATGGGGAAAATAAATGTGCCAAGGGCGGCTATATTATTTCCGCTGCGGATGGTGATGCGGCCGTGACGTTAATGGCTTCCGGATCGGAGGTTTCGGTGGCGGTGAAGGCACAGGAATTGCTGTCTGCGGAGGGCATTGCGGCTAATGTTGTCTCAATGCCGTGCTGGGAGTTGTTTGATGCCCAGCCTGCGGCATATCGCGCCTCGGTCCTTGGCGAGAACACCGTTAAAGTTGCTGTCGAAGCGGCGGTGTCAATGGGCTGGGATAAATATATTGGCCCCGACGGTGCCTTTATTGGGATGTCGAGCTTTGGTGCATCTGCGCCGGCTGGAGATTTGTTTAAACATTTTGGAATTACCGCAGAAGCGGTCGCAGTGGCGGCCAAAGAGCGGTTATAGAAACGCATTTAGACGGAGGAAATCATGGCAGCAGTACGGGTAGCCATCAACGGATTTGGCCGCATTGGGCGGCTGGTTTTACGCGCCGCTTATGAAAGTGGCCGTAAGGATATTGAATTTGTCGCGATCAATGATCTTGGCAGTATCGACGCCAACGCCTTGCTGCTAAAGCGAGACACAATTCACGGAGCTTTCCCTGGCACGGTGAAGACTACCAAGACCGGTATTAATATTGGCAGAGGCAACATCAAGATCTTTGCTGAGCGCGATCCGGCTAATCTACCTTGGGGCAAGCTCGGAATTGACGTAGTGCTCGAATGCACCGGTATTTTCACCAAGCGTGAGCACGCCGACGCCCATATCGCAGCTGGCGCCAAGAAAGTCCTGATTTCTGCTCCGGCAACCGGTGAAGACCTCACGGTCGTTTGCGGTGTTAATGATAAAAAGCTGCGCAAGAGCCACACCGTGGTTTCCAACGCATCCTGCACCACTAACTGTCTCGCACCGGTTGCTGCCGTTCTGCATAAGGCATTTGGCATTCAGCAGGGCTATATGACAACGATCCATGCCTATACCGGTGACCAGCGCTTGCAGGATACGCTGCATCCTGACCCACGTCGGGCCCGGGCCGCAGCCTATTCGATGATCCCGACCTCGACCGGGGCCGCCAAGGCGGTTGGCCTGGTTCTGCCAGAACTGAATGGCAAGCTCGACGGCACCTCGATCCGCGTGCCGACCGCTAACGTGTCGATTGTTGATCTCAACTTCACCGCCAAACGTAAAACGACGGTTGATGCGATCAATGCAGCGATAATCAAAGCATCCAAGACCGCCGCGCTGAAGGATATCCTCATCACCAATGATGAGCCGCTAGTGTCATCCGATTTCAATCATAACCCAGCGAGTTCGATCTTCGACCTGACCCAGACTCAGGTCATTGAAGGTAAGCTGTGCCGTGTTGCCTCGTGGTACGATAACGAGTGGGGCTTCTCCAACCGCATGTCCGATACCGCGGTTATGATGGGCAAGCTTGGCTGACCCTGACTAAAGGCTGATTAAACAATGGCGCGTTTTGATACGCTCGATACCCTGCCTGTTCTGAACGAGCAGGCAGCAGGTGCCCGCGTTCTTGTCCGGGGTGATCTCAATGTCCCGATGCGGGGTGGTGTGGTAACCGAAGCGACCCGCATCGAACGGCTGGCGCCGACTATTCTTGAGCTGGCTGATCGCGGCTGCAAAGTCGTAGTAATGTCCCATTTTGACCGGCCGAAAGGGCGGGTCGTTCCAGAGATGTCGCTCAAACCGCTCGTCGAACCGCTGAAAGAAGCTCTTGGCGGGCGGAATGTTGTGTTTATCAATGACTGTATCGGTGATGCAGCGGAGGCGGCGATTGCGGCGTTACCGGAAGGTGGGATCGCGCTGCTGGAGAACCTCCGGTTTCATGCGGGTGAGGAAGCCAATGACGATGTGTTTATCAACGCGCTTGCCTTGCTTGGCGATGCCTTCGTCAATGATGCGTTCTCGGCAGCGCATCGGGCTCACGCCTCTACCGAAGGCATTGCGCGCGTGTTGCCGTCAGCGGCAGGACGGTCGATGCAAGCAGAGCTGGATGCCCTCGAAGTCGCGCTTGGTGATCCCGACCGACCCGTCGTAGCGGTGGTTGGTGGCGCCAAAGTCTCTACCAAACTGGACGTGCTGAGTAATCTTGTGGCTAAAGTCGACCGGTTGGTGATTGGCGGCGCAATGGCTAATACGTTTCTCTATGCGCTTGGTACCGATGTTGGAGCGTCGCTGTGCGAAATCGATATGGCGGATACCGCCCGTGCCGTGATGGCGAGCGCCGATGAGGCTGATTGCGAAGTGGTGCTGCCTTCTGATGTCGTCATATCTGAGAAATTTGAGGCTGGCGCACCGCATGAGACG
>Ga0115002_10005919_pt1 | contig 14262 bp, 13 predicted proteins | sample ArcticOcean_MG_C_8_FD_89576 | JGI IMG/M metagenome (GOLD analysis project Ga0115002, IMG submission 89576) | Marine microbial communities from western Arctic Ocean - ArcticOcean_MG_CB11_86 | ecosystem: Environmental > Aquatic > Marine > Oceanic | place: Arctic Ocean: Canada Basin | collected... | reverse complement strand
TGCTTGGCTGGGAGCGATGCCGGGCGGCTGGATCGGACACGGCTTCGGCGCCAAGGTGGTGAGCCTGGTCGCCGACAACCCCGCGGCCGGGCGAGCTGGCATCCAGGGCGTCGCCGTACTGTTGGACCCGCAGACGGGCGCGCCGACTCTGTTGACCGACGCGGCCACACTGACAACACGCCGGACGGCCGCGATGGCAGGCCTGGCCACTCGCTCGCTCGCCAGGCAGGACGCACATCGACTGGCTGTCATCGGCACCGGCGCCCTGGCGGCCGACATGATCTCCGCCGTCTGCGCGACCCGATCCATAGCGACCGTCGCACTCAACAATCGCACGCCGGCCAAGGCCGAACGCCTGGCGGCTGAACTCCAGGGAAGTATCACGGCCGAGCTGTCGGTTGAACGTTGCGCTGAGACTGCCGCGGCGGGCGCGGATATCCTGGTTCTCTGCACCACCGCAGCGAAGCCGGTAGTCGAGGACGGCGCCATTCGCCCCGGCACCCACATCAACGCCGTCGGCAACTTCTCGCCTGAGGGCAACGAGCTCGAGCTCGCAACTGTCGCGCGCGCAGAGCTCTGGGTGGACACGTTCGAGGGCGCTCTGTCGGAGGCCGGCGAGATCATCAAGGCAATCCAGGCCGGGCTGATCGGCACGGGAACAACCGACCTGCGCGGCGACCTGGCCGCAATCGCCACCGCCGCGGGATCGCTGCGAGACTCGGATGACGCGATCACGCTGTACAAGAGCGTGGGCACGGCACTCGCCGATATTGGCGCGATGGTGGCCGCCACCGAGGTCGCCGAGCGGGACAACCTCGGGACCATCCTCGACTAGGGCTGAGCGCCGCGACTCACGTTTTCGGCGTCGACGAGTTGTCCGCGCGAAAGCGAGGGTGCCTTGTCGGCCGCCGGGCGCGCGGTTATTCTGAATTCTCGCCTCACCGGCCTCAGCCAACCGCACCCCGCGCACGGGGTCACGGATTCGTCATGGATATTCCCGTCGAAGCGCCCGCAACCAACGAGATCGCCCCGCCTGTAACGGACGTCCCCCTCGTCTTCACCGCAGCGGCCGTGGCCAAGGTGCGCACCTTCGTCGAAACACTCGACGAGGCCAAGAGCAAGCACCTGCGGATCTTTGTGCAGGGCGGCGGCTGCTCCGGTTTCGAGTACGGCTTCACCTTCGACGAACGCAAGGACAATGACACTGTTGTCGCGCAGGACGGCATCGAGGTACTTCTCGATCTGTTCAGTCGCCCCTATCTCGAGGGCTGCGAGGTCGACTACAAGGAGTCGCTGATGGGCTCTGGGTTCTCGGTGAAGAACCCCAACGCCGCCGGAACTTGCGGCTGCGGGCACTCCTTCTCGACCTAGATTCCTCCGCGGACCGAGCCTGCCCAGTCGCGGAACGATAAAAGTTGACGAAATCGTCAGCTTTTCGTATGCTGAGGTCTCATTAGCGCCGCGCGACCTTTGGCTTACTGGCCGAGACACCGACTCGCGGCTCCCTCTGCGACACGAATCTCCATTGAAAATCACCGCACTGGAAGAGTACGGGCTGCGCTGCATGATGCAGCTCGCCATGGGTGCGTCTGATGCGCCCATGACGGGGTCCCAGGTGGCAGAAAACGAAGGCATCACTCCCGACTACGCCGGCAAGTTGCTGAACCTGCTGGCCCAGAGCGGTCTGGTCGATAGCGTGCGAGGTCGCAACGGCGGTTTCGTTCTGGCGCGGCCGGCCTTCGATATCAGCATGGCTGACATCGTCAGGGCGCTATCGAACGATATTTTTGATTCCGAGTACTGCGACCGCCACGGCGGCTCCGAGAGCGTCTGCGTGCACGAGGCCTCGTGCGCACTACGGCCAGTTTGGTCGACCGTATCCGAGATGATCACGCTCACATTGCAGAGCATTTCGCTCCTCGACCTGCTGCGCTCGGAAGGCCAGCTGTCGCAGGAGCTACGACCCCTAGGCGAGCTGGCCGTCGGCGTTTCCGCCGGCCGACCTCGCAGGTGATTTTTCTAGTACCTGCGTACCCTAGCGAACACGCGGCCGGATGGCCGGAAGAAGCGAGAACAGATGAGCGACCAGACACCCATTTTTGAAGCCCGCGGCCTGCGCGTCGCGATCGAAGGCAAAGAGATCCTCCGCGGCGTCGACCTGACCGTCGAACGCGGACAGGTCCATGCACTGATGGGCCGTAACGGCTCCGGCAAGAGCACCCTTGCCTACGTCGCGATGGGTCACCCGCAGTACGAGGTGCTGGAGGGCCAGGTGCTCTTCAACGGCCACGACGCCACCGAGATGGACACCGACGAGCGCGCGCGCCTCGGCATGTTCCTGGCGTTCCAGTATCCGATGGTGATTCCCGGTGTAACGGTCTCGAAGTTCATGCACTCCGCGCTCAAGGCCCGGGCCGAGGGCGGCAACGTCCAGCTTCGCGAGTTCCGCGAGAAGCTGAGCTCGGCGATGGATCTACTGGGTGTCGACAAGTCGTTCACCGGCCGCTACGTCAACGAAGGCTTCTCGGGTGGCGAGAAGAAGCGGCTCGAGATTCTCCAGATGTTCATGCTCGAGCCGAGCTTCTGCATTCTCGATGAGACCGATTCCGGCCTCGACATCGACGCGCTCAAGACGGTGGCCGAGGGCGTCAACGCGACACGATCCGCCGAGCGCTCGCACCTGGTGATCACTCACTACCAGCGGCTGTTGAACTACATCGCCCCGGACGTCGTCCACGTCATGATGGACGGCCAGATCGTTCGCTCTGGCGGTCCGGAACTCGCACTCCAGCTCGAAGAGAAAGGCTACGAGTGGCTCGAAGACGAGCTACTCCAGCCCGCCGGCGCCTAGGAGGCCCACCATGAGCAGTCGACCCGATGATCTCGACATCAACGACGAGTACAAGTACGGCTTCCATGACCCCGAGGTCTCCGTCTTCAAGCCCGAGAAGGGCCTGAGCGAAGAGCTGGTTCGTGCGATCTCTGCCAAGAAGGACGAGCCCGAGTGGATGCTCGAGTTCCGCCTCAAGGCGCTCGCGACTTTCTACGCGAAGCCGATGCCCACGTGGGGCAGCGGCCTTCTCGAAACGATCAACTTCGACGAGATCTACTACTACCTGCAGCCGGTCGAGGAGCAGGGTTCCTCGTGGGACGACGTCCCCGAGTACATCAAGAACACGTTCGAGAAGCTCGGTATCCCCGAAGCCGAAAAGAAGTTCCTCGCCGGCGTCTCGGCACAGTACGAGTCGGAGGTCGTCTACCACTCGCTGCAGGAGGAGATCGAGAAGCAGGGCGTGATCTTCCTCGACATGGACAGCGGGCTGCGTGAGCACGAAGAGCTCGTGCGCAAGTACTTCGCCACGGTCATCCCAGCCGAAGACAACAAGTTCTCGGCGCTCAACTCCGCAGTGTGGTCGGGCGGCTCGTTCGTCTACATCCCGCCGGGTGTCGAAGTAACGATTCCGCTGCAGGCCTACTTCCGCATCAACGCGGAGAACATGGGTCAGTTTGAGCGCACGCTGATCATCGCCGACGAGGGCTCGCGCGTGCACTACATCGAAGGTTGCACGGCCCCGACCTATGTCAGCGATTCGCTGCACTCGGCCGTGGTCGAGCTCATCGCCATGCCTGGCGCTCAGCTTCGCTACACGACGATCCAGAACTGGTCGAAGAACGTCTACAACCTGGTCACCAAGCGGGCGAACGCCTACGAGAACTCGCTGGTTGAGTGGGTCGACGGCAACCTCGGCTCCAAGCTGACGATGAAGTTCCCGTGCGTCAACTTGCTCGGCGAAGGCGCTCACGGCGAGATCCTTTCGGTGGCCCTCTCGGGCGAAGGCCAGCATCAGGACGCAGGCGCGAAGATCTACCACGCGGCCCCGCGAACCACCTCGAGGATTACGTCGAAGTCGATCTCGAAGAGCGGCGGCCGATCGTCGTACCGCGGTATGGTCAAGGTCCTGCCCGGCGCCGTGGGCTCCAAGGTTCACGTGGAGTGCGATGCGCTGCTGATGGACGAGAACTCCCGCTCGGACACCTACCCGACGATGGAAATCGCCGAGGAAGATGTACAGGTCGAGCACGAGGCGCGCGTATCGAAGGTGGGCGACGAGCAGCTCTTCTATCTCATGAGCCGCGGGCTCACCGAGGAGGAAGCGCTCGTAATGGTGGTCAACGGTTTCATCGAGCCCTTCGTGAAGGAGCTGCCGATGGAGTACGCCGTCGAACTCAACCGTCTGATCCAGCTCGAAATGGAAGGCTCCGTCGGCTAGCGCCGCACGGCTAAAGGATTCGAGGAACGAAGATGGAAGCAACTCTGAAGACTGGTGTGAGCGCCGACGACGTGCGGGCGATCGCCGAGGCCGCTGGCGAGCCCGAGTGGCTTGCCGCCTGGCGGCACGACGCATGGGATACGTGGGAAGCCGCTGCCATGCCCGATCGCGTGCGGCACCTCTGGCGTTACACCGACCCCGAGAAGTTCCTGATCGACAAGGTCACCCCCGTACTCCCGGCCGCTGCTGGCGACGCTGAGGACGAGATGCCCGCCGGGATGGAGGAGTCTCCCTCCGGTGTCGGCATCGTGGACGACGCCAGCCTGCAGACCGCCTGGCTGAAGCCCGAGCTTCGCGAAGCCGGTGTGATTCTCACCGACCTGGCGACCGCGGCGCGCACGCACGAGGACATCGTTCGTGAGCACCTCGGCCGAGCCGTCGGTGCGGACGCCGGTAAGTTCGAGGCGCTCAACGCGGCACTCTTCCCTGGCGGCGTGTTTGTCTACGTGCCGCGCGGCGTGGCGATGGATGGCCCCATCCATCTGTTCCGGCGTCACGGCATCGACCTGTCGGCGGCGTTCCCGCGCCTCCTCATCGTTATGGATGAGGGTGCCGAGGCGACGATCATCGACGAGTACAGCACGCCGGGCGATGCCCGAGTGGTCGCCAACTCAGTGGTCGAAGGCACGGTCCTTCCCAATGGGCACCTGACCTACTTCAACATCCAGCGCTGGGGCGCCAAGACCCGCAGCCACGCGCGGCAACGCTTCCTGTTGCAACGCGATGCGTCAGTCTCGAGTGTCAACATCGCGCTGGGCGGCCAGTACAACAAGGCCGACATCGCCAACATCCAGCAGGGCGAGAACGCCCAGTCGGAGATGATCGGTGTGACGTTTGGTGCCGGTAGCCAGCACTTCGACACCCATACTGAGCACATCCATGAAGCCGGCAACAGCTTCTCGGACATGGACTTCAAGGTGGTGCTCGAGAACGAAGCGATGTCGGCCTACACGGGCCTGATTCGTATCGAACTCGATGCGCCCAACTGCGAGGCGTATCAGGAGAACCGCAACCTGATGCTCGACCCGACGTGCTCGGCGCAGTCGATTCCGGAGCTTGAGATCCTCAACGAGAACGTCCGTTGCACGCATGGCGCTACCGTCGGCCCCATCGACAAGGAACAGGTCTACTACCTCATGACGCGCGGCTTGCCCGAGCGTGACGCAGAAAAGCTGATCGTCGAGGGGTTCTTCGGACCGGCGCTCGATCGTATCGCCGACGAGGGCCTGCGCAGCCGCCTTTGGGACATGATCGGCGACAAGATCGCCGGCTGAGGGATTGCCGATGTCCGTTCCCGCGCGCGAGTGGTTCGATGTTGCAGCCGCCGAAGAGATCGCCGACGGCGACGTGCGGACGTTCGTAGTGGGAAGCGACAGCGTCGCGCTGACGCGTGTCGAGGGTGCCATGTTTGCGGTACAGAACCGCTGTTCGCACGACGACGGGCCGCTCGGCGAAGGCTGCCTCGAAGGGTTCGCCGTACAGTGCCCGCGCCATGGCGCGCGGTTCGACGTTCGCGATGGCTCGGTTCTCGCCGGGCCCGCGGTCGCCGCGATCGGGACGTTCGAGGTGCGCGAAGCGGACGGACGCGTCCAGGTATCGGCCAGCCCGGCAAACGATGAAGACGATTGGTAGGAAGCCGATGACTCCCGAGACCGAGGCCGCCGCGCCGCCCACGCCCATCGACGTCGCTCGAGTCCGCCAGGACTTCCCGATCCTCTCGCGCGAGGTCCACGGCAAGCCGCTCGTCTACCTCGACAACTCGGCGACGACGCAACGGCCAGAGTCGGTGATCGACGCCATGTCGAACTTCTACCGAACCGCGAACGCCAACGTGCATCGTGGCGTGCACCGGCTGTCCGAAGAGGCAACGGACGCCTACGAGGGTGCACGCAACAAGGTGGCGGCGTTCATCAACGCCGACTCCGCTCGAAGCATCATCTTCACCCGCAATACGACGGAGGCCGTCAACCTGGTGGCCCACGGTTGGGCGCGTCGTCACTTGCGCCAAGGTGATGAGGTTCTGCTCACGGTCATGGAGCACCACAGCAACCTGGTGCCCTGGCAGATGCTGGCGCAGGAGCGTGGGTGCAAGCTCCGTTTCCTCGACATCGATGAGTCCGGCCACTTGCAGCTCGACCACCTCGATGAGGTGCTGAACGAGCACACTCGCCTGGTCGCCCTGACCCATGTGTCCAACGTACTCGGCACCACGAACGCCATCCCGACAATCGCCTGCGCCGCCCACTCGGTCGGCGCCAAGGTCTTCGTCGACGGCGCCCAGGGCGTCCCGCATGGCCCGGTCGATGTGCAAGCCCTCGACTGCGACTTCTACGCGTACTCGCCGCACAAGGCGCTCGGCCCTCTCGGCATTGGCGTTCTCTGGGGCCGTCGCGATGTCCTCGAAGAGATGGACCCGTTCCTTGGCGGCGGCGAGATGATCCGCGACGTGACGCTCGAACGCAGCACCTGGGCGGCGGTCCCGCACAAGTTCGAAGCCGGAACGCCCAGCGTCGCCGACGCGGTCGGCCTCGGCGCCAGCATCGACTACCTGGAGAACCTCGGCATGGCGGCGATCCGCCAGCACGAGGTCAAGATCAACGAGTACCTGCTGCCGAAGCTGCGCGAGCTCCCCTGGCTGACGGTCTACGGCCCCAAGGATCCGCACGGCCGGTGTGGCCTCGCTTCGTTCAACGACAACCAGATCCACGCGCACGACCTCGGCACGATTCTCGACCAGCACGGTATCGCGATCCGCGCCGGGCACCATTGCGCCAAGCCGCTCATGCGCCGCCTCGGCGTCATGGCTACTGCGCGGGCCTCCTTCTATATCTACAACGACCTCGATGAAGTCGATCTACTCATCGAAGCCCTGATCGAAGCCCGCAAGGTCTTCGGTCTGGCCACCTGAATCGGAGACACCCTGATGCAGGGACTCGACGACCTCTACCGCGAAGTCATTCTCGACCACTACCGCACGCCCCACGGCGCTGACGTGCTGGAGGATCCGGCGGTCAAGGTGGAGGGGTTCAATCCCCTCTGTGGCGACGAACTCCTCATGGAGATCTCCGTCGATGACTCTGGCCGCATCTCCGGTCTCCACATCCAGCCCAACGGCTGCTCGATTTCCGTGGCGTCTGCCTCGATGCTCGCCCAGCAGCTCGCCGGAAAGACGGTCGAGGAAGCCGTGGCACTGAAGGAGACCTTCAAGTCGGTCATGCGCGGCGAGCCGTGGCCCGAGGGTCAGGACTTCGGCGATCTCGAAGCACTCGAGGGCGTCAAGAATTTCCCCGTCCGCATCAAGTGCGCGCTGCTGGCGTGGATGACGCTGGAACAGGCGCTCGCCGAGTACGACCCTGCCCTGGCGGCACAGGTCGAGGCCGACGACGACATCGAAGTCAAAACCCACTGAGGGAACAGAACATGTCAGAGAACGCGGGCTCACTGCCCAACAAGGAAGAGGTCATCGAGGCCATTCGCCCCGTCGTCGACCCCGAGATGAACGTCTCGATCATCGACCTCGGCCTCGTGTACGACGTTGAAGCCGACGAAGCAACGAGCAAGCTCAACATCAAGATGACGCTCACGTCGCCGATGTGCCCGGTGGGCCCGCAGATCATGGGCGCCGTCCACAGCACGGTGCTGCAGATGGAAAGCGTCGAGGACGTCGAGATCACGCTCGTCTGGGCGCCGCCGTGGGACCCGCGCAGCATGGCCACGGACGACGTCAAGATGATGCTGGGAATCTGGGAATAGCCCGGTATCACGCGGCATCGCTGAGGTGTGGGTCCCTGACCGCGCCTCACGCCAGGCCGCGGGGCGGCCAAGACGAAATCGGCATGCCCATGCTAATCTGAGTGGGTCGCTACCAATCACGGACGTGGAGCAATCGTCGTGTCTCTCAAGCGGATCGCCTTCGCGGCATGCAGTCTGGCGCTAGTCGCCAGCCCGGTCCTGGCTCAGGACGGCCCGACCACGGATGACGTGCTGTATGCACTTCAGGACGTGAGTCTGACGCTTGGAGGTCTGCAGGTGCGCAGTGCGCTCGGAACGCCCGAAGCTGGGGGCAATGCCCTCCTGCAGCTGAGCGATGGCACGCTGGTTGATCTCCGACTCGTCTCGGTCCAGGAAGGCTGGGCCGTGCGCGACGTCTCACTGGTTGCCGGCAACGCCGATAGCTTCCGCGGCTGGACGGAACCCTGGCGCGACCGCGTCGACGCGGCACAGGACTTCCTCGCCAGTGTCGAGGACCCCGCTGCCCAGCAGCGCGGCGCCGCAGAACTCGCGCCGCTGGCGTGGTTCGAGGATCCGGACGAGAGCACTCGCCTCTGGGGCATGAACCCCATGACCTACCGGATGATGCAGACGTTGCAGATGATGCCAACGTTGCAGGGTCCGACGGGCACCGGCTCGCCGAACGACCCGGTACCGCGCCGCCGCTAGTCTGGTTACCCTCCGGGGTTCCCTACTCGGCCGGCGGCTCTACCAACAGCACAATCATCCGGACCAGTGCGTCCAGGTCGCGCAGGTCGAGCACTTCGATCGGAGAATGCGAGTACCGCCCCGGCCACGACAGCGGCACGCTGGGCACTCCCTTCGCGACCCATGGCTGACCGTCGGTACCGCCCGACGTCATACCCAGTTGCACTGGGATGTCGTGGGTAATCGCCAGCCGCTGCAACCGCGCTACCTGGGCTGCGGGAGCGAAGTTGATGCTCTCGACGACCCGGATCACAAAGCCCGAACCGAGCGGCGTGTACGCGGTGCGGCGCGATCCGAGTGGTGCATCCGACGACACGAACGTGTCGATCGGATGGACGATCGATACGTCAGGGAATCGCTCGGCGAGTACCTTCGCGCCATCGAGGCCCACCTCTTCCTTGACCGACCACGCGAACGTCACGCGCTGGGTCAGTTCCGCCGGGTCGATCTGTCGCGCTGCCTCGATCAGTGCCGCGGATCCGGCGCGGTCGTCGAACGCGCGCGCGAGCGCCCGATGCCAGCCCAACCGACGCATCGCCTTGGGCATGGTGACGGTGTCCCCTACCCGGATACCGAGCTGTGCGGTCTCCTCAGCACTGCCGGTTCCCACGAAGACCGTCATGCTTTCCGCTGAGTATCGTGCTCGAGCGTTGAGATGCCCTGGCCGGGGCTCGAATACTGCCGGGACGGCGCCCGACGTGCTGTGAACCAGCGCCGCCTGTGACTCCCACACCCAGTTGAGGCCGCCGGATCCGGCCAGAATCAACGTGCCATCGTCCTCAACGCTCGCTACCTCGAATCCGGTCTCGTCCATGTGGGCGACGAACACGACGTGCTCGGTTCCCTGCCCAAAACTAATCGAGAGGTTGCCGGCATCGTCGACAACGGGGTCCGCCCAGGACGGCAGCATGGTCTCGATCTGTTGTCGGACAGGCGTTTCGCTGCCACTCACGCCGTATCGCGCGACCAGGCTGGAAACGGTCGCCGCGAGCTCGCCAAACGGGCGATCAGCCGCTTCGATGGTCGCGGGAATACGAACGCGCGGCAACGCGCGGGGAGGCGCGTTGGTCGCCGCGGCGGCGGCAAATAGATCGGCGAGCGCAGCAACGTCGCCCGCGCTGATCGTCTCGACGGGAGTGTCCTGGTATCGAGTGGGCAGACCGACATACTGGACGGACGCGTCGCCCCAGGCGGGGCCACCGGTCGTCGGGTGCCGCGCCATCAATGTATGTGGGGCCTCCGTCGCACCATCCATCGCTGTAGCGCTGAGCACGCCGGCCCCTAGCGGTGCCGTCGGCATGGCCACGAAGGCACGGCCTTCCTGTTCCCAACCGAAGTCGCGACTCGCCACCAGCGCCTCGTCGAACGGCCCCTCGTTGAACACGACGGTTTCGAGACCCTTGCCGTTGAGCAGTCCGAGTCGCGTCCAGGCGAGCACGGTCGAGCCACTCGAATCGCCGCACGCAATCCGATGCGCGGCTTCAGCGAGCGCAACAGCCGCGCCCTTGCTTTGAATCGACGGTGCAGCAATCAGTTCGCCGCGCATCACCGTGGGCCGCTTGATCAGCGTGACCGTGTCCATCAAGCGGATGCCCATGGCCGCCGACTCGCCGGAACCACCAGCGCCGACGTCAACGTAGGCGTCCTGCCAGGCGAACGGCGCCCACTCGGTGAGCCGTTCGCGAGCGAATGAGGTCAAGTGCGCTGAGGGCACGCCCATGGCTCCGGTCACGGTTCCCGTGCCGGTAACGACCGTCACCTCGTTGCCCTCAAGAGCCTGGTGAGCCAACGTGCCGCGATATCCCTGACCCACCGGAGTCAGTCTCAAGTAACCGGCGTCGTTGATCCGGCTCACGACGTAGCCGGGCTCGTCGAGCGGCACCGTCAGCAGGCGACGCGGACTTCCTGAACCCAGCACGAGAGTGATGTTGCCCAACGCGTCCACCTGGGCGCCGAGGCCTTCCACCAGACCGAGCACGTGGTCTGCTGCCATTCGCTCGCGGCCCACGACGCTCGAGGTCCGGGCCATCTCGACGGTCGCGTCGAGCAGTCTGAGGTGCGGGGTTGTCTGTGCGCTCACGGCCCCTGTGGCAACGGCGCCCACGACCGCTACCAGCGCGGCGACGCCTGCGACGACTCGACGCTGCAGCGACTGCGGTCGGTGCGGCGTCATCGACGCCGAGCGCTTTCGAGGTTCCGCGGCAGCTTCGGATTGAAGCCGATGTGAGTACGGTAGATGGAGATCCCAGCCCACGCGGCCACCATCTCGGCCGAGGGCGGCCCGGCCCACGGATCGGTGCCCTCGGCAGGAGGCGGGCCGAAGAAACTAGGTTCGTTGCCGGTTGCGATCATCACGGCGAAATCGCCGGCTCTGACTTCCGTGCCGGCAGGGACGCGCACCATGCAATGGTTCGAACTCATCTCGCCAACGAACGGACAGCGCACGCCGCCCATCCAGACGTGCCCGCCGCCAAGCACCGCTTCCGGCGGGTATCCATCCGAGTAACCAATCGGCAGTACGGCGATGGTCTCTTCCGCGGGTGCCACGTACACCCGGTGATAGCCGACCGACTCGCCCTGCTGCAGCGTCTTCACCTGTGCGATCCGCGCGCGGAGTCCGAGCACAGGCTTCAGCCCTAGATCCGGCTCAGCCTCGCGCGCACCCTCCGAGGGGTAGTGACCATAGAGAAGAATGCCAGGCCTGACCATGTCCAGATGCGCCTCGGGCATGGCAAGCACGGCGGCACTGGAGGCAGCGTGCATGTGGCCGATGTCGATGCCCTCTGCCCTGACCTGCTCGCAAACTCCGACGAAACGCTCGAGCTGTACCTGATCGAAGTCGGGATCCTCGGTAAACACCGTGCTCACGCCGGCAATACGCAGGCGCGAACGCATGCCCACGTAGGTGAGTAGCTCGGCGGCCTCATCCCACGGTACGCCCATGCGGCCGAGCCCCGTGTCGATATGAATCTGCACCGTCACCTCGGCGCGGGCCTGCGCCGCCGAGGCCACGAGACCCGAGATCGCCGAGCGCGAGTCGACCATCTGCTGGATGTCGTTGTCGACCAGCAATTCCGCGCCACCAAGCATCGGGCCGAAGTTCAGAATCGGTTGCGTGATCTCGGCGAGCCTCAGCGCCATGGCCTCCTGCGTGTTGGCCACCATGAAGGCATCGGCCCCCGCCGCGGCGAGCACTCTCGACGCCGAGACGATGCCGTGCCCGTAGGCGGCCGCTTTGACGACCGCCATCACGGGCCGGCCGCCAGCCCGTTCCTTCACCAGGTTGAAGTTCGAGGTCAGATTGGCCGCGTCGACTCCGATCCAGGCGTCGTTGCGCCGGCCCGGTTCGCCGCCGCGGCCGAACTGAGCCGCCGCGGCTTCACGCGTGGATCCTCCGGCGAACGCGCCGCCAACCAGAGCCCCCGCCCCGGTGCGGATGAGATCGCGACGGTCCATCAGTGAACGAACCCGATGTCTTCAGGACGCGGCGAATCGCCTGGATCTTCGACCTCACCGAACTGTTCCTCGTACTTACGCAGGTTGTCGGCCAGCGCCGCAACGATGCGCTTGTAGTGCGACGGCGACACGATCACGCGCGAAACCAGGTGCCCGCGAGGCCCCTCGCCCGCCGGGGTCACCGCGAAGAAGTCCATGACGAACTCCTCGGGTGTATGACTGACCGACATCAGGTTGGCGTACCGACCCTTGAGCGCCTTGTCGCTCGCCGAGATCTGCACATGGCCGTCCTGGCTCGGAACTGCGTCTTCTTCTTTTTCTTTAGCCATCGCGCGTCACCTTTGAGATTCGTATTTGATCCAAGGCGGCCATCTTATCGACTCCCCCCGCCGTGTCCACCGGGAACGGGGCAACTGCCGGCAGCGCCCCACGGGGACAGCGCAGATGATGAGTTTGCGCCACCGCCGGACCCGGCTATCATGGGCACTTGCTGAGTCCGTGTGACGGCACTCGCCAGCCAAGGACCTTCGATCCGGCGGCAACCCAGGTGGGCGCGTAACTCAGCGGCTAGAGTGCCATCTTCACACGGTGGAAGTCGGAGGTTCGATTCCTCCCGCGCCCACTCTTTTAACTGGTTCAAAGCAATCAACTTACGCGCGCTGAGACTGCAGTCCGCGAGTCGCTCGCTACGTCGTTCGCTTAGTTCTTACTTAGGCTACAGGGGCGCATCCCCGCGTACCTGACCGTACGTGTGGACGCGGCCAGACGGCCCGGCTCGTAGGAACGCGTGGTGCCCGAGTGTAAGAACTTACACTCGGGATGGAGTCTTGGCGCGAACTTCGCCACGGCAGGAAGAGTATGCAAATTGCATCCAGCGTTTGCCAGCGGCCGAGACAGATCAGGGAACCCGCCGCTGCAATCCTTACGCTCTTTGCCCCGTGTTCATGGACGCCGGCCGCTCGGTATCACCGGCAGGATGAGGCGCGAGGGGTATTGCTCTGAATGCTGGATCGTGTTTCGCGCGATGATCCACTTCGTCTCATCGTAGTTGTTGCCGCCGGTGTTCAGGTTGCGTTCATAGAGCGGGAAGTTGCTGCTCGAGACCTGCAAGCGGATCCTGTGCCCAGGGGCGAAGTAGTTGCTGGTGGCGTCCAGGTCGATCCGGATCTCGTATACTTCGCCATCCTCCATCCAAACCTTCTCGGTAAACCCTTCGCGATAGCGGGCGCGAAGGATCGAGCCTTGGATGTTGTAGGCCGTTCCGTCCGGATACACGTCGACGAGCTTGGCGGTGAAGTCGGTGTCCTTCGCCGATGACCCCACATAGAACACGGCGGTGATCGGACCCGTCACCTCAACGCCCTCTTCGAGCGGCGGCGTGGTGTAGATCAGCACGTCGTTGCGGACCTCGACGGTCCCTTGATCGATGGCGCCGGCGGCGGTACCCCAGGAAGTCCCGCGCGGACCACCCGTCGACGGCACCGGTTGAGCGGGGTCGTAGACGAACGAATCCGGCGGCTCGTCGCCGGGACGCTCGGTCGAAAGCCTGCCGTCGCCGTAACGGCTATTCGCGTCGCCGCCGCTGTGTAGGAAGTACTCGGTGTATTCGGTTTCGGGCAACGGCCAGGCATCCGCCGCCCGCCACTCGTTACTGCCCATCGTGTAGTACTGGACTTTCGGCATCTCCGTGATGCCGTTTTGCTCGCCCTTCAGCCAGTACTCGAACCACTTGATGTAGAGCGAGAAATAGTCGAGCCGCGCGTCTCCGACATCCCGATCGCCCACAACGGTCTGCTGAGTGGCGCTCTCGTAGCTGCAATGGGTCGTCGGGGCGATGATGAGGAACTGATTGTCGGCGGCGATGTCGGAGGTCGCGTGCTCGCGGAAGTAGTTGAACTCGTAGATCGTTTCGTCGACGCTGATGTCGTACCAGGAACTCACGTGGAGCGCCGTCGCGGCGATGGTCTCGCTGCCGTCGTAGTACCCCATCGTGTCG
>Ga0115002_10005918_pt1 | contig 14263 bp, 15 predicted proteins | sample ArcticOcean_MG_C_8_FD_89576 | JGI IMG/M metagenome (GOLD analysis project Ga0115002, IMG submission 89576) | Marine microbial communities from western Arctic Ocean - ArcticOcean_MG_CB11_86 | ecosystem: Environmental > Aquatic > Marine > Oceanic | place: Arctic Ocean: Canada Basin | collected... | reverse complement strand
GTCTCGGCGGCTTGGTCAGTGATTGCGCATTAGTCGGAGGCTTTCTTGTCGTTGCGGTAGATGCCTGAGGAAACCCCGACCTTGGTGCCGTCTTCGCGGTACGCGACCCAAGGCCCTTCGAATTTCCCGTTCTTGTACGTACCCTTGGACCAAAGCTGACCGTCGTCGTAGTACGCGACCCAAGGCCCTTCGAATTTCCCGTTCTTGTACTCGCCCTTAGACCAAAGCTGACCGTTGTCGTGGTACCAGAGCCAAGGCCCTTCTTGTTTTCCGTTCTTGTACGCGCCCTTGTACCAAAGCCGACCGTTGTTGTAGTAGATGACCCAAGGCCCTTCGCGTTCCCCGTTCTTGATCACGCCCCGTGACAGCCCTTCATCCACTTTCCCAGTGAAGGGAACGTCCGTGAATTTCTTGTAGTAGCGGCCGTCAGCTTCAACGAGGTCGTCCATCGAGGTCGCAAAGGCAACCGACAGAGTCAGGCAGAGGGCAAGTAGGGCAGTGGCTAGGATGCGGGTCAATCGCTCATGTTATCGATGTGATCGGGTTAGCGATGTGATGGCGGACACTTGAAAGACTCGACGCTTTAGCCTGCGTCGCGCCGTCCTCTAAACGAGCTACCTTATTTTGCCCTTATTCGTTATCCTTCGGGCTCCAACAAACGTTTGCCATACCTCCTCGTTAGTCATTGATATTTAGTTGGTCTTTTCGTAGAATTTTTCCAGCAAGCCTTTGATTTAGTTGAATAAGCACGAGCCTCTTAATCACCGGGTCCGGGGTTCAAATCCCCGATCTCCCTCCAGAATTTCGCTTTTGCCGGTTATTTGGACCGGGCCGGCGGCACCTCCGACCTCGGAATATTTTTGTCCAATTCGACTGATCCCCACGGCCCTGAAAAGCAAGACTTTATCCGCGAGATCGTGCGCCAAGATCTGGACGGTGGGGTTCACCAGTCGGTGGTTACGCGCTTTCCGCCGGAGCCGAATGGCTACCTCCATATCGGTCATGCAAAATCCATCTGCTTGAACTTTGGAATCGCGACCGAGTTTGGTGGGCAGTGCCATCTGCGATTCGATGACACCAACCCGGCGAAAGAGGAAGAAGCGTATATCGAGGCCATCCAACGCGATGTGCGTTGGCTCGGCTTTGACTGGGCCGATCATCTACACCTCACATCAGATTATTTCGAACAACTTTTTACCTGTGCGGTACACCTCATTGAGATCGGTAAAGCCTACGTCGATGATCTCAGCGCGGACGACATGCGTACCTATCGTGGCACCCTGACGGAACCGGGGCGCGACAGTCCGTTTCGGGATCGGACGGTCGACGAAAACCTCGGTTTGTTTCAGCGGATGCGTGGGGGTGAATTTGGTGATGGTGCGTGCGTGCTGCGCGCCAAGATCGATATGGCTGCGGGCAATATCAATCTCCGCGATCCCGTATTGTATCGTGTTATCCATGCGCCGCATCCACGGACCGGATCAACGTGGTGCATCTATCCGACTTACGATTTTTCCCACGGCCAATCCGATGCTATCGAGGGTATCACGCACTCGTTGTGCACACTGGAATTCGAAGACCACCGCCCGCTTTACGATTGGTTCCTGGACAACTTGCCTGTAACGGCGCGGCCAAAGCAGTACGAATTCGCCCGACTCAACCTTTCGTACACTGTGCTTTCAAAGCGGCTGCTGATCCAATTGGTGCAAGAAGGCCGCGTCGACGGTTGGGACGATCCGAGGATGCCAACGATTGCGGGGCTGCGCCGGCGCGGCGTGCCGCCTGAAGCGATTCGGCAGTTCATCTCCAATATCGGCGTTGCCAAGGCAAACAGTGTCGTCGACGTTGCGATGTTTAATCACGCCGTGCGCGAAGTCCTCAACAAGGTGGCTTTGCGAAGAATGGCGGTGATGCGCCCTCTCAAGGTCGTGATCGAGAATTTTCCCGAAGGCGATACCGTCATGCTTGAGGCGGTCAACAATCCAGAAGATCCCAGCGCCGGGCGCCGCGAGATCCCGTTTTCGCGCGAGATCTATGTCGAACGCGACGATTTTATGGAAGACCCGCCCAAGAAGTTCTTCCGTCTGTCGCCTGGCCGTGAGGTACGTTTGCGCTATGCATATTTCATCACTTGCAACGAGATCATCAAAGATGCCGCGGGCGAGGTGATTGAGTTGCGCTGCACCTACGACCCAGCCACGCGTGGCGGAGATTCACCGGATGGACGCAAGGTCAAGGCGACGCTGCACTGGGTATCAGCGGCCCACGCGAGAACCGTGGAAGCCCGAATCTATGACCATCTGTTCACACGGCCGGACCCGGGTGCAGAGGGCGCCGTGATTGACGACATAAACCCTGCGGCCCTAGAGGTCGTCCACGACTGCAAGGCGGAGCCTGCGGTCGCTGAGACGCCGATGGGGCAGCCGATCCAGTTCGAACGATTAGGTTATTTCTATCCCGATCTCGACGCGACACCGAGTGTGCCGGTGTTCAACCGCACCCTAGGTCTTCGTGATGGCTGGGCGCGTGCTCAGGCAAAGGGGAAGGCGGCGGGTTAGCGCTCGCCTATCCGAGGTTGTCCTGCCGTGGACGCGTCGAACGATCACTCCAGTGTTTTAGTGCTGTCAGCCGCCAGTTCGAAGGCCCCCGTCAGGAGGCTCAGGATACGGATATTGTTGTTCAGCACGTGGCGTGCTTCGGGCCGCGCGTCATCAACAATCTTGGTTGCGCGTTTTATCAGATCGCCCCGGATCAGCGATAGAATGTCCTACAGCTTGTGGCCGTCTGGCTTTTCTTCGGTGGAGAGAAAATGCGTCGTATCGAGGTTCCAACAATCAAATCATCGTCGCAGGCGGTTCGATCCCCAACGCTTTTTGACCGAAAGGGATCATCCCCCGGTCGTAATTAACGGCGATCTGCGTGGCAGCGGCGTTGAGGTCCCGACACTGCCGTTGAACCGGATTGCCGTTGAAGATTCCCATGGCACCCATGGTGCTGGCAAGCCGATCTAGAGCATTTTGGCACATTCGCGTGGCAAAGGCCCGGTCCCGGGTCATGGCGCGCACAGTATCGGTGTCGGGCGCCTCTCCGGCCTCGCCAAAGCAACGGAGTCGATGGATTTGGGCCTTCAGCACGCGGCGGGCGGTATCGATCTCCGCGGCCGATTCGGCGACCCGCAGTTGCACTGTAGCCTGGTTGGCTACTGCTTCGCCGGTCATCACACCGACGCGGATGCCGGTGATTTCGACGTAGGCTTTTAGCCCTCCCTCGGCCATGCCAACGATCGGCCCCAGAAGACTGGTGCCAAAATAGCCGGCCAGGGGTAGGCGCCAGATAGCCGGGCCATCGGGTAGCCCCCCCGGCGGGCTGGCGCCCCAAAAATCAGCCATCGGGAGTGCTCGGTCGGCGGGGACAAATGCCCCCTCCACTAGGATGTCTTTGCTTCCGGTGCCGCGCATGCCCGACACGTGCCATGTGTCCTCAATAACCCAGTCTCGAGCTGGAATCAGCATGAAATGCGGTGGTCCTGCGGGCACGTCTTCCGCGGGCGAAACGGTCCCCGAGATGAGAATCCAATGGGCGTGATCGATGCCGCTGGCGAATTTCCAACGGCCAGACAAGCGAAAGCCACCTTTTTCGGGCGTGACGCGGACGTCCTTCTGGACCGAAGCGTTGGCGACAAGTGTGTCGGGGCCGTCGCCGTAGATTTCCTCCTGAACCGACTGGGGAAACCGGCAGGCATAGCTATTGTTGGCGGCTACCACCGTGGCAATCCATGCCGTGGACGGGCAGGCTTGGGCCAATAGACGGCCCAAATCGAACTGGATACCCCACGGCGCGCCGTCTCCGCCATACAACTTGGGCTGAAAGTGGCGTAGCAAATGTTCCCGGTACAGCGCGAGCATCGCCTCATCGCGGACCTGTCGTGCTTTTTCCGTTTCGTCAGCATGGGCCGCAAGCTCGGCCGCGAGGTTGGCGGCTCGAGCAAGCGTTGGAGCCCATTCCTCCTCAGCGGACTCATTACAGTGCCCTAGCGTCATGCTGACTTCGCCAAACTAATCTTGCCGTTGCCCGAGAGGAGCACCGCGATTGGGCGAGTTTTCTCGAAGTGGGCGAAAACAATCATGCCGATCACCGTTATTGGTACGCAAAGGATCGCGCCCACGATGCCCCAAAGGCTACCCCAGATAACGAGCGACAAAATCACCACGAGCGGACTGAGATTGAGTGTACTGCCCATAACGCGTGGTTCAATGAAGTTGCCGATAGTCATCTGGGTCACGCCAAGGGCGGCAACAACAATGACGAACGGGATCGGCGAGCCAAACTGCACCAGGGTCAGAAGGGCTGGGAATATGACACCGAGTAGCGATCCGATGGTTGGGATGAAATTCAGCAAGAAGATGACGAACGCCCAGAACGCGGCAAAATCGACACCAACCAGAAGCAAGATTACGAAGCTAAGCGCTCCGGTCGCCAAGCTCATTACTGTCTTGATCCAAAGGTAGGACTGAATCTGGCTCTGCATGTGATGCAGGAGCGCGCGGAACTCGTCTTCGCGACCACTCTCGGCAAACATGGCTTTCATCTTCTGATCGAAGCTCCGCTGCTCGATCATCAGGAAGAGGACGTAAATAAATATGATCCCTGCGTTCCCGACAATACCGGTCGCCGCGGCTGCGAAGTTGGAGACCAGCTGGCGCAAGTCCAATTCTCCCATTACCTGGCTCAATTGAGGTGCTTGGCTGAGTCCGAAGAATGCTGCGATATCAGCGATAAGGCGCTCGAGGTTAGCCTGATAGCCGGGCGCGGCCTCGATTACCTGAACGATGTTGTCGCCGATCATGGTGCCAATCGCGACCAGGAACACAACGATGGTGATGAGAGCGGCGGGTAGGCCGACCCAACCCGGAAGATGCCATGATGCGATGCGCACGCGGCCGAAAAGGCGAACCAGGGCATCGAGCAAGTACCAAATTACGACCGAGATCGCGAGCGGGATTAGGATGTCGCGACCAGTAACCAGCAGAACGGTCGACAGAGCTACGATGCCGACGGAAACGCCAAAGGCCATTAGGTTCGCTGGGGATTGCATGTGCTTTCCTCGTATTGGGTGGCACAATTTAGCATGCCGGGGATGCCAATGCTGTGGTGGCGCCGTCTATACTAACCCGTGCTGATAAAAAGGAGGTCTCGGTGGTTGAACGTACCGCGCAATCCATGATCGACGCGATCGACCGCTATTTCGACTCGGTTGACAACGGCGACGTTCCCGGGACGCTGACCGAGCTTACCGCTGACTGTGTGATCTCGGTGATCACGGATGGCGTCAGCCACAAGGGCCGCGACGAGGCCATTAAGGCGATGTTCGAACGCCGGCTTGAAACGGTAAACGATGCATGGCACGGCAACCGGCGCTATGTCGCCGATCCTGCTTCGGGGATCGCTTCAACCCGATTCGACGTCCGCCGCACTGGTAAGGACGGTAGCAAGATTGCTATGGACAACATCAACTTCTTCGAATTCGAGGGCGCCAAGCTGCGCCGCATTTCAATCTGGATGAGTGGCGAAAATACGCTGCGCTAGTTTGCGCTGCGCGCTGTGAACCCGCCATCCACCAGAATTTCGGTCGCGGTGACGTATTTCGCCTCGTCGGAAGCAAGGTAGAGCGCTGCATAGGCTACATCCCAGGCGTCGCCCATGTGTCCCATCGGGCACATTTCGTTGCGCCGCGCAACAGTTTTTTCCAAATCTCCGCCGTGGTACTGGCCTGCCACGCGGTGGGCAACTAACGGCGTGTACATCAGCCCCGGGATTACGGTGTTGGCGCGGATACCACGTTGGACGTACTGCATCGCGACTCCACGGGTGAATTGAACCAAGCCCGCCTTTGAGGCGCGGTAGGCAATCAGGTCACTGCCGTAATAGGTCATGCCCGCAATTGAGGCGACGTTTACGATTGCACCGCCACCTTGCGCTTCCATGACCGGAAGGGCTCCCTTGCAGGTTAGAAATACGCTCTTGAGGTTGAGGTCGATGTTGGCATCCCAATCTTCTTCGGCCATTTCGACCGGGCCACCAGGCACCGAACCGCCAACATTATTGTGCAAAATGTCGATCCGCCCGTAGGCCGCGACACATGCTTCGATCATCTTCCGAACGGCCGTTGAGTCCGTCACATCCGCAGTATGGGCAACGCACGTTCCGCCTTCTTCCTCGACGATTCGGCGAGTTTCCTCAGCGGCTTCTTGGTTGACGTCGGCCCCGTAGATTTTTGCGCCCTCTCGCGCGAACAAGACCGCGGTCGCTTTTCCATTGCCCCAGCCTTCGCCGACCGAGCCAGCGCCGGTAATTAGCGCAACTTTGTCTTGTAGTCGACCGGCCATACCAATCTCCATTTGTTCATATGTAGGTACGAAGGGGTGCCGAAACGTCTACGGGCAAAGCGCCTACCTGGTGGCGCCGTATACCATCCAGGGCACTGCGGACGCCGCAGAGTTGTCAAGGATAACTTTGTCTGCTGCGAAGCCTGCCTGTTCCGCCGGCTCGTGCAGATCCATGTCATGCAGCGTGCCCCAGAACGGCTCACTATTGTAATGAGTGCTCCAATCGCGCGTGAACGCGGTGAACGGATCGGCCTTTTGGTTAAAGAAAGGCACGTCGCCGTGTAGCACTATGCCTCCAGAGTTCAACAGCCTGTGGCACTCGCGCATAATCGTGTAGAGAGCCTTGTGCGAGGTTTCATGCAGTAAGATATGCGACACGATCAAATCGAACGACGCATCGGGGAAGTCCGTCGCTTCGGCATTTTGCTGCGAGAAATGTATCGCATGGCCGAGGCTCTCCGCTCTTGCCTGGGCATACCGCAGGACCGGCGCGCCAACATCAATGGCGTGAAGTTCGGCATCTGGAAAAGCGGCCGTGTAGGGCAGGGTGCAATGGCCAACGGCACAGCCCATATCGAGGATGCGCTTCGGTTTGAAGTCCGGCCGATGCTGTTTGATCCACTTAATGACGCTAAGACCCATGTCTTCGTTGTAGGGACCCATGCTTCCCATCGCGAACATATAGACCCCCGGGTCGTAGATCGCGCCGGCGGTGACATCGTCGTCGGCCCGCTCCGTGTAGTAGCTGCCGGGCATTAAATGGATGTCGACCGCGGATTGGTATCGAGGAATTGGGAGCGATGGATCAAGTCGCAGCGTGGTGTGTTTCGCTTTGGCGCGGATGGTTCGGGCGCGATCGCTCAGCTCTTCGTGGCGGCGGTAAGCGATGGCCTCGCCGACCTCTTGCTTCAGTTCTTGGTAGAGCCGCGAAAGGGAGCCTGACATTTGCCAATAGGGGTCGTGCTTGATTGAGCGGTGGACCTCATGGCGGTTCTTGGGCGCCCGACCCAACTCGCGTTCGATCTCTGGCTCGACCCGGTGCTCAAAGATCGGCTTGGCGCCGGGCGCGATGTCATGGGTGACATGCTCTTTGAAGCTAAAAACAAATTCCATCCGCGCGGCTTCGTCGTGATCAGTGGACGGTAGCATCGCGTGGGGACCGGGATGAGGCATGACAATCTCCTAGTGGGCGTGGTCAACATACCATGACGGCGGTGGACCGGTAATGTTGGGCCTAGGCGGGTTCCGCCCGACGCGCGAGGATTGCGGCCTTCATCTCGGCGCCGAAAATGAACAAAACCGTATTGGCGTGAAATACGCTAGCGTCAGCACCATGCCGCCTAGGCTGCCGTGTGTAACCCTGAAGTCGTTCAAGTTGCTTTGGTAGAGCTAAAAATCGGCAGTGAGCGCGATTCATTAAACAGCAGGCGACGCTATCAAATGGGCGTCGCATGCTGTTCAAGCACCGATGGCACCACTTGATTCGAAAGCGCAACCAATGCCTGGATTGCCTGACTTTTCTCCAAGTCGAGGCCCGGCCCTAAACGCCAATGATCGGCGCGAATGGTATCTAAGCGCCTGGCCCCTCGAAACCTGCTGGGCAAAGGATACCAGGCCGCCTTATGCAAAAATCTGTGTGGTTCAAGAATTGTTGTCCCTTTAGGCAAGGGCTCGCATAATCGCACTGTATGAAAATGGAGGTACTAATGGCCGTCGCTGAAACTGAACTAGAGCGCAGAATTCTAAAGCCAAAACTAGCGACCCAGGAATCGGTCAAGGGCTACGGCTATTTGATCGGCGGCACCAAAAGCAAATCGTCGGACACGCCGACCTTCTATGGCGCGGCGGTGCAGACCAGTAAACCCGCTCCTTTCGTGTCGAATGACGATACTTCGCTTTCGCTCGCCACTATCAATCCGCGCCCCATGGAAGTCCGCTGGATGGAGTATCACAACAAACACACTCAAACGTTCATACCGCTTGAGGGTAAGCCGATGATCGCCGTTTTGGGCAAGCCGACCTGTCGGCGTCCAGATGGATCCTGGGATGAATCGAAAGAGCAAACCCCCGACATCGATAGTGTGGAAGCCTTCTACTTCGATGGCGCGGCCGGGTTTGTGATGAACATCGGCACGTGGCACGAATTCCCGTTTGCCGTTGAACCGGATTCGAACGTTGTCGTTATCCTCACTAATGAAACGACCGCCAATCTTCAAAACGTTGTCGACGGCGAAGCGCACGGCGATGATCTTTGCAAACGTGATTTACAGAAGCGGTTTGGCGTCGTTTTCCAAGTCGAGGTTTAGGCCCACCTCGACTGCACCAGACGGAAGGTCTGCAAGGACCCGTCGTGCTCACTCACATTGAGGTATTGGTTTTCTACGATCAAGTGGCGATCGACCTTTCGGGTTTTGATTTCCGGAATGCCGATATGGGAGAATCACCTTTGATCTCCGCATACCTGGTCGAGGCGGATCTTGGCGGTGTTGATCTTAAGCGCTCCTACCTCTAGTTGGCTGCATTAAAGAACGCGCAATTCAAGTCTGGCAACTTGACTGACGCCAATCTCAAGGGCGCAGATTTGGCCGGTGCTGCGCTCAAGCGAGCGATCTTAAGTGGCACCAATATCGAAGGTGTACGGGGTCTAAAGGCTCGCCAGCTTGAAGATGCACGCGGCGACGAGAAAATGCGTTTGCCGGACGAGGACTTCGTTCATACGACCGTTTCTTAAGTTCGGGGCGGGGGTAGGGCGTGTTTGAAATTGAACGCGCCTTCGCACGGTCCGAATAGTCGGATCTGCTCGAGCCGGACCCTGGCTTCCTCCACCGTGGGGATTGTGCCCGCCGGGTGCCACCACATGACGAGGTCTCGGGTGGCGGAGGGTTCAAACCAATCCTTACGAGCGGCAAACACAAAACGGTGGTCGCTCTTGTACGTGTAGGCGTGGAGCGCCTCGACGGATTTCCAAAGTGACATATTGAGCAAGATCGTTGCGCCCATCGGTCGGATGCCGGTCGAATCACCAGTGTTATCTTGAAGGCGCCAGACGAATCCTGGCGAGACACCTGCAAGCTGATTGATTCTGTCCAACGCGTCGATAAATCCCTGCATCTCGGGATCGTCGAGCGGATGGCGCATCGTCGCGACGTTGAACTGAGCGAGATGGTACTTGACCACCGGACTAGCCCGAGAAGTGTCCACAAGTAACGAGAATCTTGCCGTCGCGATCAGCCCCACGTCGGTTGGCATGGTCTAGCGCGTCGGCGACATTTTCTAGTGGGTAGATGGCGGCGACTTTCGCAGTGAGGTCGCCTTTGCCAACGAGGTCGGCGACCTCTTCACGGATCGTCCGTTCGCGATCGGGTCCGTAAAGCGACTTGAAGGTGCGCGACATCATAAACCCTTGGAAGCGCAAACCGCGGCCAAGTGACAACTCCTTGGGAATTACCGGGTCTTCGCCACTCATCAAGCCGTAGTTGACGATCAAGCCGAGTTCGCCGAGACAGTGGGCAAGCCACGCCGTGCCCTGTCCGCCGGAGACATCGAGTCCCAGTTTGATATCGGCGCCGCCGGTCACCTCTGCCACCTGCTCGTGAAGATCAGGGCCATCCTTCACAACGGCATCCGCGCCAATGGCTTCCAACTCGGGAATGACACTATCCCGCCGGACCGCGGACACAGTGCGTAATCCCATCGTCTTTGCCATCTCGATCGCATAGCGACCGCAGGCCGAATTGCCGCCGTTCTGTAAGATCCAGTCCCCCGGTTTGTGCTCAACGAACGCGTTGACCAGAAGCCAACTCGTTACAGGATTGACCGTCGCCATTGCGAGTTGCAGGGCGTCGCCTTCCGGCCGCACTTTGATGAGGTCATTTTCAGGCAGACGCATTTCGTCACGGCAGGCCCCTGACGATAGCGGCGGGATGGCGCGCTCACCGACAGAGAACTTGGTCACGGCATCACCCACAGAAAGCACGCGCCCAACACCTTCGGCCCCTGGCGTGCCGCCGGGACTCGGTCCAGAGAACGGGCGAATGCCCGTGACCCGGTATATATCGGCGATGTGAAGACACGCTGCTTCCATCCCCAAGAGGACGTCATACGGACCCAGGGGGCCGGAGCCTTCATCGGTAATGTTGACGACGTCCTGTGGGTCGCCGAATGCGTCGTAGCGGGCCAATCGTGCCATAAGTACTCCTCGTATACTGAGGTCAGCTTAACGCCTTGCCTTGATGACGCGAAGGCCGTGTGGTTGATTGCATCCCCTCACCACAGGGCAACCCAGCGGGGATAACCGGTGACGAAGATCGACCAACCTGACAGTCCTCGCCTGACTTCCATTGAGGGTGGGCTGCTCGAACGCTTTCCCGATCCAGTCGTCATTGTGGACTCGAACCGTCTTGTCGTTGCGGCCAACAAACCGGCGCGAGATTTGCTGCCGAGCAACTACTTCGGTCGTGATTTGGCCATGTCTTTGCGACATCCGAATGTACTCGCCGCGGTCGACAGCGCATTTTCGTCAGGTATCGACGAAGATTGCGAAATCACGCTGCCCGGCGCGGTCCCGCGAATGTTCGATTTGCGGGTGTTCTCTTTACGGAACGAGGCATCGAGCCGCGTTGAAGCCGTTCTGATCTTCCGCGACGTCACGTCAGCTAAACGATCTGATCAGATGCGCGCGGATTTTGTTGCCAATGTCAGTCACGAATTGCGCTCACCCCTGTCTGCCATGATTGGGTTCATTGAGACGCTTCGCGGTCCCGCTAAGGATGATAGCGAGGCGCAGGTGCGTTTCCTCGCGATCATGCAGGGCGAGGCCGAACGTATGAGCTACCTGATTCAAGATTTGCTTTCGCTCTCACGCGTGGAGGTCAATGAACACATAGCGCCGACCAGTGCCGCCAAAGTCGATACGATTCTGAAGAGCTTGAAAGAAATGTTGGCACCGCGCGCGGCGGAGAGGAACATGACCATCGAGCTTGATATCTCGAAAGGCCTTCCCAGCGCGATCGGCGATCCGGATCAGTTGCACCAGGTCTTTCGTAATCTGGTCGACAATGCGATCAGCTATGGGAAGGAAGGCACGCCAATCCGGGTGGGCGCCCAGCGCGTCGACCGAATGCCGCGGATCGGGGGCCTTGGGGTCGCGGTGTCAGTTCGCGACGAGGGCGATGGTATTCCTGATGAACAAATTCCCCGGCTAACCGAACGATTTTACCGCGCGGACAAGGGGCGTTCTCGGAGCATGGGTGGGACGGGCCTTGGCCTCGCGATCGTCAAACACATCGTCAGCCGCCACCGTGGTGCGCTCGCAGTCGAAAGCCAGGTCGGTAAGGGGGCAACCTTCACGGTAACAATCCCGGCGCGACCCGAGCAAGACCGGTCGAGCACCACCATCGTTGAGCCTCTGCAATTGGGCGAATCCCCTGAGAGGGCCGGCGACCAATGAAACCCTATATACTGGTCGTCGAAGACGAGGCGCCATTGCTCGAAGTCCTGCGCTACAACCTCGAGAAGGAAGGCTACCTCGTTGATGTCGCTGAGGATGGTGCAGTGGCGCTTGACAAAGTGCAGCGCAATACACCGGACCTCATCATTTTGGACTGGATGTTGCCCGAGCTCTCGGGCGTCGAAGTGTGCCGTCGGCTGCGAGCGGAACCAGATACCAAAGAGGTGCCCGTGATTATGCTCACGGCCCGCGGCGAGGAGGCCGATCGTTTGAAGGGCCTAGCCAGCGGTGCCGACGACTATGTCGTCAAACCGTTCTCGCCGGCCGAGCTACTGGCCCGGGTGCGTGCAGTCTTGCGCCGTTCGATAGCCAGTGCGCCTGACGAAACGCTAACTTACCGCGACCTCAAGCTAGACATGGCGTCGCACAAGGTGATGCGTGGTGGGCGTACCGTGCACCTTGGGCCAACGGAATTCCGCCTGCTTCGGGTGTTGCTCAAACGGCCCGGTCGGGTTTTCTCGCGCGAGCAGTTGCTCGATTTGGCATGGGGCCGAGATATCTATCTCGAAGTACGAAACATCGACGTACATATTCGACGTTTGCGCAAGCAGCTCAATGCGCCGGGCGAGGCCGACCTCATTCGCACGGTCCGCGGGGCGGGTTACGCCCTAGATGATGAGCCGTGATGGCTAGGAAGCGCAGGCCAGCTTTGCCATAGTAGTTCTATCGTTGGGAGGGGCACATGCTCAAAGGCTACGTCGATACATCAGATGGTCAGATTCACTACCGAATGGCGGGTGAAGCCGGACCCATCGTATTCTGTCTGCACGAGTCACCGGTCTCATCGTGGGAGTTCGAAAAGGCTCTTCCGCTATTGGGTGCCCGCTGTCGCGCCATTGCGTTGGACACGCCAGGCTATGGTCAATCCGACGCGCCGGCCGGTCCTCTGGACATGGCCGGCTATGCGCGGAGGCTGCTCCCGGCGATCGAGTATTTTTCGGCCGGTCAACAGTTTGCATTTGCGACGGTTCATACGGGTACGTCGATCGCGCTGGAGTTGATCACCGAGCACCTCGCGGATCGCACGACCCATGCGGTCTTCTCCGGCGTCCCGATGTTCACACCAGAACAAAGTGCTGCCTTTGCCGCACGTATCAGCGAACCGTCTATTGATGCCGAAGGCGATTTCCTCAATGCGATGTGGAGTACTCGGCGCAAAAATTGGGGTGAAGATACGGACCTCGAAACTATCCATGCCGCGGTCTCCCAACATCTGACGATCTACCCGCGGTACCACTGGGCGTTCAAAGCGGTGTTCTCGTATGATGCCAAGGCGGCTCTGCAAAAACTCACCTGTCCGCTTTATGTGATCAATGCCGCGGGCGACAGTCTGGCGCAGATCGACAAAGAGGCGGCTGCGGTTGTCCCGGGGTCAAAGTTCAAATTGGTGCCGGATGTCGGCGGCCAGTTGCCGTTCCGAGCGCCTGAGATTTACGCCCGTGAGGTGCTCAACTTCATCGGCGCCTAGGCAGCGATCTCGAAGCCTTTACTCGAAGGAGCCCGCCGCGAATTCGCGCAAACGACGATAAGACTCCGCAGAAAAGAGTGCCGTTCGGGACCGAGTGCGGACAACACCGTTCCAAAATGACAAAAATTGCTCGTCGTCGAGGAGGACCAAGCCCAGGTGCGTTACCTCGAAACAATCGTTGCGAACCTCGGTTGCTAGACTGTCACAGCGCCCGATGGAGACGCTGCTGTCGACCTTTTGGTTTTTCAGTCAACTATTGGCTCAACTGATATGCGACGCGTGGTTGTCTAAGTACCAACTCGCGATCTCTTCTCGCGTGGCGATCCACACGTCAGACTTCTTCTGGGCGTAAGCGATAAAGTCGCGTAAGGCTCGAATGCGATAGGCCAACCCGCTGATATGCGGGTGCAGCCCCACGTTCATCATGCGGCCGGTCTTAGCACCCTCGTCCCACAATACGTCCAACTGCTCCTTATAGAGTTGCAGCACTTCGTCGGTTGAAAACCCACGACGGTGAAAATGCGTAAAATCGTTGACTTCGTTGGTGTATGGCGTGGAAACGATCGGACCCGAGTCGGTTTGGATTAAGTATGGCTGATCGTCATTCATCAGATCGCAATAGAAGATCAATCCCTGCTCAGCGATGAGGTCCGCTGTCCGCAACGTGCCACGCAAGCTAGAGGACAGCCAACCCTTCGCCTTCTTCCCGACGACTTTTTCGTACACATCGAGGGTGTTCTGGATGACCTCGCGCTCTTTCGCTTCATCGTTGGCATATTTCCACAGCAACTCGCCTTGCTCGTAGTTGTGGGCGACGATTTCCCAGCCGCGATCGACCGCATGCTGGACCATCTGAGGCCGTTCCAAAGCGGTCTTCGCGTTGATCGTGCAACTGGCTCG
>Ga0115002_10005917_pt1 | contig 14268 bp, 9 predicted proteins | sample ArcticOcean_MG_C_8_FD_89576 | JGI IMG/M metagenome (GOLD analysis project Ga0115002, IMG submission 89576) | Marine microbial communities from western Arctic Ocean - ArcticOcean_MG_CB11_86 | ecosystem: Environmental > Aquatic > Marine > Oceanic | place: Arctic Ocean: Canada Basin | collected... | reverse complement strand
GAATAACTGCGAGCCCCCTGTGTGTGCCCGCCACCATGCGTGATGTTGTCGCCCGTGAATACCCAGGTGAGTGGCTTGCTGCCATCCAGCAATCGCCTGATCTCGCGTAATGCGGGGGCGTCTTCCTGGCTCGACTTGTAAACGCGGACAGCCGGCTGCTCGGTCTCGCTCACCGCTGCGGAACTCGAACCATCGTCGTTCCCCGAGCGCCCGTCAGCAATAATTGCCTTCGCTAGCGAATCGACGGCGGAAGACGGCGACGGTTTTTTTCGATCCGCCGTTTGCTGGTTGATCACCATCATGCGTCGCGCGCGGGACGCCGCTCCTGATCGATTCGACCGGCCTTTCGCCATGTTGGTCTCCAGTTGCGGGAAGCTAAGGAATGACACGTCTGATGATACATCTCAGGATATCCGCGTTGCGAGGGAAAAGGGAGTGGAGACCGGGTTGATGTTATACTGGGTGATCACTCTCAATCGGTCGCTACATCAATCGGCGCTGTTTCATCCCCCATGTTCGATTACCATACAAACATGAAAAGAAGGCTGACATCGACCATCGGAACGGCTGGCCTGCTGATTTTTGTACTCGTGGTCGACCTGCGCGCCGACGAGAAGTCGGCAGCGTTCTTTCGGAAGCAAGTCGAGCCGATCCTGGTGCGACGTTGTCTCGAATGTCATGGCGACGACCCCAAAGGGGGCCTGGATCTGCGGAGAAAGGCGACCTTGCTGAAAGGTGGCGAGTCGGGCGCGGCCGTCGTTTCGGGTAAGCCGGCCGCCAGCCTGCTGTTTGAATACGTCTCGACGAAAGAGATGCCGCCGAAAGATCCGCTGCCGGCCGCCGAAATCGCGATTTTGCGACAATGGATTGCAAGCGGTGCGTATTTCCCCGCCCAGCCGCTTGATCCGTTTTCCCTCACAACCAAGCATCGCGCCGGACGCGATTGGTGGAGTTTGCAGCCGATCCGCAAGACATTGCCACCGGCTGTTCGTAACCCGTCGCGCATCCGCACACCGATCGATCGTTTCGTTCTCTCGCGTCTGGAACAACGCGGACTGACACTCTCACAGCCGGCCGATCGAAAAATACTCATTCGGCGTGTCAGTTTCGATCTGACAGGTCTGCTGCCCACTCACGAACAAGTCCAGGAATTCGTCAGCGATGCGCGGCCCGATGCGTACGAGCGTTTGATTGATCGTCTGCTGGCCAGTCCACATCACGGTGAACGTTGGGCACGGCATTGGCTGGATGTGGTCCGTTTCGCCGAGAGCAACGGCTTTGAACGCGATCGCATCCGCACGAATTTCTGGCCGTATCGCGATTACGTGATTCGGTCGTTCAATGCCGACAAACCGTACGACGTTTTCGTTCGCGAGCAACTTGCAGGTGACGCCCTACAACCGAACTCACCCGAGCACCTCATCGCCACCGGGTTTCTCGTAGCCGGCCCGAAAAATGATGTCGCAACTGTCAGCGAACTGGAACGCTTGCAAACACGTCAGGATGAACTCGACGAGTACGTGACGGCCACTTCCACCACGTTTCTCGGCCTGACCGCCGGCTGTGCGCGTTGCCATGATCACAAGTTCGACCCCATCGACATGCGTGACTACTACGGTCTGACGGCTGTCTTCAGTGGATTGGATCGTGCCGACAGGGTGGTGGCTTCACCTCAGCAACAGGCTCGATACGCGGCCGCCATCGCTCCGGCTCGAAAACGGATCGACGGAACCAAACGCCAGGTCACCCAGATTTTCGACCAAGTCCGCAAACGACTTCGCACTGCTCGTCCGAGGAAAACACCGGAAAAGGCACGCCCTGCAGTCGACATTCGGAAAAACGAAGACGCCTTCAAATCGACCCGTGCTCGTTTCGTACGCTTCACCATCACCGCCACAACAGGCAACAGCCAGCCCTGCTTGGACGAACTCGAAATCTACGGCACGGACGCAAAACATAATTTGGCGTTGGCGAAAAACGGAGCCAAGGCGACCGCCTCATCTCTATTGCCCGGCTACGCGATTCATCAAATTCACCACCTCAACGACGGACAGCACGGCAACGCTCACAGTTGGATCAGCAACCAAGCAGGCAAAGGGTGGGTTCGCATCGAACTGCCCGCAACTGTGCCGGTCCAACGTGTCGTTTGGGGACGCGATCGTGAAGGGCGGTATCTCGATCGACTGGCGGTCGGTTATCACATCGAAGTGTCTCTCGACGGTCGAACCTGGAAACGCGTGAGCGATTCGACAGGTCGAGCTTCTCAAGATGAAAAACGGAAGCTCACCGACGCCGAGGTCATGGCCGCGTTCGACAAGGCAGAGAAGAAACACCACGCACAACTCAAGACCGATCAAACCCGGTTTGAGAAGCAACTGCAAGCCGTCCGTCCGCTACCTGTCGCCTACTCGGTACGTGACAGCGCACCCCTACCTGCCTATGTGTTGCGTCGCGGGAATGTGCGCGCTCGCGGGGAACAGATCCAGCCCAAGGCATTGCACGCCATCAAGAATCTGAATCCCTCTTTGGTTGTCGATCAAGGAGATTCCGGACCGAAACGTCGACTGCGATTAGCCGATTGGATCGTTGACCGACGCAATCCGCTGACGTCGCGTGTGTTCGTCAATCGCTTGTGGCATTACCACTTCGGACAAGGACTCGTCAACACGCCCAACGACTTCGGCTTCAATGGCGATCGTCCGTCGCATCCGCAATTGCTCAATTGGTTGGCGAACGACTTCATGGAGCACGGCTGGAAAATCAAACGGCTCCATCGAATGATCGTCCTCTCCGCCGTTTACCGGCAGCAGTCCGCAGCAATTCCGCAAGCGATTACTAAAGACGCATCGAACCGGCTGCTCTGGCGAATGTCGCCACGACGACTCGACGCCGAATCGCTCCGCGATGCGATTCTGCAGGTGAGTGGAACATTATCGACGAAAATGGAAGGACCAGGGTTCCGGTTGTTCGAGTATCGCGACGGCAACGTACCCGACTATGTGCTCCTCGATAACGCAGGCTCCGAGACGTGGCGGCGGGCCGTTTACCGGTTCAATATTCGCACGTTTCAATCGCCCTTGATGAACGCCTTCGACTGTCCCGACGCGTCGGTCCAAACTCCCAATCGCAGCCGCAGTACGACGGCCTTGCAAGCACTGTCGTTGATGAACAATCGGTTTCCGTTCGATCAATCCAAGCAGTTCGCCGCGCGCGTGACGTCGCTCGTAGGAGACGACCCGGTCAAGCAGGCGATCACCGCCTATCGTTTGGCTCTCCTTCGCGACCCGACGGAATCGCAGCGAACTGCGGCGGCGAAATTCATCCGCGCGCATGGCCTATTCAGCCTCTGCCGCGTACTTCTGAATACCAACGAGTTTCTCTACGTCTTTTGAAAACGAGACGATTGATAATGCCCATTTCACGAACGAACTGCACCGGCTCGCGGCGATTCGTCAGTCGGCGTGATTTTCTGCAGACAATGGGGGGCGGGTTGGGCAGCATCGCCCTGGCCGACTTGCTGCATGCCGACGCAGAGAAATCGCATCGGCAGGCTTCTCATCACAAGCCGACCGCCAAACGCGTGCTCATGCTATTCATGTCGGCCGGTGTCAGTCATGTCGACACGTTCGACTACAAACCCGAGCTGACCAAGTATTCCGGGCAGCCGATTACCGGTAAGGGAAACGTGCAAGATGTCTTCTTCCGCAAGCCGGGCAAGCTCATGCCCAGCCCGTTCGCCTTCAAACAATACGGCGAGAGCGGACGTTGGTGCTCGGAACTGTTTCCGTATGTAGGCCGCAAAGCCGACGACCTCACGTTCATTCATTCAATGGTCGCCGAAGCCAACAGCCACGGCCCGGCCATGCTGGACTTCATGACGGGCGAACCGCGAAACGGGTTCCCATCGCTCGGTGCCTGGTCGGTCTACGGTTTAGGTAGCGAGACGCAGGACTTGCCCGCGTTCGTGGTGATGATGGATCGTGGCATGCCGCCGTCCAGTACAGCCAACTGGGGCAACGGTTTTCTACCGGCTCGATTTCAGGGAACCACGTTTCGTACCAGCGGTGATCCGATTCTCGACCTCAAACCACCGTCCGGATACCGAGACAAAAGCCAACGCGACAGTTTTGACTTCCTCGCCAAGCTCAACGAAGAACACCTTCGCGCACATCCACACGAAAACGAACTGTCGGCCCGCATCGCCGCCTATGAATTGGCCGCCCGCATGCAGGCGAGCGCTCCGGAAGTGGCTGACATCGCACGCGAGTCACAGGCCACGCATAAATTGTACGGCACTGATCGGGTCGACGGTCAACAGGCCAACTTCAGTCGAATTTGCTTGCGAGCCCGCCGGCTGCTCGAACGGGGAGTGCGTTTCGTCACGGTGTTCAGCGGCGGGTCGAACAACAAGCAGCCCAGCAATTGGGACGCCCACAGCAACATCGAAACCAATCACCGCCCCAACGCGATGATGGTCGACCAACCGATCGCGGCGTTACTCACCGACTTGAAATCTCGCGGCCTGCTCGAGGACACACTTGTGATCTGGACCGGAGAATTCGGCCGCACGCCAACAGCCGAAGGTTCCAAGGGACGCGACCACAACATCAGCGGCTTCACCCTCTGGATGGCGGGCGGGGGAATGAAACCGGGGCTGGCTTACGGAGCGACCGACGAAATCGGCTTTCAGGCTGTCGAGAACCCCGTCCCCCTCACCGACCTGCACGCCACCATCCTGCACGCCCTGGGCCTGAACCACGAACGGCTGACCTACTATTACAACGGCTTGCAGCGCAGACTGACGGGCATTGCAGGTAACGTGGTGCGTGGCGTTCTTGCGTAAATGCTGCGACCACCAATGCACGATTCAGCCTTTCGGCTTTGCGTCGCCGGCCTTCTCAGGTCGAGGTGTCATCTCGTAGATGCGGACCACGCCGTCGTGGCTGTAGTATTCGCCCTCTTTCGTCTTGCGACCGTTGCCTCCGTTGATGCCTCGGCCGTTCGGTTCGAACTGCGCGACGGCTAATCGCAGGCCGTCGGGGTGGATGCTAATGTCTCGCCCGCCGGGCAGTTTTTGGATCTCATGAAACGGCTCGGCACCGTCGAGTTTCCAGAACCACATGGCCCCGGCACGTTCGCCGTTGCCGCCCACGCCGATAAGAAATCCGTCAGAGTGGAAGGTCACGCCTTCCACGAAAACGCCATGCACCTTGTACTCGACTTCGTGATCCTTCGGGCGTAGCAGTTCGGTTTGCTTTCCGGACTTCCAGTCGATTTGCACGACCCCTGGAAACCCGGCGACCGTGCTGCCCTTCAGGTTTGTAATTCCCGAGCAAACAAGTTGTTGGCCGTCGCCGCTGAATGCCAAATCGCGAACCGCGCCGCTGTCGTAGAGATCATGTTGCCGAACGTAGAGCACAGAGGCGTCGATGTCGCGAACAGGTTTGCCCGTTGTGACATTCCAATGCTTGACCACACCGGTCAGGTCACCGCTGACGAGACTGCCGTCGGTGGGGTGAAACGCCAAACTGTAAATTTCGGACGCATGGCCTGCCAGATCGCGAACTGGTTTGCCGTCGGCTGCGTTCCACAAGCGGACCACTTGGTCATTTCCGGCTGTCGCAACGAGCGCTCCATCGGGAGAGACGGCCAGCGCGCGAATCCAATTCGCGTGCGCCTGCGGAACGTCCCACTTCGGTTTCAAGTCGGCCGAGGCGTACGCTCGACAACACGGTCGGCCCCAGGTATCGACGGAAAACAGATGAACGCCATCGGGATGAAATGCGAGATCGGTGACCCAACCGTGGTGTCCGGCTCCGGCGGTTTGCTCGTCACCGTCGAGTGTCCAACGTTGGACGGTGCCATCATAGGCTCCGGCGAAGACGTTCTTGCCACAGGGGCTGAACCCGCAGCAATCAAACTGCCGCTCGTATTTGAAAACCGTCGACGCCCATGTGGCAGCCGGGTCGGCAGACTGAGTCTCGGTGGCGATCATGACGCGTTTACTCGCAGAGGGAACGTGCCGACAACACGACTCCGCAAGTATAAGTGAACGCTGATCCCTTTGCACTCGAATTTCAGTCGACGTCGCTAGGCGTCACGCAGATTCGTCGAGGTCAGCGGGTAGATCGTGCTTGCCATTGGGATCGATTGCCAGCAAACCATCACGGCTGATCTGGTAACAGACCCCCGCCGTTCGACCGGCCAACTGAAACTTCAGCATTCCCAAGGCGATCAGCTTGCCGTGAATTCGCGGCAAATGGTCCTCTTCCAAACCTTCGACAGACGAGACGCGGGGCACCCAGCCGTCATGCTCGGGGTCGAGTGACTTTGCCTGCTGACCCAGCGCCTGATAGGCCGTCAGCACACGACGCCAATCGTCGTTTCCACGGAGTTCTTCCAGCGCGATCTCGAACATGCTGGGAGTATCGGCGGGCTGTCGCCACGCTTGCAGCCTGACGCCCTCCGGCGACACGACCGCTACAGGCGGACCGTCAGAGTTTCCCAAACCGGCACGACCGTCGATCCGTCGGTGTTGGGGATTTGGCTCAAGTTGCAGGGTCGGTCACATATTCGTCGCCATATCGTCCGCGTCTCCCAGTACCGCGTTGAGGGCGGCATTCAAATCGCTGTCGTGCTCGTGGTCGCGGGAGTAGATGCGGAAGATCGAGAAGCTGATCGGTAGCGACCGAAACAGCTCGTCATCGTTCAATTCTTGAGGCGTTCCCTGAGCCGGATCCAGCACGAAATTCTGGCCACCGGCCGGTCGTCGTCCGCTGGGTCGGTGGTAATGCCGGGCGACATCCACCCGCAGCGGCAACTCGCGTAACGCGGCTGGTAACTTCTCACGGACACGGCGTTCCACCAGATCCGGCTCGGAAAAGATCGTCGTCCGTTCCGACATGGCCGAGTGAAAGTTGATCGTCCGTTCGCACGCCATCTTCCAACTGACCTTGCGCTCCAACAAGGAATCCCAGCGTTCGCCCAGCATCTTGAGCGACTCATCGTCGCTGCCGGACCAACGGGAGACGTCGATCAGGAAGGACGATTCGGTCAACCGGCGGTAGCGGTCGAGGTCGTCAAGCGGACTGCCTTGGAACAGTTGGGCCATCGTCTCGCCGAACAACTCTTCGAGAGCCAAGTCGATCGCGCGGACCGTGCGGTGAAAATAAATCGTGCGAAACAGGTTGGCCCGCGTTTCGACGAAATTGATCAGCGTGGGCAAGCCGCGGGCGTGAATTGTTAACCCTTCGGGTGTGAAGAAGCTGTAGTGCATCAACCGCGATATGTCGAACGCGCGGATGTTGTAGCCCGACATGTAGGCGTCGCGGAGTACGAAATCCATGTTGTCGACGGTGTAAATGCCGCTAAAAAGCGAACGCAATTTCCGCAGCCAGTCGGGATGCCCTTCCGCGTCGTCGTCGGCTTTCGGGCGGCGAATCAGCCAGGCGATCTGTCGTGGTTCGAGTTCTTCCAAAGGCTGCAATTGGCCGGATGGGTTACGACGAATCCCCCGCAGCAGATCGCCCAATTCCTGTTCGATGATCTCTGCGCCGATGTCTTCGTGCGTGAGGTCGTACTGGTTCAGGTATTGGTCATCGAAGAAATGTCCGAACGGCCCATGACCCACGTCGTGCAGCAACGCCGCCATGCGGAGCAAGCTTTCCACATACGTCCGCGACGGCGTGTTGGAGCAGACGTCGTAGAGTGAATCGTACCAGCAATCGACCGCCCGCGACGCGAGGTGCATTGACCCCAGCACATGTTGAAACCGCATATGCTCAGCCGAAGGGAACACCCACCAGGCCGTCTGCAACTGATGAATATGCCGTAACCGCTGCACCCACGGGTGATCGATCACCGTCTGCTCGGCCGTCTCACCGCTGGGTAATCCGGCGCGGGAGATGAACGGAATATATCCGTGAATCGGATCGTGCGAGAGACTTTCCGTGGTGAAATCGCGAACCATGCTGCGTGCTCCTGCGTCGGGACTTTGCACGCATCATAGTGGAAGAGGGGAACGCAGGGCGAGATTTCGTTGAACGCCCTCTTGACCAGGTCGGAATCGACCGATAGAGTGATTTGAACGATCTGACGATTTGCAGAGTGGAATAATTCATGTCCGCCATTTTTTTACACGACCTGGGCCTTATGTTGCCCCTTCTTCTAGAGAAGGGGAGGTCTTAGGTTCCGTCGATCGTTTCCGCACACGATTTCCAGAACCCCGAGACCTTCACCGGCCTCGGGGTTTTTTCGTAATTTCTGACGCCGACTTTTCAAACAGTCGCTTTTCAATAAACCGCTTTCAGACAGCCATCACGGCCTTCGGAGTTCACCATGTCTACGGACAACATCATCGTTTTCGATACCACGCTCCGCGACGGCGAGCAATCGCCCGGTTGCAGCATGAACACGCCGGAGAAGCTCGAAGTCGCCCGCGCTCTGGTCGAACTCGGCGTTGATGTCATCGAAGCCGGTTTTCCCATCGCCTCGCCCGGCGACTTTGAAGCCGTGCAACTCATCGCTCGCGAATTCGGCGACCGCTCGAAAATCTGTGGCTTGGCCCGCTGTATCAAAGCCGACATCGACCGTGCCTGGGATGCCTTGAAAGACGCCGAGAATGCCCGGCTGCATGTCTTTCTGGCCACAAGTTCGATTCATCGCGAGTTCAAACTCAAAATGGACAAAGGCCAGATCGTCGACACGGCCGTCGAGATGGTCAAGCGAGCCGCCGGCTACTGCCAGGATGTGGAATTCTCACCGGAAGATGCTGCCCGGACCGAACTCGACTTCCTCTGCGAAGTCGTCGAGAAAGCCATCGACGCTGGTGCAACGACAGTCAACATTCCCGACACGGTCGGTTACGCGACGCCCTCGCATTTCGAGAAGGTGATCACCCACCTCAAGAAGAATGTCTCGAACATCGACAAGGCGGTTATTAGTTGCCACTGTCACAACGACTTGGGCTTGGCTGTTGCGAACAGCTTGGCGGCGGTCGAAGCCGGCGCGCGACAGGTCGAATGCACAATCAACGGCCTGGGCGAACGGGCCGGCAACGCCGCGCTTGAAGAAATCGTGATGGCCTTGCGAACCCGCAAGGACTATTACGGCTGTGATACCAGCATCGACACCACCAAACTGTTCCACGCCAGCCAGCTCGTCTCGCGAATTACCGGGCTAAGCGTGCAACGCAACAAGGCCATTGTCGGCCGGAACGCGTTCGCCCACGAAGCGGGCATTCATCAGCACGGCATGCTGCAGGAACGGTCGACCTATGAAATCATGAAGCCCGAAGATGTCGGCTATATCGGACAGAATCTCGTGCTCGGCAAGCATAGCGGGCGGCATGCGTTTCGTGACCGCGTCTGTTCGCTGGGCTACGAACTCGACGACGAGACACTTCAGGAGATCTTCGACGACTTCATCGATCTGGCCGACAGAAAGAAGGAAATCTACGATTCCGACATCGTCGCGTTGATCGAAAATCGCTCGGGAACCTCGCTTGACCGTTGGAAGTTCGTGAGTTGTCACGCGTCATCCGGTTCGGGAAGCATTCCCACGGCAACCGTTGCGTTGGAAGATGAGGACGGCAAAGAACATCGCGACGCCGCGACTGGTGGTGGACCGATCGAGGCCGTGTTGCATGCGATGGAACGGGTGCTCGGTGTCTCGGCCACCTTGGAAGACCTCAATATTCGCAGCGTCTCGAAAGGGAAAGACGCCCTCGGCGAGGTGTCGGTCGTGGTGCGTGTTGACGGGAAACCGTTCCACGGACGCGGGCTGAGTGTCGACATCATCGAAGGCAGCGCGCTGGCCTACTTAAACGCCCTCAACAAGGCCGACGTCGCTCGCCAACAACAAGAACAACGCGAAGCGAAAAACGTTTAGGGCGAGCGGCCGGCGTAAGTCGACTGATAAAACAATCTTGAAACCAGACCCTCACCATGCGACCTCGCATCCTGATCCTCCCGGTTGCCGCAATCATCATCACGGCAATGGTCGTCTACAAACAGACGCGGACCTACGATCAACGCCCTATCGGTTCGGTGGTCAGGTTGCAATCGGCTCCGCTCTTCGAGGAGTTCGACGAGAACAATCAACCGGTCAGGCTGAAAACCTATATTGGCCGACACATTATTCTGCTGGCCTTTTTCAACGGTGAGTTGGGGGCCGATCGCGATCCGCAGTTGCTCAAGTTACGTGCAGCCCATTCGCAGTTAGCAAAGCAGAACATCGTCGTACTAGCCGTGGGGACTTCGTTACCACAGGAAAATCGGAGTGCCATCAACCGCGGCGAACCGTTTCCGTTTCCTTTGCTCTCCGACGTCGACTACGATACACACCGGCGTTGGGGACGATTCGACGAAGCGACTGACCGGCCTTTCACCGGCGTGTTTCACATCGATCGTGCCGGGCGCGTCTCCTCAACCAAGAACGTGCCGCAACCCGTAGTCGACCTCGACCGCCTACTTGCGGAGTTCGCAGACAAGCCTTGATGGTTGCCGAGGCGTGTGCAGTCCCAAAACCAGCTTTCCCCGCTTCAAGCCGTATTCAAATGACCGATGACGACTTCATGCCCGCTCCCACTGAAATGCCCGCTCCTTCCGGAACGGCCACGCCAGGAGATATCTCAGGGCGCTGGGTCGTCATCGGGTTGTTCCTGTTCGGGATTGTTGCGGTGGGAACGATTTGGTTTTACTGGAAGTTGCACACCGCTCCGTTCCTGCCGTTGCAGCAGGCGATCGCCGACACATTCGACGACTCCCGGCCTTTGGTTGAGGGTGGGCAACGGAAGATGAACCAGAACACGCCCCCGACTTTGCGGATTGTCATGAAGATCGAATTTAATCCCTTCGCTGAGGCCGAAGCTCAACAGGTCGAAAGCATCATCGATCGACTACACGACCTGGCTCGCGAACATCAACCCGACTTTGACACGTATGACGTGTTTGAAGTTCACCTATGGCAGCCCGTGCCGGAGAAGGAATTCGTGCAGCGGAAATTCGAACGTTCGCTGCGATAAGCGGGTCAGCTAATCCGGAACCAGGGTTCGCAAGAAGAAACGGAAGAAGAAAGAATGGCCCGCAGGCCTGTCGGCACGCGGACTTTGTTCGCGGATGATTCCCAAAATCTTATCAGCGGGAATCTGCGTTGATCCGCGTCATCTGCGGCGCATTGTTCTTTCTTTGAACTGCGCTCTGCTCTGGTTCCCACATCTCAAAACGCAGACCCACTCCGGCCCCCTCGTGGAGCCGGAGTGGGTCTGCAAGAGATTCGCCGTTCCGTCAGCTACATCCCATGCTGTTTCCACAGTTGTGACACAGGTAGCAGTTGCCGTTGCGGACCGTGATGGCACCGCAGTTGTCGCAACCAGGGGCGTCGGATTGGAAGCGAGCGAACTGCTGGCTGCGAACCGCCGGTCCGCCTTGGGGATCGAATTCCCCTTCGTCTTCCAGTCCGGTGCTGGCAAGTCCTTGGCCGGGGACAAACAGACTTGCATCGACAGCAGTTTCTGTCGCGGTTGCCGTGACTGTCACCGTCTCTGTCGCCTGATCGTTGGCCGATTCAACCGCCCGTTGCGGCGTGTTGGCTTCGCGATAACCGGGGATGAACTCGATGCCGGCCCAACGGAAGATGTAGTCGACAACGCTCTTGGCGTTGGGGATATCCGGGTTGTTCGTCCAACCGGCCGGCTCGAAACGCATGTGCGTGAACTTGTCGACCAACGCATCCAAGGGCACGCCATATTGCAGGCAGAGTGACGTCTGCGTGCCGATGGTATCCATCAGCCCGCCGATGGTGCTTCCTTCCTTGGCCATCGTGACGAACAACTCACCGGGCGAACCGTCTTCAAACAGTCCGACGGTGATGTACCCTTCGTGTCCGCCGACGCAGAACTTGTGCGTGACCGATTGACGCGTGGCGGGCAAGTGACGTCGTACCGGTTGACCGGGCGCTGTACTCGCATTGTCGGTTGCCTCGGCATCCTTTTTCGTATTCAGCGGCTGACTCTGCTTTGAGCCGTCGCGGTAGATGGCCAACGCCTTCAGGCCCAGTTTCCAACCTTCGGTATAAGCTTGCTCGATATCTTCAACGGTCGAGTCTTCCGGCATGTTGACCGTTTTTGAGATCGCTCCGGAGAGGAACGGCTGGGCGGCAGCCATCATGGTGATGTGTGCCCGCCAAGCGATCGATCGCGTCCCGTTGGCCGGTTTGAACGCACAATCGAAGATCGGCAGATCCTTATCTTTAAAATCGGGCGCACCTTCGATCGTGTCGTTGTTCTCGATGTAATCGAGAATGCCTTCGATCTTCGGCTGGTCGTAGCCGATCGTCTTGAGGGTTTCGGGAACGGTGCGGTTGACGATTTTCATCATCCCACCGCCGGCGAGTTGCTTGTACTTCACCAGCGCGATATCCGGCTCGATACCAGTGGTATCGCAGTCCATCATAAAAGCGATGGTGCCGGTGGGGGCGAGAACAGTCGCCTGGGCATTGCGGAAACCGTGCTGAACGCCGGACGCCACGCATTCATCCCAGACCTGTCGGGCGGCGTCTTTCAGTTCGATCGGGCAAGCCGAATCGATCGCCTCGACGGCTCCGCGATGCTTGCGCATCACGCGGATCATCGGTTCCTCGTTTTCCTTGTACCCTTTGAACGGTCCCATGTACGAAGCGATACGACTTGATGTCAGGTAGCCTTGGCCGTTGAGCAACGCCGTCAACGCACCGCAGATGCCACGGCCCGCGTCGCTGTCGTAGGGGATGCCCATCGACATCAGCATGCTGCCGAGGTTCGCGTATCCCAACCCCAACGGGCGGAACAGATGGCTGTTCTCGGCAATCGCCGGCGTGGGATAGCTGGCATGGTCGACGAGAATTTCCTGAGCCGTGATGTAGATCGAAGCGGCTCGCCGAAAGCGATCGACATCGAATGTGCCGTCGGCCTTCTGCATCTTTTTCAGGTTAATGCTCGACAGGTTGCAGGCCGTGTCGTCCAGGAACATGTATTCGCTGCACGGGTTCGACGCATTGATCGGTCCGGAATTGGGGCAGGTATGCCAATCGTTGATGGTCGTTTCGTACTGCACACCGGGATCGCCGCAAAGCCAAGTTCCCTCGGCCATCTCGCGGATGACATAACGAGCATCGTACTCGGGCCCTTTTTTTGCAGGGTCGGTCACCCAGTGTGTCTGCCATTTGCCATCGTCGACAACGGCCTGCATGAACGGGTCGCTGAGGCGAACGGAAAGGTTCGCGTTCTGGAACATGATCGAGCTGTACGCTTCGCCGTTGAAGTTGGCTTCGTATTTGCCGCTTTCGATCAGCGTGCGGGCCTTCTTCTCTTCCTTGGACTTGGCCTGGATGAACTCGAGGATGTCGGGATGCCAGTCTTTCAGGCTCTGCATCTTCGCGGCCCGGCGAGTTTTACCGCCCGACTTCACCACGGCGGCAATTTGGTCGTACACTCGCATGAAGGAGAGCGGACCGGAGGGGACGCCTCCGCCGGACAATTTTTCCTTGCTGCTTCGCAAGGTGGAAAGGTCGGTTCCGGTCCCCGATCCGAATTTGAAGAGCATCGCTTCGCTCTTCGCCAACCGCATGATGTCTTCCATGTTGTCTTCAACCGACTGGATGAAGCAGGCCGACGATTGCGGGTATTCGTAGGGCGTCTCCGGCCGTTGAATCGCGCCGGTTTTTACGTTCCAGTTGTAGTTACCGCGGCTGCCCTTCACGCCATATTCGTGATACAGCCCGACGTTGAACCAAACCGGCGAGTTGAACGCACCGTGCTGGTGCAAGCACAACCAGGCGAGTTCGCGGTAGAACGCTTCGCCGTCGTCGGTGGATTCAAAGTAGCCGTCTTCGATTCCCCAGTCGGCGATGGTGCGGGCGACTCGGTGAATCACCTGACGCACGCTTTTTTCGCGTTCTTCGGTACCCGGCTCACCATAGAAATACTTGCTGACAACAACATTGGTCGCCAGCGGGCTCCACGACGTGGGGATTTCACAGTCGGTTTGTTCAAACAGAATCTCGCCGTTCTCATCCTTGATCTGCGCGGTACGCAATTCCCAGTCAACGGTATCGAACGGGTCGGACTCGGCGGGGCAGAAGAACGGCTCGACTCGCAGGGCTTCCGATTTTGTCTCGGTGTGGCCGTTCGTGCGTGTGTCCAAGCGGTCCATGGCGGCTTCCCTAGCGTGGTGCATCATGCACTCCATCTCCCTATGTGGCTAACAATCCTTGATAGCGCGAACGGCGCAG
>Ga0115002_10005916_pt1 | contig 14269 bp, 10 predicted proteins | sample ArcticOcean_MG_C_8_FD_89576 | JGI IMG/M metagenome (GOLD analysis project Ga0115002, IMG submission 89576) | Marine microbial communities from western Arctic Ocean - ArcticOcean_MG_CB11_86 | ecosystem: Environmental > Aquatic > Marine > Oceanic | place: Arctic Ocean: Canada Basin | collected... | reverse complement strand
GTTTTACCGCGAGCGCCTCGATGCGGCGGGGGTGGGCCCGGATGGCATTCACACCCTCTCGGATATCGAAAAAATCCCCACCGTCACCAAGCAAGAACTCCGCGATGAGCAAAAAGCGCACCCGCCCTTCGGGCGCTATACCGTGGCGCCGCCTGAGACTTGGGGGGAATTGCACCCATCCACGGGCACAACCGGCGTTCCGGTGGGCACCATCTGGAGCCGAAAGGACGTCGAAAGTATAGCCGACTTTACCGCGAGGACGATGTGGAGCTTCGGGGTGCGACCGGGAGATATCGTCCAGAACGCTTTCAGCTACGGTCTTTGGGTCGCTGGGATGAGCGTCCACTATGCGACGCAGAAGATCGGTTGTTTTGTTATTCCCATCGGAGCGACTCAGACCGAGCGCCAGATATTCTACATGGACACCATCGGCTCGACGGTGATTCTCAGCACCCCGAGCTTCGGTCTTTATATCGGGGAAAAACTCCGGGAAAGCGGGATGGAATCGGCCGCCGAGAATCTCAAGATTGGCGGGTTCGGGGGAGAGGCGGGCACCCAGAATCCCGCCACCCGATCGCGTATCGAGGGCGCGCTCGGGATCGATGCTTATGATTATTTCGGGCTCGGCGAGATTGGGCCAACCTTCGCGAGCGAGTCGGTGGCGAAGTCGGGCCTCATCTGGGCCGAGGACCACCATATTATCGAGGTGCTCGACGAGGACACGAAAGAGCCCGTGTCCGAAGGGGAGGTGGGGATTCTCGTGATTACCCATCTTACCCGCGAGGCGACCCCGATGCTCCGCTACTGGACGAACGACTATGCGCGCGTCGAGCGCTCGCCCAGCTCTTGCGGGCGAACCCACCTGCGCTCGCCGGGCGGAATTCTGGGGCGCCATGATGACCTTATTATTTACCGGGGCGCGAAGTTTTATCCGATCCAGGTCGAGGAGATTGTCCGCAGCTTCCCGGAGCTGAGTAACGAATTTCGCGTCGAGATGCATTCCGATGAGGCGACGGGTCGGGATCGCTGTGTCGTCGTCGCCGAGGCGCTATCCGGCGATTCGCGGGAAATACTCGGGGGGCTGCGAGAGAAGCTAAGGGGCTCGCTCCAGGTGACGCCCGAGATTGAGTTACTTGTGCCGGGCTCGTTTGAGCGAACGACCTTTAAGGCCCAGCGCTTTGTCGATTACCGGGAAAATGTGTAAAGAGGTGCTGACGGTTCCATTATGCGAAGCGTAGCCATCATCGGGATCGGCATCACCGACTTCGGGCTCCAGCCCGAGGGAATTGTGAGCCTTGGCGTAGCGGCCTGCCGCGCGGCACTGGTTGACAGTGGTGTTGGCCCCGAGCGGGTCGATGCCTTTTTCCTGGGTAATTTCGCCGGCCATGCGTTCACGGGACAAAATCACCTTGCCCCGATGATCGCGCATGCTGCGGGACTGGGACCGGTGCCCTGCACGCGTGTTGAGGGCGCATGCGCCTCGGGGGGATTGGCGATGCGGCAAGGGGTACTGGCGGTGGCCTCGGGGGCGGCTGATTTTGTTCTCGTTGGCGGGGCCGAGAAAATGACCTCCGTCGGCACGTCGAAAACAGCGGAAATTCTGGCCGCCGCTGGGGACTGGGAGACAGAGGGCGTTAGGGGCGCCACCTTTCCGGCGCTATTCGCCCTGATGGCGAGAAGGCACATGCACGAGTTTGGCACGACGCGAGAGGACCTGGCCGGGGTGGCCGTGAAAAATCATGCACACGGGGCGCTGAACCCGGGGGCGCATTTTCGAGAAGAAATAACTGTAAAAGAAGTGCTGGAGGCGAGGCCGGTGGCGGGCCTGCTCGGACTGCTTGACTGCTCCCCGATAAGCGATGGCGCAGCGGCGGTGGTTCTGTGCCCCAGTGAAATGGCCGCCGACTTGCACGCGGCGCCTGTCGGCGTCCTGGCTTCCGCGCAGGCATCGGGACCTCCCACGCTCTCGGCGAGTCGGGACATTACCTGCCTCCGGGCCACTGTCCGCGCTGCCGAGGAGGCGTTCCGGGAAGCCGGTCTTCAGCCCGAGGATATCGACATGGCCGAGGTGCACGATTGTTTCACCATCGCCGAGATACTCGCGCTCGAGGATATCGGCTTTTATCCCAGGGGAGAGGGTGGCCGTGCGGCGCGTGAGGGGAAAACGGCCCTGGGCGGCGCCATGCCCGTGAACACGAGCGGGGGCCTGAAGGCGAAGGGGCACCCGGTGGGTGCAACAGGTGTTGCGCAAATCTGCGAGATCGCCCTCCAGCTTCGCGGCGAGGCGGGCGCGCGCCAGGTTCCGGGCGCGGAGATCGGTCTGGCACATAATTTGGGCGGCTCGGGCGCGACTTGCGCCGTGCATATTCTGGGGATGTGTACATGATGGCGGGAGGCGTCACCGTTTATGTCTGCGAGGCCTGCACCCGAATCCAGTTCGAGGAGCAAGAGAGCTGTGGTGTCTGCGGCTCTGCGCTGGCGGAGAAAATAATCTCCGGCCGGGGCAGCGTGTATAGCTTCACGAAGGTTCACATTGCCCCGGGGGAGATGGAAGCCCCCTATCTTCTCGCCATGGTGGAGCTGGAAGGGGCTGGCCGGTTGCTTGCCCGCCTTGAGGGGGCTGATTTCGTGGCGGTGGATGATTCGATTGTTTTCGAGGGGACATCGCGCCTCGGCCCCTGCTTTCGGCTCGAGCGTATTACGGAGAAATTCCATGGTTGAGCGAAAAAAAAGTTCCGCCACGCTCGGTTGCCTCCTTTTCATCGGGCCTCTTTCGGGCGCGCGGGAAAAACTACTCAAAGACCTCAATGCACTCGGCATGCACATCGAAAGCGCCCCTACTCTTGATGCGGCGGGCACGCGGCTTGTGCAATGCGACTTTGTTCTCGCGGCGGTATCGGATGAAGGACAAATCGCCAAGCTCAGAGTCGTTCGCGAGGCAGGCAAAACGATGGGCTTGATCCTTAGCCCCGAGGATAAGGCGCTGGCCCCGATTGGGCTCAAGGCAGGCGCCCGTGCTGTTCTGGTCGATGACGTTCATCCCGATGAAGTGGTGCAGTTCGTTCACTTGCTCACCGAGGAGGGGAGCCTGCGCCGGGAGGTGCGCTGGCTGCGGACCGAATTCCGCGACAGCGTGCCCAGGGGAGGCGTCCCGGGTTCGAGCGCACCCGCCGAGCGGCTCAACCGGGCCATCAAGCGGGCGGGAAAGAGATACCGCGTGGTGCTTGCCCGCGGCGAGAAGGGCTCGAATTTTCTCCAGCTGGCCCGGGCGGCGCATCATCAGTATCCGGGCCTGCGGCATCCTCTTCTTCATTGGGAGGCTTCCCAGCGGCCGGCCGCCGCCCTCGGCAAGGCACTGACCCGCCTTGAGCAGGGCAGGGGAGATGAGGGCGATCTTCTTCGCCTGGGGGGCTCGCTGTTTATCGAGGATGCCCAGCTCATGTCTCCTGTGCTCCAAAAACGCTTGGCTGAAATCACTGGCTTAAAGGGGATCTGTCAGGAGTTTCGCCTGATTCTCGGCCAGACGCATGACACCGAGCGCCTTTTTGAGGACGAATTTTTCCCGCACCTTGAGAAAGAGAGAAAAGCCCTGGTCGTCTGCATCCCCCCCCTCCGGGAGAGGCGAAAGGATATCCCGGAGCTGGCGGATGCCATTCTCGGGGAACTGGCCAGCCGTGTGGGCGGCGATCGGCGGGCGCTCACGCCTGCGGCCGAGAAGTACCTGAGCACGGAGAATTGGTGGGGCAACGAGAACCAGCTTGAGCTTTCCCTGTGGCGCGCCTATCTTTTGACGGATGGCCGCGCCATATCGGTGGACGATCTGAAGCCCTCCGAGGAGGTGCGCAAGGTGAGCGACATCGAGGATTTTTTCCGGGAGCGCCTGGCTTCGGTGATGGCCTGCCTGCGCGATGGCCAGGACAGTGATTTCTACTCTCACACGATTAGAAGCGTTGAGAAGCCCCTGCTCGAACTCGTGCTCCATGAAAGCGGCGGCAACCAGCTCAAAGCCGCCCGCCTTCTTGGGATGAACCGAAACACGCTGCGCCGAAGGTTGAGTGAGCTTGGTCTCGTCCGCCGTGTGCCGGGCCGATCACGCTCAAGGGAAAGGTAGGCCGGATGCCGCAAGACTTTCGCCCTCTCGCTGCAATCATCCTCGCAGCGGGCAAGGGAACGCGGATGAAATCGCCCATCGCGAAAGTTCTTCACCGCCTTGCCGATGAGCCCCTTATAAAACACGTGGTCACGCTGGCACGAGGCGCTGGCGCTCGGCCTATCTCGCTTGTCGTGGGATATCAGGCCGACGCCGTTCAGGAGGTGTTCCTCGGAGACGAATCAGATCTACTTTTCGCCCATCAGGCAGAACAGCTGGGGACCGGACACGCGGCATCGATCGGCCTGTCGACCCTTGAAGACAGATCGGGTGATGTCTTACTTCTCTGCGGTGATGTGCCGCTCCTTCGTCCTGAAACGCTCGACGATCTGATTCTCCGTCACCGCCAGGCGGGCGCGGCGGTAACGATTTTATCGGCGGTTCTTGATGACCCGTCCGGATACGGGAGAATCGTCCGCCAAGGCAGGGAAGGTGAGGGGCGGGTGCTTGGAATTGTCGAGGATGCCGATGCGACGCAAGAGCAGCGAGCTATCCGGGAACTTAACTCGGGCACCTATATATTCGACCTTGAATTTCTTTCCCTCGCCATTCTCCGAATTCAGGCGGAAAACAACCAGGGCGAGTATTACCTGACCGATGTCGCCGCCATGGCCGAGAGCGAGGGCCGCCAGGTCGCGGCCTTTCCCGCCCCAGAGCCCGAGGAGGCCTCCGGGGTGAACGACACCGCCGATTTGGCCCGCGCGGAGGCATATTTCGCCGCCCGTCGGCATAAAGGTCGCTAGGCCGCACAATCCTGTCGGATTTGCTATAGTCAGGGTAGTTTATGGCCCCCTTTAACCGCCCCTGTGTCCGGAGGCAGTTCCAAACCTCCCAAGGTGTCATCTGTGAGAGCTCTGGTTTTAGCGGCCGGTCGTGGCACCGGCCTCTACCCGTTTACCGAGACCCGCCCGAAGGCCATGTTGCCCATGGCAGGTGAGATGCTTCTGGATAGTGCGCTCGGGAAGCTGCGCGCCGCCGGGGTGACTGACGTCGTCATGGTGGTGGGACATTGCGCCGATAAAATTATTGACCATTTCTCCAACGGAGCGTCCCACGGAATCACGATTCAGTATGTTCGCCAGAAAGATCCTTCCGGCATCCGGGACGCGGTGTGCCGGGCGCGGGAGCATTTCCAGCCCGGCGAGGGATTTTTGCTTGTCTATGCCGATGTTCTGACCTCCGGCAATATCTACCGCCATGTGATGCAAACGTTCGGCTCCTTTAACCAGCCGGTGGCGGCCATATGCCATACCCCTCAGGCCCAGAACTTCGGCACGGTCTACCTCGATGCCGACATGTTCATCAACAAGCTCGTGGAAAAGCCTAGCCATAAAGAAATGGGCAACTACGTTCTCGCGGGTGTGTTCGTGATGCCCTACACCTTGTTTGATCTTCTGAGAAAATATGAGATGGATGAATCTTTCAACGAAATCATCGCATCGACCGGGATGCACTCGGCCATTTGGGAGGAGCCCTGGCTCGACGCGCAACGCCCCTGGGACCTCCTTCATGGAAACCAGATGGTGATGCGCACCTGGGACGAAGCGCGGGTGAGCGGGACCGTTCAACTCCGTGGGGCAATTCAGTTCCGCGGGCCCGTAAGGATCGAGTCAGATGTCGTCATTGAATCGGGTGCCTCGATATTCGGCCCGTGTTTCATCGGCAAGGGTACTTTTATCGGAAACGATGTTCTGATCCGTTCCAATACATCGGTCGGGGCTGGTTGCACCATAGGGTTCGGCGTGGAGCTTAAAAATTGTATTTTGCTCGACAACGTAAGGGTTGGCCGTCTTTCCTACATCGGCGACAGCGTTGTCGGCGAGAACGCCTATGTCGGCTCGGGTGCGGTGACGGTGAACCATAACCTGGATCGCTCGAATATCAGGTTAGCCATGAAAGAAGGCAAGGTGGATTCGGAGTCGAACAAGCTGGGCTCATTCATCGGTGATAACGCCAAGGTGGGTGCGTCAAACACCCTGGCGGCGGGCTCTGTAATCGCGCCGGGGCAGATCGTTCCCCATCACCACACCTATCCCGTGGAGGGCGATTGATATGTGCGGAATTGCCGGCATGGTTGCCTCCTCGAACGTAGCGCAAAAGCTCTACCGCTCCATCGCCGCGCTTGAGTACCGGGGATACGATTCGTGCGGAATGGCCGTTCAGGAAAACGGTCACATCGATGTACGAAAGAACGTGGGCACGGTCGAGAAGGTCAATCAGGGCGAGCGCCTGACGGACATGAAAGGGCTAGCTGGAATCGCCCATACGCGCTGGGCGACCCACGGGGGTGTTACGCGGGAGAACGCCCACCCACACATGGACAGCCAAGGGCGCGTCGCGGTCGTACACAACGGCATAATCTCCAACTACCACCAGCTCAGGGAACGGTTCCAGAATGCTGGCGTGGTTTTTCTATCTGAGACGGATTCCGAGGTGATCGCCCATCTGTTGGGGGAATGTCTCGACAAATATGAAGATGACATGGAGACCGCATTCGTCTCCGCGCTCAGAGAGTTGGAGGGCAACTTCTCTCTGGCCGTTATCTCAACGAAAGCCTCGGGCCAGATTTATTGCGCCAAGCGGGAGAGCCCGCTCATTATCGGCCTCGGCGATGACGCGAACTACATTGGCTCGGATTTCAACGCTTTTATCGAGTTTACCCGTCAGGCGATCATCATGGACGACGGCGAGTTTGCCGTGGTCACGCATCAAGGCTATGTCGTCAAGGAACTTCTGAGCCGGAATGTCGTCAACAAGGAAGTCACCGAGATTGAGTGGGACATGGAAATGTCCCGCCGTGGCGGCTATCCCCACTACATGCTCAAGGAGATATACGACCAGCCGGCGACGACTCTTTCGACGCTGAGCATCCCTCGCGAGAAGCTGGCCGAGCTAGCACGGCTCATTCATGAGTCACGTCAGTGCTTCCTGGGCGGGGTCGGCACCACCTACTACATCGCCGCGATGGGGCAGTATTTATTCTCTCAAATCGCCGGATGCTACCTGCCGGCGATTAGCACGGATGAATTTCCTCATTTGGCCCAGGTGGGACCAGAGGACGCTCTCATCGCCATCAGCCAATCGGGCGAGACGTACGACACGCTCACGGCGGTTCGGTTCGCCAAGGAGCGGGGGGCGAGGACGGGGGCCATCGTCAACGTGATGGGCTCAAGCTTGGTGCGGACGGTGGATGTTCCTATCCTTCAGGGTTCAGGGCCCGAAATTTGTGTCATCAGCACAAAGGCCGCCATGAGCCAGGCCACCATTCTTTTGCTCACCGCTGTCGAGCTTGGCGTGATGCGGGGGCGCTTTGGCGAGGAGGAGGCGCTTGGCTACCGGGATGAGATAGGAAATCTATCGGATGTCCTGTCCGAGGCCCTGAACGAGCGCGCGGGATTTTTGCACACCGCCGCGAGCCGGCACCAGAAAATGAAGAACTGGCTCTATCTGGGCCGGGGGATTTACTACCCCGCCGCGCTTGAAAACGCTCTCAAGATGAAGGAAGTGACCTATATTCACGCCGAGGGGATGAGCGCGGGTTTCTTGAAGCACGGGACCATATCTCTCATCGACGAGAACATGTACACCATCGTCCTGATGCCCCATCCCGATGAGAAGGAATTGCACGCCCTCACGCGGAGCAGCGCTGAGGAAGTGCGGGCGCGGGGCGGGTTTGTCCTCGGATTCCGATTTGAAGGGGACGAGGATGTCGAGGGTCTGTTCAGCGAGGAGATTGTGCTTCCTCGCGTGTCTCCTTTGCTGGCGCCGTTCCTGCACCTTTTAGCGGGCCAGCTTCTTGCCTATTTCCTCGCCGTTCAACTCAAGCGGGACGTAGACCGTCCCCGCTCCCTGGCCAAGTCGGTCACCGTAGCGTAGCAACCGGTTTTATTTTATGCGGACTACTCGTCTTCAAGGCACCGATGGTGTGCGCGGGCAGGCGGTTTCCCCGGAGCATCCCCTAGCCGATGGAATCGATTCCCGGCGGGCCTATGTCGAGCGGGGGGTGTTCTCCGAGGAGTTCGCCGGGCATTACGCCTATGCCGCCGCGCGCTGGCTTCTTGAGAGGGCACCCGAGGATCTGATCTCGCCGGGCGCGATTGTCATCGCCTGGGACCCACGCGATATCGAAGGGCGTTTTTACGGCGTCGTATCCCGCGCGGTTGTCCGGGCGGGGGCGCACACGCTGGTGGCGGGAATTCTTCCGACGCCGGCGGCGGCGGTCTACATGGCGAGCGTCGGCGCGGCCGGGGCCATTGTCCTGACCGCCTCGCATAATCCCTCTGATCAAAACGGCATCAAGATTTTTCTGGGGCCGGCGGCAATGAAGCCGCTGCTGGAGGATGACGATGCGTTGAGCACCTGTGTCTGGGCGATTCCATGGTCCGAGGTGGCAGGTGCGCCCGACTCGGGCGAGTGCGCGGATACGTCCTCGGAAGCTCGGGCTGCCTACTCTGACTATATCCTCGCGCTGCCGAACTGCTGGCTGCATGAGGGGGCGCTGTCGGAGTGGGATATCGTGCTCGACACGGCCCGGGGGGCTTGGAGCGGACTCGCGGCTGAGATTGTCCGGGAACTCTCACCCCGGAGCCTCATTGAGGCGAGCCGTCTGGGCGATGGCCCGGTAAACGAGGGCAGCGGTGTCGTCGCGCTTGAAGGCCGGGTGGTGATTCGCGGGGATGAGGCCGCTGTTATCGAAGGTCACGCCGGGCTGCGCCGCCTGTTTGATGCGGGCCGGGCGAGGGTGGCGGATCTCAAGGCTGGAGCGGGTTTTGCCGCCTGCGGGATATTCGATGCCGACGGGGACAGGGCCTATACCGTGATATATGACCCGTTCGAGGACAGAGCGCTTGTCTTGGGCGGGGATGAGGCGATGGTGCTTCAGGCCGGGTTTTTAAAAGCCGAGGAAGAACTCCCAGAGGACGGGGTGGCGGCGCTGACGATAGAGAGTGATTCCGGGGCCGCCACGGCGCTCTCGGAGATTGGACTGGGTGTCCGCTTCACCCCGGTCGGGGACAAGTGGCTTCTTCACGCCGCCACACATGGGGAGGGCACCTTTACCCTGGGCGGCGAGGAATCGGGCCACACCCTGGTGCCCGGCCGCCTCTCGGACGCCTACGGGAACTCACGCCTCCTCGCTGTGGGAGATGGGCTCAAGAGTTTCCTCAACACCTGCGCCGCTGTCGGGCGGCTCTCCGGGGATGTTGATCGCCAGGCGGTTTATCAGGCGCTCGCCGAGCCGTTTCCCCGTGGTTACAAAAAAACGCTCTACGCCTATCATGTGGACAGGCGAAGATTCGAGCCCGGCTCCGAGGCCTGGGAGGCCGCGCGGGCCGCTCTGGAGACGGCGGTGGAGAGTTTGCCGGATGGCGCCGCCTCCCGCTGGGCGCCGCTTGAGAATGATCCTTCTGTGCTCTATCTGGCGGTCGATAATTCCGAGGGCCGCCCCGCCGCCGCGATATATGTGCGAAACTCGGGCACCGAGCGCAAGGTGGGCGTTGTCCTGCGGGGGCCTATGGCGTGGGGGAAAGCCCTTCTCGCGGCGGGCGAGGCGGTGCTCTACTCGCTCATTACCCGTATGAAGGATGAGGCCGCCCCCAACGCCCGCGCCGAGGCGGCGCTGCTATTAAGGCTGGATAAGGGCGCACTCGACACCAGGGCCGTGGACGAGATGCTCGAAGGGGACCCCGTGGCGGATTTTGGCGCGCCGGTCGGCCCCGCCGGTATTCGCAAGGAAGCCCTCCGGGGCGGGTTCGTCTCGGAGGATGACGGTATGCTCTGCCTAACAGAGCTAGGACGCTGGTATCTTAATGAGAAAAACGCACGATAACCACGAGAGAAAAAGATGACGACCGCGCCTGAAAATTATTTTCCGCGACTGGCGGAATTCCCGCATGCCGCCCTGTTCGAGGGCGTGGCCCATGTCTGGGAGGCTATCGGGGCGCTTGAGAGCTATGTCCGCGCGGCGCTCGAATCGTCCGGTGCGGCTGAGGCCGACCCTGGGGAACTCGATGGTCTGCGCATCGATGAGGGCATGATATCGAGCGCGGGGCTTTTCGTTGCGCCTGAGACGATGATGATCGCCCGCGCGGGTGTTCTCATCGAAAAGGGTGTGCGAATCGAGCCGGGCGTGGTGGTAAAGGGCCCGACGATCCTCTGCGCGGGCTCCGAGCTTCGCCACGGGGCCTACCTGCGGGGAAGATGCCTCATCGGCCCCCGCGCCATCGTCGGCCACGCCACCGAGGTGAAGAACTCGGTCTTCCTTGAGCATGCCGAGGCCGGGCATTTCGCCTACGTGGGGGATAGCTTCCTCGGGGCGGACTCGAATCTCGGAGCGGGAACGAAGCTGGCCAACCTTCAGTTCCGCACCGAGGCCGAAAAGCGTGAGAAAAACGTGTGCCACATCGAAATCAGAATTGATGGTAAGAGGATCGATACCGGCCTCAGAAAATTCGGGGCCATAGTCGGCGAGCACACCGAGATCGGCTGCAACGTCGTCACCTCGCCGGGCACCCTGCTCGGGCCGGGCTGTTGGGTGGTGCCCAACACCACCGTTTCCAAGGGTCTTTATCCGGCGAATCACCTCATCCGCGCAGGTGGGGGTAAGCCCTCGGTCGTGCCCAGAAAGTAATGAGCGCACCCGATTCGCACCTTGAAAATCTGAGTTCCGAGCAACTCGAAGCGGTTATCGCCCCGCCGGGGCCTGCGCTCGTTCTCGCCGGAGCAGGGTCCGGGAAGACCCGCGTCATCGTCCGGCGCATCCTTCACCTGTTATCGGAGGGCGCATCCTCCTCCGCGATTCTCGCCCTGACGTTCACGAACAAGGCCGCCGGGGAGATGAAGGAGCGATTGCGCGACGCCCTGGGGCCCGGCTCGCGAGGCGTCTGGATCGGCACGTTTCATGCCATCGGCGCGCGCATCCTCCGCGCTGAGTATGAGCGGGTAGGGGTGCCGCGCGATTTCGTTGTGATGAGCCGGGGCGAATGCCTCACCTTAATCAAACGCGCGATGAAAAAAGAAGGAATAAATCCCGAGCGCTATCCCCCGAGGGACATTCTCGAGTGGATCGGCCGCATAAAAACCAGGCGGGGCCCCGAGGGGAGCGAAGCGTTTCCCCATAGCTCCGAGGCGGTGGCCAGCCGTCTGGCGAAGCCCTATGAAAAACTACTCCGCGATGCGGGGGGGGTCGATTTCGACGACCTGCTTGCCCTACCACTCGTGCTATTCCGAAAACACACCGAGGTTCTTGAGCGCTACCGGGCGCAGTTCACCGAAATTCTGGTGGACGAGTATCAGGACACCAACGCGGTCCAGCACCGACTGATCCGCCTCCTAGCCGGAGAGGGCCACCGCGTTTTCGCGGTGGGTGACGATGATCAGAGCATCTACCGATGGCGAGGGGCCGAGGTTGAGAACATCCGGCGCTTTGAGATCGAATTTCCGGGCGCCCGTGTTTTTCGGCTCGAGGAAAACTATCGCTGCTCGGGCCGGATACTCGCCGCCGCCACCGGGGTGATGCGGAGGTCCAGCAATCGCCGGGAGAAGAACCTTTACACCAACAACCCGGAAGGCGGGCCTGTAGTCTATTTCGCCGGGGCCGATCCCCAGGTCGAGGCGCAGATGATCTTCCAGCGCCTCGCGAAGGCCGGGGCCGGGGAGGCATTTCCCTGGGGCGAGGCGGCGGTCTTCTACCGCACGAACACCCAGTCGCGCGCCCTTGAGGAGGAGGCCCGCCGCCGGAAGGTTCCCTATCAAATCGTCAAGGGCCAGCGTTTTTTCGACCGTGCCGAGGTGCAGGATCTATCGGCCTATCTCCGCGCCGCGCTGAACCCCACCGATGCCGCCGCCTTCACCCGCATCGTCAACCGGCCCACCCGGGGGCTCGGGCCCGCGAAGATACTAGCGATCGCGGGCGGGGACGAGGACGGCCTCATTTCCGTCGGCGCGGCGGGGGATGCCCTGGCCTCGGGACTTGTCATCGGCGCGGCCCGGCAGTCTCTTCAAGAACTCATTGTCATTCTCGGGGAGTTTGCTGGCGCCCGTCTGGGCCCTGTCGCCATGCTGAACGAGATCATCGAGCGCACCGGATACCGCCGCTGGCTCGAGGAGACTTCGCGCATATCCACTTCGCTGGAGCGGCGGGCCGCCGCTTCTCGCGGTCTTGAGGGGGTGGGTGAGTTCCTGGCGGCGGCTGCGGCGTTCGAGGAGCGGATTCGGGAAGAGGAAGGGATTAAGACCAGCGACCCCGAGGCGATGATCCGCTTCATGGAGGATATGGCGCTATCGAGTGAGGCGGACGATATGGAGGACGAGGGGGGCCACCTCTCGCTCATGACGCTGCATGCCGCCAAGGGCCTAGAATTCCACGCGGTCGCTATGGCCGGGGTGTCGGATGGTCTTATTCCCCACGGGCGCTCGATTGATGAGCCCGAATCGCTAGAGGAAGAGCGGCGGCTGCTCTATGTGGGAATGACGCGCGCGAAAAAGATTTTGTTGCTTTCTTATGCGGTCGAGCGCAGGCCCGAAAGCGGCTCGGGAAGCTGGGAGGCCCGGCCCAGCCGCTTTCTCAACTCGCTGGGCGATGATCTGATTATCTTTGAGACGCCACCCGTCGCGCCTGAGCGCTTCGAGCAGCGCCGCCCTCGGGGTGGACGTTCTCAGGGTGGGGGCGGATGGGAGCGCTACCCGGACAGGTCCTCTAAGGGCGGGTCCTCGGACAAGCCCGCCAAGAGCCAGCAAATCGAATCGAAGGTGCCTGACAAGGCGCTTGGCCCGTACGCCCCCGGCGCGCGTGTTCGCCACGCGAAATTCGGAGAGGGGTTGATCACCTCGCGCAGTGGAATAGGCGAGCGGGCAACAATCACCATCAATTTCGAGCAGGTGGGCGAGAAGAAGCTAGTTCTTCAGCATGCGAATCTGACGCCGGTCGGGGAAGGATAACCCGGCTGTAGGATGAGCCGCCGCGAGGCGGCGTTGACGTCGGCGAAACCCCGAAGGTATAACCGGACTTGGAGGTAATCTGAATGGCGATTTCACGCGAAGATGTGCAGCATGTCTCGCGGCTGGCACGCCTGGAACTCAGTGAGGATGAAGTTGAAAAGATCACTGGTCGGCTTGGCAAAATTCTCGGGTACATTTCGAAGCTGAACGAGATCGACACCGAAGGGGTTCCTCCGATGGCCCACGTTCTCGATATCACCAACGTGTTCCGGGAAGATGTCGTCGACACCACTCCTATTGAGGGGATGGAGCAGATGGCCCCCGATTTCGACCGGGGCCATTTCCGCGTCCCGAAAGTCATCGAATAACGCCCCTCGAGGGCAACCCATGGCATACGACTCCCTAAAAAGCTTCGTCGCCGATCTGGAGAGCGCGGGAGAGTTGCGCCGTATTTCCACGCCGGTGGACGTCGAGCTTGAAATCACCGAAATCGCCGACCGCTGTGTGAAGTCGGGAGGACCGGCCCTTCTTTTTGAATCGCCTATGGCTCCTGACGGCACGCGCTACGATGTGCCTGTCCTCATCAACGCCTATGCGTCCGATAAGCGGATCGAGATGGCGCTTGGCATTGAGAGCCTGGATGCGGTGGCCGGAGAGATAGCTGAGCTTCTCGAAATCAAGCCGCCCGAGGGCATCGTCGAGAAGGTGAAGATGCTGCCCAAGCTGGCGCGTCTGGCTTCGTTCTCGCCCAAATCGGTGAGTTCGGCCCCGTGCCAGGAGATCGTCGAGACGGAAAACCCCGACCTGTTTTCGATTCCAGCCCTTAAATGCTGGCCCGAGGACGGCGGGCGCTACATCACGCTTCCCCACGTCTACTCACGCAATCCCAGGACCGGGCGGCGCAACGTCGGCATGTACCGGATTCAGTTTTTTGATTCGGTGACGGCCGGGATGCACATGCACCTTCATCACGACGGGGCGCAGAACGCCCGCGAGAGTTCGACCATGGGTCAGCGGATGGAGATGGCCGTCGCGCTGGGTGGTGATCCCGTTTATGCCTACGCGGCGAGCGCACCGCTGCCGCCGGGGATCGACGAGCTGACACTGGCCGGTTTCCTCAGGCGAAAAAGCGTGAATCTGGTTAAGTGTAAGACGGTGGACGTTGAGGTTCCGGCGGACTCG
>Ga0115002_10005915_pt1 | contig 14269 bp, 10 predicted proteins | sample ArcticOcean_MG_C_8_FD_89576 | JGI IMG/M metagenome (GOLD analysis project Ga0115002, IMG submission 89576) | Marine microbial communities from western Arctic Ocean - ArcticOcean_MG_CB11_86 | ecosystem: Environmental > Aquatic > Marine > Oceanic | place: Arctic Ocean: Canada Basin | collected... | reverse complement strand
GGGGTCGGGAAATCTGGGGTCGCATCCGGTTAAAAGGAATTAGAGTGATTTAGTTCTAGTTGCTGTAATAACTTCCTTGACGCTTGCACGCAACGGAGGGGGGCATTGATTGGAAGAGCCGAAGCAGACGGTGCAATTTCGCGGGCAAGCTACGCATAGTTGTTGGCGTCCACCTAGTTTGCGCATCCCTCTGCGAAATTCGCTTGCGACCCGCTTGCGACCCGTTTCCTTTGGTCAAGATAGTCCAGTCGTCGATTGCCGCCCGGATTCCGGTTTTCACCAAAATAGAGCTAGATCAGTCATCGTAGCGATCGCGACGATTGGGCCAGTTTGAGCATCTTGTCATTGGGATTGCGATATTTTTGCTCAAAATCCGAAGCCCCGAAAATCGCTTCAAAAAGTTTTTCGAAAGCTCATGCGGCCAATATAGCGCGAAGCGCAATATAACACCCCTGAAAATCGCGTTTTCAATGCTTGCAGTCTCAATAAGGGCTGGATCATTCTTCCTGACGGTAGAAAGTTTCGTTAGGATCTGGCTTGAGTTTGGGACTACTTACGGTATCGCCCACATTCGTGTAATTTTGCTCGTTAAGCCACATCGGTGTTTCACTCCGACATGGCAAAAGGCCGACTCTAAGGGAACCACTGATTGACGATTCCTGTGTGTTTCTGCAGAAAGGTACGTAAGCCGTCCCGAGATTCGGTCGCCTATTCGCCTTGATTAGTCGCAGATCCAGATGACGAAGGCGATTCAAATCGGCAAGCAACCAAAGTCCCAGCGGCTTGACCTTTGTTCCAATCCAAACCAGACAGGCTATGAAATGACGTCGACAAGAGAATTCGATGAATTTGAAGAAATCTACGCAACGGACTTGGTCTACGTACCGGACTGCTGGCAACTCTGCGGCGATGCACACTGTTGCAGCTTTAAACGGTATAAGTCGAGCTTCAAGATGATTGCACGAACACCGTTCCAGGAGCTTCCTTTGCTGCCCGGAGAGTTTGAGTTCCTCGCCGAAAAAGGATGGCTCGAACAATTCGGCGATTACGACCACAAGATTGTAGAGTTTGAAATCGATGGACACACGCTGAAAGCTGAGTCGATTTTAAGTCGCAAGCCTGATTGTGCATGTGACCACGCCACACGCCCTACAATCTGTCGGCTCTATCCTCTGCTGCCCACCTTCAACATTTCAGGGCATCTTGTCGGCACGGAGTCGATGGGGATTTATGAAGAAATGGAGCAGATTGCCGGAATGGATGCGGCGTGCAAGTTAACTTCATTGCCGTTCGGACAACTCGACAAGTTCCTATCCATCACCAATCAACTAAGCAAGAATCCAATCCACTTGTACTACTTGGAGGCGTATCGCATCACCAAGCAGCATGTATCGGAGCGTCTAAAAGAAAAACACAGCGCAACACAACGTGACGTCTTCTCTGTATTTGAAAGTGGATTCATTCGCGGCACATTGATTGACACTCAACAATTAGCGAACGAGTTGAACGAACTGGCACGTCGATTCCACGAGCACTACGGGGACAGGTTTCAATGGCATGTTGAGAAATGAGCTGGGCCATCAAATATTTCCGTCCTCAGCGCCGAATCTGTACGGGGAGTCGACTCGAAATGGTGCGGAATTATACGCTAAGGATTTCCGGGAATTCGCTTAACTCAAAACAGGCAACACGGTATTTGGCAACCTGCCTATTTCGCGGGCCCAGGCAGTTCCGGGCAAGTTGTAGCCGTAAGATTCCCGCGAGTCGTAGCAATTTAGCGAAGTATGCCTTCTCTTTTTTCCAGCCTGTCAACTCAAGTCGTATTGACTATATTGCCACGTTTGGGCGCGAAACTGCTTCCGACCCCTTTGGGTTTCTCCCGACGCCGTTGGATTTCCTTTGGTTTTCTTCCTGACCACTCTTCTCCTGTGATATTTTCATGCTTAAGTGTTAGCTCTTGCCGATTTGCACGCAGATCAACACGCCTTCCTTACTACGCACGTACAACTTGCCATTATAGAATGCGGGAACGTTCCAGGTTTCCGCCTCCAAGATTTGTGCGGCGACCAACTCTTCGAACTTCCCGTTCTCAATCTGGCCGACATGAAGATTTCCACCTTGTTCGAGCAGAATGAACTTGCCGTCGATTGCCAAGACGGAATGGGCGGCTGGACCGCGTATGACGCGTTTGCCGTTGGCCATATCTAACCCGCCGAAGCCGCGTTCCATCGAATAGAGTTGGCCGTCAAGGTAAATACCGCTGGCGAATGATGACCCGGACCCTTGCGACCAAATCTCGGTCGGCGTATCACCGCTGATGTCGAATAGCACGCGGCCCATTCCATACGAAGAGGCCACGAACATTTTTGTGTCGTTGTCGAAGAAAGTGGGATCGCAGGCGTTCACGCCATAATTAGTCTTCCACGGGATTTCCCAGATCTCTTTTCCCGTGCGGGCGTCGCGTGCAACCAACTTGTCGCCGCAAAAAATCGCAACGGCTGGCTTTCGTTTGTACGAGAAGATCACGGGAGTCGCCAACCCGCCGTAGCCGTCGAACTTCCAGACAACTTCGCCCGTCTTCAAGTTGAGGGCAACGCCGTATCCGTAATTGACGATCAGCAGATCTTCCCAAACAAGCGGCGAACCAGCGTGGCCGTATCCGCGACCTTCGGTTTTCGAGATCGGCAATTCCTGCGACGTCCATTTCAACTCGCCATTTGCTGCGTCGAAACAACGAACGTGTAAACGGTCGCCAGAGCAGTACACGCTGCCATTGTGAACCGCGGGTGTGCTATGGGTTCGACCCGCCCGAATTTTCCATAGCTCCTTGCCAGTGGATGCATCGAGGCAATGCAGAAACGGCTCGCTTCGATCGGCCGGTCGCCCACCATTGATGTATAACTTGCCGTCAACAATTGCCGGTGATCCCCGGTATCCCGTCCCCAGATCGCTAATCTTCCAGAGAACTTTCGGCGTGTCGATCAGGTCCAGCTTCGCCCCGCTGATGCCATTCCGGTTGGGACCGCGAAAATAGGGCCAATCTTCGTCCGCTGCCGCGCAAGGCGTTCCGCCCGCGACGAATGCGATGCCGATCTGCAATAATAACATGCAAACTATTTGACATCGTGCTCGTTTGATACGCTCTGTGGGCTGGCGTCGTCCTGACATCGTGTTCTTCTCACTTCTGTAGGGCTTAATTACGGATGGCGAACCAACGCCTTTTATTGCTTTGGGAGCGGGTTTGTCGCGACGCTTATAGCAGTTGACGTGAAGCACGACACCAGAATCTTCGTGCTTCAATACGATCGGTTTTCTCCAGGCGCCCTTTGGTGACAACGATTTTTCGGTGGGGCCGCTGACATACTTGAGTTCCGGAAACTCAGTGGGCACGAGGCCCTTGGGATACATCCAGGATTTGTCGAGAAATCCGTCTCCAACAGCATCGGCCAGCGTCTTTTGCGAGTTAACGGTGACGAGATTGGAAGGAAGAAGAGCTGGGATGAAATGCTCATTGGATCGAGCGTTCGAACTGCCTGGGTCTTTTGGTTGTGGTCGCTTCTGGGCGACGATCTCAATCTCGTACCAACCGCACTTCAGTTTCGGTTTGCCGTACTTTGTTTGGTATTCAACCGATACGACGTATTTACCGACCGGCAATTTTTCTATGAATTTCTTTTCGTGCTGTAGCGTTGTCATTCGACTGTCGATTCGAGTTGACACCACATCGTTCGGCTTGAGTTGGTCCGTTGGAAGAGCTAACAAATCCCCGACTAGACGGCGGCAAATGTATTTTCCAGGTTTGCCTGATGCTTGGATCACGATACTCCACAATGAGCTTTCCAACGCTTGTTGTATCGACGGGATTTTCAAAACTTTGCGGCCAACATTTTTCGCGTACAGATCAAAAACCATTGCCTCGTCAGAAACGAAATGATTCTTGTTCAGCTTGAGACCGATGATCAGGTCGTCGTGCTGCACGCTCCAGGCAACTTTCTGCGGGTCAACCGTATCCATCCTTGCTGTATGGAGCCAGATAGTAGTTCCTGTTGGCGGCAATGGCGGTAACTCGACGTCGCGTCTTTCCAAATGTACTGACACAATAGCCGTACTTTGGTCGCGATCGACATCCGTGATTCTTAGTTCCCACCGCCCCGTGCCTTTGCGAACGATCCTGAAGATGTCACCCTTGCGAACGTCGTCGTTGGAACCGACGTTAAGTTGCACGGAGTTTGCCGTGGGACTAGGCCCGACAACTTGAGCGATCGAACGATGTGGAGAAGCATGCCGATCGCCGACGATGTAATGCTGTTCATCGCTCAACAGTGAGGTTGTTTTACGATCCAACGTTGTCAGATTGACATGCGCGCGGATGTCGTACCTTCCATCGCGAAAAAGATTCCGGCATTGAGGACCGTTGTATGTGCCCAGAAGATCGTCGGATTGCGTCCACTGGGCGGTAAACGTCGCTCCCGCGTCGATGGTCGTTTGGACAGACTTCCGCGGTGCCGCGGCAAAGTCGCTGCCAGCAGAAGATGCTTCCAGAGCGGGATTCGTCGTGAACCAAACTACGTGGCGTAAATACTCTTCATACGACTTGACCTGCGGTCCGCTCGGCTCGAGCTGCCCGACTAGGTGTACCGGCGTCTTTCGACGATTCTGAATCTCCACGCGAAAACCATGCAAGTTTGAAAACTCGTGATTGTGGTTTGTGACGGACAGTCGCATCCGCAACCCGTCCTTTTCCTTTCCCCAGGTGCCAGGCAATTGCAGTATCGGTTTGCTGGTATTGGCCGCGTTGGTATTAGGCGCGATGGTATTAGGCGCGATGGTAACCGGCGCATTGGTTTTGGGCGCGTTTGCAGAATGCTGCGTATTCTGCAACTCAGATCTATTGGGGCGGGGCGCAAGACTGAGTACTTTTTGGGAAGCGATCGCGGCTGAACCATCGGCGTGTATGGCTGAGATCTCTTTCGCGGTTAACGCGCGTTTCCAGATTTTCACTTCGTCGATCAGGCCGTCAAAATACTTGTCCGACCAGGCCATGCGTGACTTGTTCGCCGTGTTCCCAATGACGAGTTTATGTGATCTTGGGTTCCAGACGATCGGTGCCAGATTGGCTACCTCGTTTTTCGCATCGAGCTTGCCGTCGATATAGAACTTGACGAAAGTGCCGTCGAATACACCGACGACGTGAACCCATTTTCCAACCCGATTCATTCGCGACGAAAGCAACGACGAAGTGACGACTTTCTGTCCTTGACGGGAGCGACCCTGGAATTCGGTTGTGACATTCCAAACTGCTTTCGAAGTGCCCCCAACTTGCATCACGAAACCACTCATCTCTTCTCCGACAACTTCTCCACAGGCCAACACTTGAGCGTGATTGGTGATTCGATTTGTCTTGATCCAGCAGGAGGCCGTCAGCTGTCGCCAGCGGTCCATGCACAGATCGTCACAAAGGATGTATGTTTTGTTGCTCGTGAACTTCGCGGCACGCCCGCGGAAAGACGATTGATAATTGACATCACCCACGGTCCGCCCGTGTAGCTCATGACCACTTTCGTCATGAACCTTGCCGTCGCTGTCGTCGTCGAAACTGTAGTAGAGCGCAGGATCTTTACGAACTGGGTCTACCTCGTCGCTATTTACTTCTCTCGAAGACGGTGGTGCAATTCCGTAGAGAAGCAATGGCGCGAACTCAGACGACTCCGATTCGCCCGCTGGCAACTGACCTGGATTCTTCTGGCCTGGATTCAGCGTTCTTGGCGGCGGCGGCGGTTTATCTGCCGAATTTGCGAGTGACGTCAGCAATCCGACAGAGAGAGCTAACAAAACCAGGCAACCGCACAAAGCGCGTGCGCCAGACGGCGTGTCTGTTGATTCACCTAGCAATCGTTTGATTCGATTCATCGTGTCACCTTTGTTATTTGTTCCACTCATTGCCGTCGCCAATCCATTGACTCGATTTTCTTCTACTGCCACCAAAGCTTGCACGACCGCCAGTTCCGAACCACACAGTCGGGCTGCAGCGTCGTCGCAACAGTGCTCGCGCTCGATACGAATCTGTCGTGAGATCCACCACACGGCCGGATGATGAAAAAATAATGCTTCGGCGACCGATTGAATCAAGTTGACGAAATAATCATGCCGCCGGATGTGAGCCAGTTCATGCTCCAGAATCGCGTCGATTTGAGTGACGCTTAATCCACTCACCATACTGACTGGAATCAGAATCACAGGCCGCAAGCAGCCGATAACCATCGGGACCTCCACTAATACGGACTCCCAGAGTTGAACTGCCTCGCTTACTTCGGCACGCTCGCGAAGCCGTTCGAAGCGTTTGCGAATCGCGACTTTCACCTCGCCAACGCCAATGCGCCGCAGTCGTGTGAGCGTAATCCAGCCGCCAACATGCCACAGGCAATAGCAGCTCGCACCGCACAACCAGAGGGCCGAGACCAATGTCGCACTTTGGCTTAGCGTCTTCGCAGAAAGACCAGCGATCCAGTTGAGCGTCCATGAAAACGCTACGCCCCGTTGTTGGTCCGTTTCTGCAATTGGTCGAAAAGTTTGCTTCTCGCGGGCTGCAGTCGAGTGCTGTGGAGCATCGACTGAAGCCGAAACGCCTTCCAAAGAATACCGCTCGTTCCGCTCGGATAGCATCGCCGTTGGACGACCGCTTTGATTTGTTGCGACTTCGGACTGAACGAATACAGGCAGCGGCCTAAAAGACACGCCAGCCATGGAGCGCTGCGGGATGCGAACCGAAAAATACGTAACGATGGCGGCGGCAACCACACACGTCAACGCTCCGCAAGCTGCGATGTAACGCAAATTCGGCGATGAAGCGGCGAAGCAATTGAAGTAGAATCGCCAGCAGTGCCACAACGACGACACCTTGCCAGGCTGAATGCGCGAGTGTCCAAGTGATCCGAAAAGTCACGTCGTGCCAGATTATCGAAGAGAACGGATTCATGATTTCTTCCGTTCTGCTTTGCGTGTCAATCGCTGGATTTCTTGAAGTTCGTCCCCCGACAGACGGTTGCCTGATACCAAACTCATGACCAACGATTTCACGCTGCCCCCAAAAACTTTCAAGGCCATCTCATCCAGCATGTCCAACTGTGTTTGTTCCTTCGACAGCCCAGCGCGATAAAGTTGTGGTCGCACCGAGTCGTCCACTTCCACTAGCTGTTTTTCGCACATCACTTGGACCATTTTGCGAGTGCTAGAATAAGCCACCTCGCGCGTCTGCGAGATCAACTCATGAATTTGTCCCAGAGTCGGTCCCCCGTGCTCCCAAAGCACTTGGAGAATTGCTAACTCAACTTCGGTTGGTTGTGAAGAAGTTGGTCGTGCCATTATCGCTTCCATCCTGTGACGAATGAATTAGTCTGTCTCGGCAAGTTATCGACTAATTAATTAGTCGCGTCAAGACAGATTCGCAAAAACAAGGTCCTGAGTTCACCGCTCAAGTGGCTTGCTAAACGTCACTTGCCTCGGTTTTCATGCCTATATTTCGGGGGCCAAGCAGCTAGGCCAGCAAAGAACTCTTTGAATTGGCGATTCACCTGACGAGTGTATTGGGATATTATCTAGATATGAAAACTCATCCCAGCATATTCAACGATGTTCTCGGTCCCGTCATGCGTGGCCCGAGTAGTTCTCACAGCGCCGCCGCCAATCGAATTGGACGGATCGCCAAGAACCTTGCCGAAGAGCCGATCCGCTCGGTGACTGTGAAGTACGACCCCAACGGCTCGCTGGTCACAACACACAAAGATCAAGGTTCCGATTTGGGGCTGAATTCTGGTGTGTTGGGTTGGCCGCCCGAGGATGCTCGACTTCCAACTTATCCGGAAGCACTCGCCGAAGCTGGCATCACGGTCGAGGTCGTCTACGAATCTTACGATGCGCCACATCCTAACTTTTATCGACTGGAGATTGTCGGCGAGTCGGGGACAACTTATTTGCTCGACGCAATTTCGACGGGCGGAGGGATGATCGAGGTACTGGCCATCGATCAATGTAGTGTGCAGTTTGCCGGTGATTTTCATCACACTCTTTTTTGGTTGGCCCAAGAGCCCAGTCCGAGCCAGTTGCAAGAGTTGCAGAATGGCGATGGGATCGAATTCGCGAGTTGGCATGCGGGAGCGGAGCGAGGTCTGTTGAACCTGGCGTCCCGAATCTCGCTCTCTGACGAGTTCATTGAAAAAACAAACGCGGCCCATTCCGCCACCTTAGTCCGACAAATCGCGCCGGTGTTGCCAGTTCTATCGCGCCGCGATCTTACCGTTCCTTTTGAAACTTGTGGCGAGATGTTAGCCGCGGAAGAAATGGATGGCCGCAATCTCTGGGAACGTGCGGCGAGTTACGAAGCTGCTCGCGGCGGAATTTCTCAACAAGAAGCGATCGACCAAATGGGACGACTCGTCGACATTATGGAAGCCGCCGTCCACACGGGGTTGGCGGGGACAACTTACCACGATCGAATTCTGCCGTCGCAATCGCCAGGGTTTACTGAAGCGGAGAAAGAAGGCCGAGTCGTTCCCGCCGATTTCACCAACCGAATCATTCGGTACGTGACGGCGATCATGGAAGTCAAGTCGTCGATGGGTGTAGTGGTTGCCGCGCCGACCGCTGGTTCTTGTGGCGCCATGCCAGGCGCAGTGCTCGCCGTTGCAGACGAACTTCAAGCAACGAAGGAAGAAAAAGTTCAGGCCTTGTTTGTCGCTGGATTGATCGGAGTATTCATTGCCAGAGACGCGACGTTTGCGGCCGAAGAAGGTGGCTGTATGGCAGAGTGTGGATCTGGGTCAGCCATGGCGGCCGCGGCGATCGTACATTTGATGCACGGGACTTTGGAGCATCAAGTCGCAGCGGCGTCGATGGCACTGCAGAATTGTTTTGGATTGGTCTGCGACCCGATTGCTAATCGAGTCGAGGCTCCATGCTTAGGCAAGAATGTTATGGCGGCAAACAATGCCTTGGCAAGTGCCAACATGGCATTGGCCAATTTCTTGCACCTCATTCCACTCGACGAAGTAATCCTCTCCATGAACGAAGTGGCGGGACAAATTCCTCGCGAACTTCGTTGCACAAATCTCGGCGGACTTTCGACCACACTCACTTCGCTTAAAATTGCCGAATCGCTGGGCGACGGCTCTACCCCGGCTACGCCAAAGCCCAAAATCAGCTGCTAGAGTTTGAAATTGAATGTGGGAAAGTAATTGTGAGCCGCGCCGCAGCATGAAAGATTTTCAAGAACTGTACAGCGAGAGTGACGAGCTCATGCGGTCGGTTGACTTCGCAGGGGCCGCCGAACGATACAGCAATGCGTGGAACGAATACGCCGAACAGCGGAGAACCGCTTCAGCCGCTGGAAACGTTTCAGACTTCGATGCTGAACACACACCGCTGTATGCTTTCTGGTTGCTCATGAGCGGAGCCAACGCACAATTCTGCTCGGGCGACTTCGCGGGATGTCATGATACAGGCGTGACTGCCTACGAATTGTTTCGCGACATCGGGTTGATCGCTGGCAATCCATTTTTCCATCTGCGGATGGGGCAGGCTTCCTACGAACTTGCGTCACCCGAGGATCGCAATGACGAGAGTGGACAGGGGATCGACAATCTCGCGCGTGCCCTGATTTGCGGAGGCATTGAGATCTTTTCTGGCGAAGACGAGAAATATCGTGATGCGATTCTTCCCGTCCTTCGACCTCCGGAGGGCTACGCGAGTTGGCAGGATGCCAAAGACCAGGGATGTTCGCTGGACAAGCTCAATGGTACTCGTGGATTTCTTCGCGAGTTTTTCACTGCCAAGTACGGAAGCCCTCCACCATACGCAGCGCCTCAGGATTAGGCCTCTGGTATGTCTTACTGCGGGTTTGGGATGCGGTTGCGCCGGTATTTCGGAATGGTGCCCCAAAGAATTCGTTGGGCAATTCCAACAGACAATGTCGTTTAAGATCCCTTTGACACAGCACCGATGAAATTAAGACGATGCGCTGTGTCTGTACGGATTTTTGCGAGGTGATTTCATGGCTCCCGATGTCAGCGGACACCGGGTTACACTCGCGGGCGTCCTGATGCTGCAAAACCGGATCGACGAGGCAGTTGGAATTTACCGAGACGTGCTGGTCTTGTGGCCCGACAATGAAGATGCGATTCATCAGTTGGCTCATTTGCTGGAATCTGTCAATCGTCTGGACGAAGCGCGCGACGTAGCGGTGGCTGGCCTTGCATTGGATCCAGAAAACATGCGTTGCTCGTCTGTCGTGGCCAAGTGTTTACGCCGAAAGGGTGAATTGCAGGCCGCTCATCGGTTATGTGAAAATGCTTTGACGCTGGAATCGAGCACTCAAGGTTACGCACCACTGCATTACGAGTCTGCTTCGATTTTGGACGAATTGAATCGGCCAGCCGACGCTATGGCTCGAATTCGCAGTGCCGCCGAGTTGGAGAAGAGGACTTACCAGGGACCGCTGGGCAGAGATTCGCATCTCGCACATGACACCCAACGAGTGTTACAGCGACTTCGTTCTGGCTGGGTCAACGCTTGGAGCGATCTTCCCGATGACGGAGTCGGTAAGCCGCTGGCTGTGCTCTGCGGTTTTCCGCGTTCGGGTACGACGCTGGTCGAGCGCACTCTGGCCGCTCACCCCGACGTGACTTCATTTGAAGAACGGCCTACGTTTGTTAGCTTGCAGGGGAAGCTTAGTCAGCATCAAAACGGCTATCCCGATGCTATTGGAACGATGACCCAGCAGGAGCGTAACGAACTGCGGAAGACGTATCGGGCCTTGTTATCAATCTGGTCACAAGACCTGGCCAAGACTTGCCTTTTGGACAAACTGCCTTTGCACACGTTGAACATACCATTGATTCATCGCGTTTTTCCCCGCGTCAAATTCTTACTGGCGCTGAGGCACCCGTGTGACGTGATCCTCAGTTGTTACATGCAACAGTTTGCGTTGAACGACGGCATGAGCAACTTCGTCGACTTGGACGACGCGGTCCGATTGTACGCGGATACGATGAGCATCGGGATTGAATGTAGCGAGCAGCTGGATTGAATGTAGCGAGCAGCTGCCATTGAACGCGCGGCTTGTTCGCTACGAAGACACTGTCAATGATTTTGAATCTCAGATGCGAGGTGTGCTCGAATTTCTAGAATTGCCATGGCGCGACGAACTCGTCGATCTTAAATCGCGGACGTCGACCCAGCATCGCGTCGGCACTCCCAGTTATCACCAGATCGCGCAGCCTATCCACAAAAAGTCTGCCGGAAAGTGGCAACGTTACCGCGAGTACTTCGAGCCCTTTCGAGATCAGCTCAATCCATTTGTAGAACGCTTCGGCTACCAATGGGACGAGTAGCATGGAGCGTATGGGCAGGGGCCCACATCTCTTGCCGTCAGTCTGCGCAAATCGAACTAATCCGCGATGAGATCTCCGAGCAGAGTCGCGTAGCGAGTCACCCTCCCTTTTTAGGGAGGGTCGGAGTCTCAGCTCCGGGGAGGGTTTAGGAACTTCGCTTGACGTTCACCTGCACGTCTTTGCGAAGCCCCTTGAGGGGCTCGGAAAACGCGTTTCGAAGCCAAACGTGCTTGCTCGCCAACCTAGGTGACGTGTGCAAAACGCCCGAAGGCGAGCCAATATTTCGGGTGTTACAACAGTTCTCTCCGAGCCCCAGCGAGGTAGAGCGCCACCCTAGGTATTGCGGGCTAAATCGCACAAGGGCGAGCCAACACGCTTAGCTAACACAACGCGTTATCCAAGCCCTCAAACGCCGTCGACTCGATATTGACGATATGCGTAGTGTGCCAGCCAAAGCTGACGGAAACCGTCCGCCTTTATTTTGGCGCCCACCACTGATCGAGTTGAAGCTTTAGCCGTTGTAGGGTTTTCTTGTTTTTCTCTTCTCCCGCGAGATTGTGCTGTTCGTGTGGATCGGCCACAACATTGAACAGTGCCGTCTTGTCGAGATAATTCCCCCACGGTTTCTGGCCGGAGTTGGAATGCGGGACAATCAATTTGAATTGGCCATCGCGAATCCAGCGGTAGGCTACGTGTTGCGAGGGATGTTTGAGTGATGAGGCATCGCCGGGATAGATTTCGCCGAAGACGGGGTGGTTAGCGAGCGGCTTTTGTCCCGTTGCGGAGGGCCACAAACTCCTACCTGGGAGGTCTGTCGATACGTCATTTAGATCGAGCATATCCAGCAAGGTCGGAACGATGTCAACGCTGCTGCATGGTGTGTCGTGTTGGGCAAGTTTCGAGCGTCCGTCCCAACGGATTAGAATCGGTGTTCTCAAGCCATCGTCGAAAGGCGAACGCTTGCTTGTTTTCGTATAGTTGAAATCGCGACCGGACATCGGCTGATTGGGATCGGGGACGAAGCCGTTGTCGGCCACAAAAACAAAGATGGTCTTTTTGGCCAGCCCGGCATTTTCAACGTGTTCGACCAGCTGGCCCACCGTTGCATCGAACCAGGAACACGTGGCGAAATAGGAGATTGCGTGTCGAGGCACTTTGGGATCATCTTCATACGGTTGGCGAAAACGTTGCGGCGCATTGTGCGGGAGGTGAGGTAAGAACGGAGCGTACCACACCAAGAACGGATCGTCCTTCTCATGGCAGTCGTCGACAAAATCAAAGATCGGCTGCATCGTTGTGCGACCGATCGCAAGGCCATGGTCGCCATTGCCATGTGCAACGATGTCACCGTTTGCAATACGTTTGTTACCCAAAGCGTTCGGAGTTTTGGAGGGTTGAGCGATCGTCATCCCCTCGGTGAATCCGGCGTTCTTCCAATGCCCTTCCCAATATTTGCCAGTCTGAAGGCAGCGATAGCCGCGGGTGGCGAGTATTCGTGGCAGCGCCGGTGCAGTGCGGATTAGGGACGTCGCCCGGTTTCTCAGGGCGTCGAACTGCCGTTTGTCGATCGCGGGCGAACGTGTCAGCTTGGAAAAACCGGGAGGCGGATGGTTAAAATGAACGCCGTGCTGATGAGGGTAGAGTCCCGTTAGCAACGTTACCAATGACGGGCGGCAAACGCTGCTGGGGACGTAGCCGTTAGTGTATCGGGCAGATTGAGCCGCGAGTCGGTCGATGTTTGGTGTGCGAACGTGTGGGTGACCCATAAAACCGAAGTCGGAGTACGTCTGGTCATCCGAGATGATGAACACCACGTTAGGTCGTTCGTCCGCAAACAGTGGAGCACTAAACGCAAAGAGAGCCCAGTAAGCCGTGGCCAACAGGGCAGCTCTGCGGAATGCCGGAAAGGGGGGCGGAGGCCACTTCGTTGGTAGGGTTGGCAATATAGTCAACACGACTTAATCCCGCTCTGGAAAAACGCCTAAACCCTTTTTAGCGTCCCGGAAACTCCACCGAAGGAATCGGTCTCGACGCCTAGTCTTTGCAAGATTGTGACAAAGAGATGGGACAGCGGGAGTTCATCAGCTTTAATTGCGCCCCGCCAACCGGCATCCGAAACGATGCCCGCACCATTCTGATTGTCTTCGTTCCCAGTGCCAAACCTGAGAAAGCGGCCGTTGGTGAATCCGAGGTTCTTGCCTCCAGCGGAAATAATCGGATAATTGCGCGAGAGGTGGAAGCTGCTGGACGCCGAGCCATGCATGGCAAAGGTGTTGTCCAGCATGCAGCCGCTGCCGTTGGGTTCGGTCGTGTCTTTCAACTTTTGCACGAATCGTCCGAACTCTTCCGCTTGGTAACGATTATACGTACCAAGATTTTTCCAGCCGTCCGGCTTTTTAACCGAGTGAGTCAGGCCATGAGCATTGCCCAGACCGACTGCCTTCGACAGCAAGTCGTGAGGCCCTTCACCATTTTCCCTGCCCAACTGGAACGTCGCGACTCGAGTTGAATCGCTCAGGAAGGAAAGGTAAATCAACTCGTACATAGTCTGGAAATAGTCGCGTGCTTCGTGTGGATCTGCATCTAGTTTCAAGTTGGTGGTGTCAACATTAGTAATAGGTGTGTCGACCCAACGTTGAGCTTTCGCCAGCTTGACTTCCGTATCGCGAACCGCGTCGAGATACTGCTGTAGAGTTTGCTGGTCGCGTTTAGAGAGCCTTCGTCCTAAAGATTGGGCGTTGGCGATGAGGAGGTCCAGCGCACTTTTACTTCTTGCGAGTCTGTCGCGAGCCTCTGTTCCGCTGGTTACAAAAAGCATGTCGAAGATCTGCTTTGGCTGATTCATCGCCGGAACAGGGCGACCTTCGCGATTGTAAGATTGTGTT
>Ga0115002_10005913_pt1 | contig 14272 bp, 9 predicted proteins | sample ArcticOcean_MG_C_8_FD_89576 | JGI IMG/M metagenome (GOLD analysis project Ga0115002, IMG submission 89576) | Marine microbial communities from western Arctic Ocean - ArcticOcean_MG_CB11_86 | ecosystem: Environmental > Aquatic > Marine > Oceanic | place: Arctic Ocean: Canada Basin | collected... | reverse complement strand
GAACCAACAACAAGATCAAGACCATGAAACGCCAAGCCTACGGATTCCGAGACCTCGAATTCTTCAAACTCAAAATCCTCGCGATTCACACAGCCAAGTGCGCTTTAGTCGGATGAACCAGAAAAGTCTTCTCGCAAGGCGTCTGGGCACCGGCGACCACGATTCATCGGATTCGTGAAGAACTGGAAGCCGAGCGGTCTACAGAATCCTACATCAAACGCAAAAAGGAGGACGCTCTGCGTCGAGACAAAGTTCAAGCCGAGTACGTCGAAAATTTCTTCGGTGCAGTCGTGGCGTTCCTCGGTTTCCATTCCGATCGCGCTGATCTGGCTCAGCAGATGGCGCACGCCATCACCGAACATGCCACGCCGGTTGGAAGCGGCACTGTTGCCCGAACGAAACGAATTCCTGTGGAGCAACGGGCGGAAGCAGCCGTGATCGCTTGGATGCGACACCAGACCACAGCCTATGATTCGATGGCCGTTCCACGAGTCAAAGGCAAACGCCGGGAGGTGCGACGAATGTTGGCCCGGCATTCCAAAGAACTGTTGAGCCGGTATCGGCGGGGCGAAGCGGTTTCGGTCGATTGTCCACTTCAGCGGGCATTGGCAGGATCAACAACTGGAGGAGAATCAAAGTGAAGCAAGGCCGCTACCGACATTACAAAGGCAACGAGTACATCGTGCTGGGAGTTGCAAAGCACAGCGAAACGCTGGAAGAGATGGTCGTGTACCAGCAAGGCTACGGAGAGCAAGGGCTTTGGGTTCGACCAAAGGACATGTTTCTGGAAACCGTCGAATTGGATGGGCAGCGAGTGGATCGCTTTCAGTTCATTGGACCCGAAAAAGACGACCCGAACAAATCTATCCGAACAATTCCATGATCGGTTTGCCAGTGGTCAAGGTCTGTGAGATGCCGCTGGCGTCGAGGGGATCGTTAATGGGAATGTCGAGGGCGTGGTAGATGGTCGCAGCCATTTCCTCGGGGCGAACGCGGTTGCTGATGGGATGCTGAGCATACTTATTAGACTTGCCGTACACATTCCCCCCTGCAATGCCCGCTCCGGCGATGATTGAGGAGAAACACCTGGGCCAGTGCTGGCGTCCTGGTGGGTTCTGCTTCAGTACGTTCGGTGTGCGGCCAAACTCGCCCGTCACAACAACCAGTGTGTCGTCCAGCATGCCGCGTTCTTTGAGGTCGGAAAGCAGTGCGGCCAACGCCTGATCCAAGCGCGGCAGACAGAATCCCATGCCGTAGGATCCGTTACCGAAAGCGTCGCCCATCCCCATGTTTCCGCCATGCATATCCCAACTGCTGCTGGGTGGGCCTTGCTTGTCATATGCCGCCTGCCCCGTCCAGCCATTGACGGTAATGAATCGCACGCCGGATTCCACCATGCGTCGGGCGAGCAGTAGATTCTGTCCGAGTGGATGCATCCCATAACGTTCGCGAATTTTGGTTGGCTCTTTGGTCAGATCAAACGCCTCCCGGCCTTCGGGTCGCGTCATGGCTTCGTACGTCTTCTCACGCAACTTGGACCAGTCCTTCACTTGCTGGTCTTTATCCAGCCTGGTGGATTCTAGCCGGCTGAGCAGCAACTTGCGTTCCTCGAACCGTTTCGGATCGTAGGGGTCGAAAAGTTGCGGCGGCTTGAAGTTCTCCATCGCCGGATGGTTGTTCGCCGAGCCGACAAACACCGGGGCATAAGCCGAGCCAAGGTAGCCACCGATGCCAATGTTGGGCGCGCAAAAGACAGGCGGCCCTACGCATTTGATAAGCCACGCATTGGAAATGAAATTGCGTTCGCTCGGTTTGTGTTTGGCAACGAAGGAGCCGAGGTAGGGATGTTCGTCCGGTTTGCCCTGCTGCACACGTTTTTCGGATTGACCGCTGAGTAGATTGTGCATCGCGTCGAAGTGATTGCTGATCGCGCCCGGATGCGACATCGAATTGATGAGCGTGAAATCGTCGGTCAACTTGGCCAAGTTCGTGTGCATCTCATTGATGCGCATGCCCGGCACCTTGGTGGCAATGGGTTGGTACGGCCCCCGATAATCCAACGGGGCTTCCGGTTTCATGTCCCAGGTATCAATGTGGCTTGGTCCACCACAGAGCAGCACGAAGATGCAGGTTTTGTCCGAGGAGACCGCTTTACCCGAGGCGTCGACCTTGTCGCGCCCCATCACCGCTCCCGGCATGCCGAGGCTCATCGTTCCCAAGCCGCTGGCGATGAGGGCTTCACGCCGGTTCATTTGCAATTGGTTCATGCAACAACCTTATGTCCAAATTGCCCAGTAGATCGAGGGTTTCTATGCCAGACATCCCGTGGGATCGGTCAGTCGGTCGTGGAAGTTGACCCCAACTGTGCAAAGTAGCACTATGTTTTGCCGAACGCATCCACGGATACTGATTCTAGACGATATTCCTCTTCATATCCATTTCAAAATCGCGCAATTGTGCGATTGGATGACAGCAGAGGTGGCGACGCTTCGGGATTCGTCTTCCAGTATTCAAAGAATGGCTACAAACGAGGGTCTTCGCACGAGAGTCATTTCATGTGCTTGTGCAGCAGCTTGCCGTTCTCATCGTAGAATTCAAATGCCAGCCGGGCGGCGGTGTTCTTGCTGGTTGGTGTGGCGATCACAGAAAGAAATCCGCCCGAGCGAACTTTCTGGGCATAGGCCCGCTTGATCAATCCTTTGGGGTCGGTCGATTTCGGGTCACCCGGTACGCGACCGAGTCGCGAGTTGGCGTCGACCAATGCGCCACAGGAGAACTCTTCCACACCGGCTGGGTGAATGGAATGGTATTGCCAGTGGCGATCACCGCAAATGATGGAGAACTTCTTGGGGCCGAGCTTGTTCTTTTTCAACCAGGCGAAGAATTCGTCGCGTTCGTGTTGGAAGCCGCCAATGTTGGTGTGATTGTCGATCTTGCGGGCATCGTCCGGGCCGATCATCGGCGTGGGCGAGATCAACACCTTGAAGGTGGCGTCGCTGGCTAACAGAGTGCGTTTCAACCAGGCCTTTTGCTCGGCTCCCCAGATCGATTTGTCCGGTCCGTCGGGCATTTCGTTGGGGCTGCGGTACATGCGGTTTTCGGTGAACCAGACTTGCAAGTCTTTGCTGACCCGATGCGTACGAAATGTCTTCGCCTGCGCGTCATCTGCGGGGGCGACAGGCAACTGTTCGAGCATCATGCGTCGTCCGGTGGCGGGTGACGGTTCGTAATCGCCCGTGTTGTCGCCGTCGTCGATGCGGTAATCGTGGTCATCGATCTCCCAATACGTTGGGACGGCTGCGAACAGGTCGCGATATCGCGGCTGCACGAACTGCTCGTGCCACTTCTGACGCAATTCGGGCAGTGTTTTTGCTCGCGGCTCTTTCGGTGTGTCGTAGTAAATGTTGTCGCCCGTGCCGACGAAGAAAGCGGGCTTCAATTTCAGGATCGATCTCAGTCCAGGATAGCCGAGATGTTTGTCCGGCCCCGAGTACGGTTTCGGCAGCTCGGTGTTATTCTCGACCAGGTGCTTCTTGCGATCGATGCGCGAGTCACCGTGAAACTTCCCGTAGTTCATCCCGGTAACGACAACGAACCGAACTTCCTTCTCGCCCTTCGCACCGGGCAATGTTGAGAAACGGGCCGTTGGTCCGGCTTGCAGGCTTTTCCTATTCGAGCCGACCCGCGTTTCGCAGCGGTAACGGATACCGGGTTGGAGATTTCGGAATGTGGCCCGCGCGATGAAATCTCGCTCGGCGGTTGCGTTCAGACGCTGAGTGACCTTCACCCCGTTAGGGGCGATCAGCGTGAAGTCGACGACACCGGCGATTCCGGGAACATCGCCTTTGACTAACTGGTTCGATCTGCACAGTCGCACCTGCACCAACGCGGTGTTGGACGTCACCTCGCCCACCATGATGCCCGTGCCGGCAATTGGTTTGTCGGACAGCTCGTTCTGGGGCTTCTCGGGAAGCGTCAGCAACAACGCCAGCGTGGCCCAACTGCTGCCGGCGATCGAGATGAACTGATCCTTCTTGTGCGGGAATCCGGTCTCGAAGTACTTTTGGAATGGCTTCGCGCGGGTGACGACATGCCAGGAACCGTCCTTGCCTTGCGTGTTGAGCAAATACCGAAGGCCGCCTTGAATGACGGAGTGTCCGACAGCCAAATTCCCGTCCCGCAACAACGCGACGAGTGCTGTTCCGGTCGCGTAAGCGTCGCTTTTTATGTCGGACTTCTGTGCCCAGCCGCCATCCTCTTGCTGGCTGCCGATAAGTTCCTTCCTCGCTTTTGTCACTGCTTCGTCGGCGTCGCTCAGAGACTGCAACGCGCGGAAACGAAAGACGCGGTCTTCCATGCCCTTGGGCTGCGTTTCGAGCAACCACTTGCCGACGGTCTTCCGACGCGCCTCGATCTTCGTCTGCTGTTCTTTCGTGCCGAAATCAGAAAGTGCGCGCAGCGCCACATAGGTCGTCGCGAATTCGCTGCCGGAGGAAGGCGGACGATTACCGGGGTGTTTCCAGTGAGTCGCCTGCCTCTGATACTCCAGCAAGAATGATGTCACCGACGCCGTTGTTTCGTCCGGCGAATGTCCTCCCGATCCCAAAGCCCACAGGGCATAACCGGCGGTAATGACACGGCCGCCCTGCCCTTTGCCTTTCAGATAGTTTTTTTGACCTCGCTTTAGATGATCGGCCGTGTGCTTGAGTTGCCTCGCCAAGTTCTCCTCATCGATCTGGAACCCTCGACTTCGCGCTTCCGTGATCGCGATGATAGGCAACGCCTGATTGTGGCATGTGAAGCACGTCCGTTGATCGGCGGACCCGGCCGCTCCTTTTTCCAGCAACGGAATCGACCGCGTGATCGCTGCTTTGATTCTCTCGGGCGTGACAGCCGACTCACCAGCCGAGGTACGCGAGTCGACCGTGGCGATGCTCAGGATTGCGACAAGACAGGCGATTCGGAATAACATGACTCTGTTCCTTGTGGCAGCAAATGTCGAGCTGGAAAACCGAGGGATGAAGGCCTGACGTCAGCGAGATTCCGATGTCGTCTGCAGAATGAATTCGTGCTCTTCCAGCTTGGCCAACGTCTCGGCGGAAGGAGCCTCGTCGAGTTGTAAGGTGCAGCAGGCGGCTTGGGCACCGTCGAAGATCGTGTTCTCCATTTCTTCGACATTGATCCCTTCTTGACGCAACAGGTCGAGCACGCCCGCCAGCACGCCCACTTTGTTCTGGTGACGAACCACCAACACATGCGTGGCGGGAGATCGCGCGCACATGTTGACCGTATTCGGCGGCTTTCCCGTTTCGAGAAATCCGCGCACGATCCGCATGACTTCCTCGGCAATCGCCTCGGCGGCTTCGTCGGTCGACGCTCCGATGTGCGGCGTCGCCGTGACGCAGGCGGCCAGTTCGCTGTCAGCGAACGCCGCTTCGCTCTGCTTCGGCTCATCGGCAAAGACATCCAGCCCCACACGCAATCCGCGATCACGGATTGCTGCGAGGATGGCATCCCGATCGACGACTTCCCCCCGAGCCGTATTGATCAGAATCGCACCGTCACGCATCTCCGAGAGGAACTCGGCGTTCACCAGTCCCGTCGTTTCAGGGGCTGCGGCCAGATGAATCGAGACGGCATCGCTGATTCGCGCCAATTCCAGCGGGGTTTCGCAGTACGTCAGATTCAGCTCTTCAGCACGGTTTGCATCGAGACTACGACTCCACGCGGCGATGTTCATCCCCAAACTTCGCGCGCGATCGGCGACGGCACAGCCGATCGTCCCGGTACCGAGAATGCCCAAAGTGCGACCACGCAGGCCATGTGCTTTGCCGTATTCTTTCTTCTTCCACTGTCCGTTACGCAGGTCGGCACATGCGTTGACGATTTGGCGGTCACAAGCCACCAGTAGACCGATCGCCAATTCCGCAACGGCCGCACTATTCTTGCCGGGGCAGTTTGTGACGTAGATTCCCCGATCGCTCGCGGTGGTGACATCGATGGTATTGACGCCTGCCCCTGCGCGGATGATGAGCGAGAGCTTCGAGCCAGCATCGATCGTCTCAGCCGACACCTTCGTCGAGCGGACGACCAGCACATGGGCCTCGCCGACCGCCGCCGGGAGTTGGTCGGCCGTCAGGTCGGGTTGAACCTTCAACTCGACGCCCAGCTCGCGCAAGGCGTGTTCGGTTTGTTCGGACAATTTGTCGGCGATCAAGACTTGCATGTTTGATTCTCTGGGTGCGCTTTTAGTTGGTGTGTTTTATTGGGACATCATCCGGATCACTGTCGCGATGACAAAGACACCAACCGATTCCCGAACTGATTGTACCGTGATCACCTCTTTGTTGGCATTCTCGCACAAACTAGGGACACAATTTCAGGGAGTGATGCGGGAAGCACAGGGCGGCTGAATTGTTAGAATGGGGGGTGGCTGGGGTCGACCGTAGGGAGCTCCCAGTTCGCGACACGGGCTGGGGGCTGCGCTCTAAAAAACGTCGCTCCGACCCCGGCTCCCCATTTTTTTGAGTGAAATACCGATTCGTCTTGGGCTGGTAAGTGCAGCGTACGCATTTAAGACTGTTGATTCGTCCGCAAGCCTGCTATAATAACAGGTGATAACGTGTTCCGTTGCCAACCGACCAGACCGGTAACTCGCGGGAACAATACGTGCGCACATACTCGAAGCTCTTCAATGCGGTTCTTGCTTCCTCGGCAGCCGTTATGCTGGCTGCCCGGCCGGTTGAGGCACAGCTTGCCGTTAGCCCTGCGAAGGTTGAAATCGGAAGCCCTGAGTCTTCGCAGCAGTTGCTGATTACCCAGCCGATGGCGGGGAATCGAAAGGCCGACGTGACCCGCGATGTCTCTTTCGTGGTTCAGCCTGGCGAACTTGCCAAGATCGACAGCCGTGGCGTTGTGCGGCCTTTGTCTGAGGGGCGGGGAACGATTCTCGTTCGGTACGAGAAGCAGACGGTGTCGGTTCCGCTGGAAGTCATCGGCCTTAAATCACCGCATCCGGTTTCCTTTCGCAACGAGATCACTCCCATCCTGACAAAGGCGGGCTGCAACTCGGGTGGTTGTCATGGCAAGGCAGAGGGTCAGGGCGGATTCAAACTGAGCATTTTCGGCTTCGCGCCGCAGGTCGACTTTCAAGCATTGGCTTGGGAAGGCAAAGCCCGACGGTTATCTACCACGATTCCGGAACGCAGCCTGCTTTTCCTGAAAGGCTCTGCTCGCATCCCGCATGGCGGTGGTCGCAAGATCGAGCCTGGTAGTTATCGCGATCGACGGCTTCTACGCTGGATCAAGGAAGGCGCACAGTTTGAAACTGCGTCGGACGGGCCTGGCCGGATTGTCGGTATCGAAATCGAACCCGAGCGACGGTCGTTGCTGACCAACCGGTCGCAACAAATACGTGTCACGGCAGTCGATGCGGCGGGCCGTCGTTTCTGTGTGACGACCGAAGCCGAGTACGAATCCAACGCCACCTCGATTGCCGACGTCGATCACGACGGACTGATCCAAGCCAGCGACATTCCCGGAGAGGCGGCCATGCTGGTGCGTTACCTGGGCCACGTTGCCGTCAGTCGCATCACAATTCCTCGGCTCGATGTGGAATTCGGTCGTCCTCCCGAGAACAACTTCATTGACGGACTCGTGTGGGACAAGCTCCAGCGATTGGGCATCGAACCCAGCGGCCCGGCGAACGACTCGGCATTTTTGCGTCGAGTTTTCATCGACACGATCGGTACCTTGCCGACAGTTGCTGAAACTCGTTCCTTTCTGGCAGACAAACGGCCCGACAAGCGAACCCGTCTCATCGACCAACTGCTTGCTCGCGACGAATACGTTGATTACTGGACCATGCAATGGCTCGACATTTTGCGAGCCGACCAATTGAAGATTACGCCGCAGGGTGCCGTGGCCATGCAGCGGTGGTTGAAGCGACACTTCGCCGAGAACCGGCCGTTCGATCGGCTGGCCCGCGACCTGGTCACCGTGCAAGGCAACACGGCTGCGGAAGGCCCCGGTTCGTTCTACAAAATTCTTCCCAAGCCCGACGAAGCGGCTCGTTCGATCAGCCAGTTGTTGCTTGGCGTGCGCATCGAGTGTGCTCAATGTCATCACCACCCCTCGGAACGCTGGACTCAGGCCGACTATGTCGGTTTCGCCGGGTTCTTCACCGGTGTGAAATTGAAGGCGTTGCCCAACAAGTTGCAGGCGGTCGTCTCACAAGGCGGGAAGGATCTGCCACATCCGCGCACGGGCGAACTCGTTGCCGCGCGGGCATTGGGGGCTGAACCGGCCGACTTTACGAACGTTTCCGATCGCCGACAGATTCTCGTCGAGTGGCTCACGTCGAAGGACAATCCGTTCTTCGCCAAAGCGATTGCCAATCGTCTCTGGGCGCACTACCTCGGACGCGGTCTCATTGAACCGATCGACGACATCCGCGACACGAACCCGGCGACCAACGAAGCCCTCATGCAGGCGCTGGCCGATCACATGCGCAAGGTGAACTTCGACGTCAAGGCCTTCACCCGCACGCTGCTTCAGTCACAGGTTTACCAATTGAGCGCCGGGACGAATGCGTCAAACGAAAACGACCAGCAGAATTTCTCACACGCCGCTTACAAAGCGCTGCCCGCTGAAGTCTTGCTCGATGCGATTAGTCAGAGCACCGGAGTGGCAGAGAAATTCAACGGTTGGCCGGCCGGTTACCGGGCGATTCAGGTTTGGGACAACCGCATGCCGTCGTACTTCTTCCGCATCTTCGGCCGCCCGGTGCGAGCCAGCGTTTGCGAATGTGAACGAAGCAACGAACCGAGCATCGCCCAGGCGCTGCATCTGTTGAATGCCCCTGAAATTGGGGCCAAGATCGGCCGCAGATCAGGGCGCGTTCGCGGTTTAGCCGCTTCCGATCGGTCACCTACCGAAATCATCGGCGAATTATATCTCAGTACGCTGTCCCGTCTGCCGACGGATAAAGAAGAGCAACTCATGCTACAGGCGTTCGAGGGGGCGGAGACTGATCGTCGAGCCGCTGCCGAAGACGTCCTTTGGGCGTTACTTAACTCGAAAGAATTCGTGTTCAATCATTGACGGTGAATTTCGGGCGTCACTCCGTTTTCCACATTCCCCGATTCGACTGCGAAAGTGAGAACGACCATGTTCCAGATGAAACTTGGCCGACAACAACAGCGCGATTGCCAACGGGTTTCGCGGCGGCATGCCCTGCGACTGGGCAGTTGCGGTCTCATCGGCGGGTTGACGTTACCCCGCTTGCTCGAACTTCAGGCCAAGGCGGCCGGGCCGAATGCCGGCAAGGCGAAGTCGTGTATCTTCCTGTTCTTGGAAGGTGGCCCCCCGCATCAGGACATGTGGGATCCCAAACCCGACGCCCCGTCCGAGATCAGCGGCCCGTTTCAGCCGATCAACACCAACGTGCCCGGCACGATCGTCACCGATCAGTTGCCGCTGTGCGCGAAGATGGCCGACAAGTACTCGATCGTCCGCAGTCATAGTCATCGAGACAACGGACATAGCACCGGGTATCACTACGTGATGACCGGCCGAAAACCGAACTTCCGCGATGGTGACAATCCCGTCCCCAGTAACGAGTTTTACCCTTCGGTTGGGTCAGTCGCATCGCGTGAACTCGGAGCACGCACTTCGTTGCCGGCTTACATTAACTTGCCGCATCCCATGGGTGCCGGTGGCCCCGGTTTCTATGGAGCCGAGCATGCCCCGTTCGTCATCGAAGCCGACCCGACACAGCCCGACTTTGAAGTCAAAGACTTGCAACCCGCAGGCAAGCTCTCGCAGAAACGGTTAAGCATTCGTCAGAAACTCCTCGCCGGAATCGATGAACTGGAACGCGAACGCAATCGAGGCCGCGCGAAAGTAATGTCGGCGTATTACGAAAAAGCCCAGCGGCTGATCACGTCGCCCGAAGCCAAGAAGGCATTCGACATTCAATCCGAACCCGAGAGTGTTCGCAACAAGTATGGTCACACGCAGATCGGTCAGTGTGCCTTGCTGGCCCGCCGATTGATCGAAGGCGGTTGCCGATTCGTCGGCGTCGACGCACCGGGTTGGGACGTGCATTTCAACTGCTTCCCCAGCCTGAAAACTGATCTCATTCCCTACGCCGACCGGGCCTTCAGCGCCTTGGTGACCGACTTGGAAGAACGCGGCCTGCTCGATGAAACGCTCGTCGTGATGATGGGAGAAATGGGTCGCACACCCCGCGTCAACGCCCGTGCCGGTCGCGATCATTGGTCGATGGCCCAAACCATCATCTTCGCCGGCGGCGGCACAAAACCAGGGCAGGTCATCGGTGCCACCGACAAACAGGCGGCCGCCCCCATCACCGAACCGATCGGCGTCAACGATCTGTTGCGTACGATCAACGTTCTGATGGGCATCGACTCGGACAAAGTCTACTACGGTCCGTTAGGACGCCCGGTTCCCATCGTGAACGGTGGCAAAGTCATCGAGGGGCTGACGTGATCGACACGCTCGAAATCCTCAATCGCAACAGGCTGCGCGGGTTTCTCTGTGCTGTCGTAATGGTATTCGGATGGACGACCGCCGCCGATGCCCAATTGGCTCCGTCGATTGGTTACATGCACCCGTCCGGAGGCCAAGCCGGGCAGACTATTGAGGTCACTCTCGGTGGGTACGACTGGACGCCCGACATGCAGGTCTTTGTGCATGACCCGCGCATCAAGCTGGAAATCCTCGCTCCCCCCGGCCCGGTAATTGTCCCCAAACCGCCCTACTGGTTCGGCAAAAAAGCCCGCCGTGGCCCGTTTCTTCTGCCAAGAGAGATACGCGCGAAATTGACCATTCCCGCCAACGTGCCCCCCGGCATCGTTCGCTGGCAAGTGGCCAACGCGAATGGCGCTTCGATTGCCGGGCGTTTTGTCGTCGGAAAAATTCCCGAACTGTTGGAACTTGACGGCCGCAAGGCTCCCCAAGCAATCAAAACGTTGCCCATCACAGTTTCCGGGCAGATCAAGAAGATCGAGGAAGTCGACCGTTACGAATTCACCGCTGCCAAGTCCGGTCCAATCACTTGTCTACTCGTCGAGAAGGCGATCGGTTCACCCCTCAACGCGGCGGTCGAAATTCGCGACGAAAACGGGCGGATCGTGGTCGATGCCGCCGATACATCCGGTGACGATTTGGCATTCACGTTTTCCGCCGTCGCGGGCCGCGTGTATTCCGTCAGCGTGTATGACGTCGACTTTCGTGGTAATCGAGCCTACACCTACCGCCTGTCATTCATTTCAGGGCCGCGTGTCGTCTCAACTGTTCCCGCGGCGGGCCAACGTGGTAAGCAACAATCGATGAAGTTCATCGGGTACGGCGTTGCCACTGGGGCAGCGAAACTGGAATCGGTCACGCGAGCAGTCACATTCCCTACTGACAAGAAAGCGGAGTCGTTCACATATCGGCTCGAAACGCCTCACGGTGTCGCCCCCGTATTTTCGCTGAAGCTGAGCGATCAACCCGAAACCGTCGCGCCGCAGAAGCCCGGCAAGCTGACCATTCCGATCGCGATCACCGGTACGTTAGAGAAACGCTACGGGGAAGACCGTTACACCGTCACCGGTAAGAAGGGCGATGATTGGGAGATCGCTCTCGAAGCCGCCGGTATCGGTTCGCCCTTGGATGTCTCGTTGGCGTTGGTCGACAGCACCGGCAAGGAAGTCGCGCGCAACGACGACTTCGGGGGAACGACCGATGCGAAATTGACCTACACGGTCCCCGCTGATGGCGATTACACTATCAGCGTCACCGACACCGCCGGGCAAAGCGGAACGGTGGCTTCGACGTATCGCCTCACCGTAGGCATGGCGCAACAGGGTTTCACGGTGACCACGCCGGAGTTCGTTGCGGTTGTGATCGGCGGCACGGGTAAGTTGGCTTTGAAAGCCACCCTGCCTCCTGGTTTCAAAACACCGATCTCGGTTGCGTTTGAAGGCTTGCCCGCAGGTGTCACGGCCCCTGCTGATTTGGCATTTCCTGCCGGACGTCCCGCGTTGAGCGTGACGTTAACCGTCGCCGCCGACGCGGCCTCGACGGCGTCACTGGTCAAGTTGGTCGCGACCGCGAAGACGGAAGAGCAGACGCTTCGCTTTGTGAGCCAGCCGATCCTCGTGGCCGTCACGATCAAACCGCCCTTCTCGATCGACGCCGAAGGCAAAGACGACGTAACGAAATGGCCGCGCGGTACGATTTTTCCGGCCCCGGTGCTGATCGAGCGGGATGAGGGCTTCCAGGAAGTGATTCGATTGGAAATGACGTCGAAACAAGGGCGTCATCGTCAGGGGATTCGCGGTCCCGAATTCGACGTCCCCAACGGGGTTACCCGCATTTTGTATCCGGTCACTTTACCCGAATGGCTGGAGACCACCCGGACTTCGCGGATGACGGTCAACGGCGTCGCGAAGGTGACCGACCCGAAGGGCAACGTTCGCTATTCGCTCGTCAAACAGAAAACTCGCATGGGCTTCCTTCCGGGTGGCGCGCTGATGAAACTGGCCGCCGGCGTGACTGAACTTGAGGCCGTTCCTGGTGACCCAATCACCGTTCCGTTAACCATCAGCCGTTCGCGAGAACTGACTGGCCCGACACAACTGGAACTGCGTGCGGCAGACGGTTCCGTTTTCAACGCAGAGACGGTCATGCTGCCTGCGACCGATCGGAAAACTGAGTTCCGCGTTACGACGGTTTCCGTCGAGGGATTGTCGGGCGAACGGGAACTGACGATTCGCGCAACTACTATGCAAAAGGGCGACTTGCCGGTGGTCTCCGAGACGAAGGTACTGGTGAACTTCGCCGCAGCGAAACCGTAGTAGGTTGTTGAGTAGCCGGCAGACAGGAAGGTCCGCCCCACCGGTCAGCCCTTCACGCGGTACCCGATCTTTTCGAGTTCCTGCCGGACACGGTCGAGCTGGGCTCCCTGAATTTCGAGCACGTCGTCCTTCAACGCTCCCCCGGCGCCGCAGGCTGACTTCAGTTGTGTGAGCAACTCGGGCAGATCATTCCCCTCGCTCGGCAAGCCGCGCACAACGACGACCTTCTTGCCCTTTTTTCGCTTTTCAATGGCCAGCTTGGCTGTTTGTTTCTCCGCCGGAGTGCGCAACGGCGGTGCCGGCGGGCAAGTGCATTGCTCTTCGAGTTGATCACACCGATCACATCGAGGGGGCCGATCGAATTCCGTTCCCTCGAACAATCGCATGACTGGAAACCGTTCCTTAATTCTTCGTGTTCAACTCGTCTCATCGCACGTCGGCTACTTCATTAACATCACTTGACTGCTCACGAGCGCCTTTCGTTCGTCCCGCACGTCGACATACCAGACGGTTGCGTTCAGCGGTGGGGCCGCGCCGCGAATTGTGTTGCCGTCGATGGTGAGCGACTTGGTGGTCCAACTTCGGGCTTTGTTCTGACGATGTGGGCCGGTCGTGTAGTACAGTTGGGCTGTGATCAGTTTCGTAGATGTCTTGACCGTGGTTGTTAGCGTTCCGTCTTTGACAGTCGGCCGCGAGACAACCGGTAACGGTGTTCCCCCTTTGATGTACTGATCGATGGCCAGAAAGAACTCGGGGAAATCGAAGATGTGTCCGTGACGCATACGGAGTTGGATGCTGTAATTCTTTTCGCCTTGCACCAGCGCGCAGGTTTTGGAGTAGCTGTCCATCGGATACGCGAAGTCGTTGGTGCCGTTCAGGAAGACGACGGGCATTGTGGCGGCCCCAATGTATCGCGACGGATCCCACAGATCATGCCAGCGGTTTTTCTGTGCCAGCGTCATCTTGTCGAACTGGGAGGTCACCCAGGCACTGTTCTCTTTGAGGAATCCGCAGCCGTACACAGGCATTGCCACCTGGAAACGTTGATCCAGCCCCGCCACGATACACGTCAAGTATCCGCCCCAACTGATACCGGTGAGGGCGGTGCGCTTTCGGTCGACATCGTCGAAACTCAGTAGCAGGGAATGCCCGCGAATGACGTTCGCCGCGGCGTGGTAAGACCATTGATCTGTGATCGAGCCATCGATGGAGCCGAACTTGGCATTCGTTGTTTGATCGGGGCCTCCATCGGGAAGTCGCTTGCGCTCGGCACCACGGCCTGCCAAATCCATCGCGATCGCGGCGTATCCACGTTGTGCCCAGATTTCAGCCCACTTCGAGAACGTCGTTCCGCCACCCCCGTGAACAAGCACGATGCCGGGGAACGTTTTGTTCTTCGGCGCTTT
>Ga0115002_10005910_pt1 | contig 14275 bp, 7 predicted proteins | sample ArcticOcean_MG_C_8_FD_89576 | JGI IMG/M metagenome (GOLD analysis project Ga0115002, IMG submission 89576) | Marine microbial communities from western Arctic Ocean - ArcticOcean_MG_CB11_86 | ecosystem: Environmental > Aquatic > Marine > Oceanic | place: Arctic Ocean: Canada Basin | collected... | reverse complement strand
CGGCAGCGGGGCAGACACGATCAACGTCCAAGGCGTTGACCCCAACTATTCCGCAGCACTGAACGTTACCGGTGACAACGTTGCCACAGAAGTCGATACCGTTAACTTCCAAACGGCGGCGACAGACGTCGGAGCGGGCAACATCACGGTCTCTGCCTCAGCGATTAACGTCAATCAAACAGTGGATACCACTGGCTCGGTATCGCTCACCGCCGAAGTCAACGTAGCATTCAACGCTTCCGGTCAACTGACCGCGGCAGGTGCAGGCACGATAAGTATCGTCGCCGACAATCTAGCTGGCAACAACGGTGGTACGTTGGCCATGACCAATGGCTCGTTCGTCGACGGCGGCACCGGCCAAGTTTCCGCCAGTGCCGACGGCAATGTTACCGTTAGCAACCTCACTTCAACAACGACCGTTTTAGTCAACTCGACGAGTGGTTCGATTCTCGATAACGGCGACCCTGCACTCGACATCGTTGCACTCGACGCCGTGCTCAACGCGGGTATCGCTGTTGGAACTGCGGCAAACGCAATCGACACAACGGTCGCCGACCTCGAAGGCTCGGCAACCACGGGCGGTTTCTGGATCAACGAGACGGATACCTTAAACGTCGGCGGCGCTTCTGGAGCAACCGGTATCGCTGCGGGCGGAGTCATCGTGCTGACCAGCGGTACGGGGCTAACCGTTAGCGAGACAATCGACAGCAACAATGTCGGCGGTACGGATTCGATTACGCTTACCAGTACCGCTTCGACCATCGATATTGACGCGACTGTTCAAAGCAACGGTGGCGATCTTACCGCGACGGCCACCGGAGACATCTCCTTTGGTGTCAACGGTGTGATCGATACGGAAACCGGAGCTGGTGATGCCGTCGTAAATTCGACCGCCGGTTCCATCTTGGACAATGCCGACACGAATGCGGACGTAATCGCCGCAACACTGTTGGCAACCGGTAATGGCTCCGTAGGAACGGCCGCCCAGCCGATTGATACCCAAGTCGGAAACCTCGAAGGAAACGCGGCAACGACCGTCTTCCATGTCAGCAACAACGCAAACCTGATCGTTGGCGGAATCGGTGCAACTGTCGGTGTCAATGCGACAACGGATGTGACGATTACGAACACAGGCAGCACAACGGTTAACGAAAACATCAGCGGAACGAATGTAACGCTGAACACGACCGACGCGTTGACCGCAGGCCAAGACATTACGATCGCCGCCAGCGTCGCTGTGCAAGCTACAGCTGGCAACGTCGCGATCAATTCCGGCGACGATATCACGATCGTCGGTTTATCAACAGTGAACGCGACGGGTGCAATCACCCTGACCGGTGACGTTGGAGCTTTGGTCGCAGAGACTGCTGGTTCGACAATCGCCATCGCCGGTACGTTGACCGCCACTGGCTCCGATCCGCTTATCTCTGGCGGAGCAGATGACGACAGTATCAGCATCGACAGCAACGCAGGTACAAACACCGATGGCGGTAGCATCGAGATCGTCACGCGTGAATTCGACATCGTTGGAAACGGCGGAAACGATTCGTTGTTCCTCGACGACTCGGGCGACATCACGGGAGATACAGTCGACTTCCAGGGAACGTATGTCGAAGGCCTTGTCGACGCATTGGCCTCTCGACGAGTGACCTACACGACCGTTGAAAACGTCACCATCTCGACCAGTACGATGGATGATGTCATCGACCTCGACAACGTCAGTAACGGCAACGTAACCCAAGCGACGGTAAACAGCGGATTGGGTGCGGAAATCTTCAGAGCTACGACGAATATGAATACGGCAGTCTTGCTAAATGCAGAGATGCCACCAGCACCGCCAACGGTTCTCGGCGATCACTTGATTGTCACTACGGTGAATGTCGATTTGCCAATCGTTTTCCCAGCACTGACCGATACGACTTTCAATTCCTCAGTGGTGATGGTCGCGAATCAGCCCATCAGCTGGACGAGTATGGAATCGTTCCTATTCGACGGTCAGCTGTTCTACGCGGGCGACATCTTTGTTCGCGGTGCGGATGATCCCGAGCGAATCATTTTCTCGCGTGGTAATCGCGGCAAGACGGTTGTCCGAATCGACGACACTTTCTACGGCCAGCACGATGTCACTGGCAAGATTGTGGTCTATGGCGAAGGCGGTCGCGATATCATTTCGGTCGCGGGCAACATTGCCGTTCCGGCCGAAATACACGGTGGCCTGGCAGCCGATCAACTCACGGGAAGCCCTCTCGACGATACGATTTTCGGCGACGATGAAAACGACGTGATTCTAGCTGGCGATGGAGACAACACCGTCGACGGCGGCGATGGTAACGACGAAATCTCGGCTGGCGACGGCAACGATACCCTAACGGGCGGAATTGGTAACGACGACATCCTCGCCGGGCCAGGAAACGATACCGTCTTTGGCGGCGACGGCACCGACGACATTTCTGGCCAAGATGGTAACGACCTCTTGTTCGGCGGAACTGGAAACGACATCATCGGCGGCGGTCGTGGTGACGACATCATCTCCGGACAAGGTGGCGACGATAGCCTCTACGGCGGCACTGGCTTCGACATCCTCCTGGGAGGCAATGACAGCGACTTGCTCTTCGGTCAGAACGACGACGATATTCTCGTCGGCGGCATTCAGACTGACGAAGCGAACATCGCTGCTCTGCAAGCTGTGTTAGCGATCTGGAACGATACGGTGACATACGTCACCATCGACGCTCGCATTGCCGCCATTCCAGCATCGTTCAAGACACCCGGTACCGACAATCCCTTCATCGACGATCTCATGGGACTCCAAGGTGAAGATTGGTTCCTAGCTCACTCCGAGGATGTCACCGACTTCATGACCGGAACCGACCGACAAACGAATGTATAAACATGTTGCAGTGGTCTAACAAAAAGGCCCCTCGTAACCGTTGCGAATTACGGGCAGGAATGCCCGTGCTACGCACGTATTTTGTCGAGGGAGAGCAGGGGAGTTCGCAAACACTTGACTCGCCATAAAAACCGCAAACTACTACCACTAAATAACTTACACGTCACAAGCAGTTTCGTTTTCACACGCGATTTTGAAAATAATTAGATATTCCAGAAAGGTTCCCCTCGCAGCAACCATTTAACTTCCGTTCCAAGTCAACGCTTGGCGTCAACACAAGCCATCAGCTGGTGGCCAGTTACAAACGGGAGTGGAGAGCAATGCGGAAACTGCGAATTGAGGCACTGGAAGATCGTCAGCTACTGGCTACTCTTTGCAACGATGACCTCTCTCATCTTTGCGACGAATTCGAGGACGCGGCTTCGATCGATTCGTGGGAACGTATTCACGAAACGGAAGGGTGGAATGCCGATCACTTAGAGCAGTGGGACGTCGATCAAACTCAGCCCGGCCGCATGCACATGGCGCCGCACACAACGTCTTGGTATGAAGACTGGCGCGGCCCAATGGCGTACCGCGAAGTCACGGGCGATTTCATCTACTCTACCGAGTTACACATTTCCGATCGGGACGACATCGGCGGTTCCGATGCCGATGACGTTCCCGGCGATTCCCAATACTCGCTCGCCGGATTGATGATCCGAACCCCAAGGGACATTACCGATCCCGCAGCCGATTGGCAGCCTGGCTCTCGATCGGACACCGGCAATCAAGGCGAGAACTATGTGTTTCTTTCGATGGGCTACGCCAGCGGCAGTGGCGGCAACGACTTTCAACTGGAAGTAAAAACTACTCGCAACAGCTCTTCCAATCTAGAAATCACAGACGTGCCGAATGCTCAGCACGCGGAGCTACGAATCGCTCGGATCGACACTTCGGTTTTTGTAATGCACCGGTTGCCATTTTCCGAATGGGTCATTCATCGTCGCTACGATCGCCCCGACTTGCCCGAAACGATTCAGCTAGGGATGGTTACTTATACCGACTGGAATAAGGCCAGTGACTTTTCACCGTTCGAAATGAACAGTAACGTCATCGTTCCTGGCGGTATCGACCCCACGCCTGGCGAGGCATTCAATCCCGACATTCAAGTTGGCTACGAATATATTCGCGTGGGTCGCCCCGAAGTTCCCGCCGAATTACAAGGTCAAGATCTTTACGCCACCGCCTCTGACGAGCAACTACTAGAGTTCTTGGGAGATCCGCCGACACCAACAACTCCAGTCAAGGTTGGCATGAACCTTGAAGAGATTGTCGACTGGAGTCCAGCTTGGGTATTCAAAGATGTCTTTAAGAGCTCGCGACCTTGGTTCAGCCACTCCGTGAATAGTCAAACGGGAGCGTTTTCGTTTAGCGGCGGCGGCGAAGTGCATATGGACGAGAACGGTTGGCCTACCGAGTTAAACGAGTGGACCAACGAAGAGGGCCAACAAATGGAACAATGGTTGGGCACGACGATGTTCTGTTGCGGTGGTGCACCAGCTGGTGTTTATCACGCCGAGTGGGACGGCACGGCTGAGATGATTTGGAATAGCGGAGTGGGAATTCTCGAGGAGGGCGTCAACAACGAAGGTCGCAACTACGCGTTACTCAACGTTGTCGAGGATCAGGAAATTTGGCTCGCTTTGGGAAACATGGATGTTAACGATCCGATCCGCGAAGTGAATTTATGGATGCCGGATTACAACGGTGAATCGTTTGTCGGCAACGATTGGCAACCCGGGCAGTCGGACTCTCCGTTCCATCCTTTGTTCCTCGATCGACTCGACCCATTCGACACATTGCGTTTCATGCAAACAGCGCAAACCAACACGAGTGAAATTGAAACCTGGGACGATCGCAAGCCCGTGAACTACGCCACGCAGTCGAGTGCGAATTGGTACGCCACTCAAAACGGTATCGCGCCCGAATACATGATCGAACTATCGAACGAGTTAGATGCCAATCCGTGGTTCAATATGCCACACGCTGCCGACGACGATTTCGTTCGCAACTTTGCAGAATTGGCTCGCGATACAGTCGACTCCGATTTAGACATTTACGTCGAGTGGTCGAATGAGGTGTGGAATTGGGCAGCAGGTTTCGATGCGTACCATTGGGTCAGCGATCAGATCGCTCTGCCCGAAAATGCTGGAACCGGTCGTTGGGAATTTGTTGCGGACGAGATTTCTCGCGACTTTGAGATTTGGACGGAAGTTTTCGCTGGCCAAGAAGACCGTCTAATTCGGACCGTCGGTGGTCAACTTGGGAATCCATGGATCGCGGAGCAAGTCTTGCAAAACATGAATGGCGATTTTGATGCGATCAGCCCAACGGCCTACGCTGGTTTAGGCGGCGTATTGCTCGACAATATGGATGCGGATACCACCGTCGATGAAGTCATCGACACACTACTGAATGTTAGTGTTCCATGGAGTCTCGGTGGCGTTACAGCGCACCGAGAAATGGCTGTCGACTACTCGCGCGCTTTGGGACGCGAGATCCAAGTGGTGAATTACGAAGGCGGGTCTCATCCCGCCGCTTGGAATCACCCCGCGACCGATGTCATTTACGAAGCTTCGCAAGACGAACGGATGGGCGAAGTTTACGACGCGCTGCTCAATGGACTCAGCGAAATTGGCGTCGACCTCTACGCACAATACGTTTTCACGGGTGCTGGCGAGCCATCTCCATGGGGCGATTTTGCCTTGCTTCACGAAATGGATGAGCCCTTGGAAACCTCTTACGAATATAGCGCTTTGATCGATTTCATCGAAGCGAATTCGACAAACGAGATTCCTCAAGTCGTCTCCATTGTTCCAAACGGCGGTTTGTCCAATCCCGACGATCTCGAAAAAGGTGATCAGCCGACATCGTGGCAGGATCAAAAGAGCACGCTGCACCAAATCGCCATCGAATTCAATGTGCCCGTCACCGCAACACTTAACGATTTCCAACTCACCAATCTCGGCGTAGATGCCGCGAATGAGGTCGATGTGATCGTTGCACTCGATTCTGCAAATCTCGTTGTCACTGGCAATACAGTTATCCTACAGCTTCCGACAGATTTGATCGCCGACGGAGTTTATCAGCTTCAGATTCAAGACAGCCTGCAAAGTACTGCTGGAATCGAACTCGATGGTAACGGCGACGGAGAAGCGGGTGGCAATTATTCAATCTCGGGCGACGTCGATAACGGACTCTTTCAAATCGAAGCCGATTGGAATGGCGACGGTGGTATCAGTGTGTTTGACTTTACAACATTCAGTTACTGGTTCGGTGAAGACACCAACATTGCACCGAGTTATGTGGATCTGAATGAAGACGGCGGTGTGAGCGTATTCGACTTCACCGGCTTCGCGCAACAGTTCGGTCTGTCAATTCATCCACAAACTTCTCTCGCCGTGCGAAGCGTGTTTGCTTCTATTCCAATCGGCGAACCAACATCGGAGAGCTCGGTCCGAACGCGAATCCAAGTCGCAGCAAACGATGTCGCGTTGCAAGAACTCTTGCGAGAATGGACAACGCCTGCAGACGTGCGTGGAATGATGGAGTAGGGAGTAGAAGCCTGAATGGCCATGTAATCATCTCGCAATGTGTAAACTCACTGGGCGAGACATGGCCTATCGTAGTCGCGAATCAAAATTTCGTTGGCCACAGATGAAACACCGATTGACACAGATGGATTTCAACCATTCATGATCGTGTTCGATCTGTGGCCAACTAAACTCGTGTCACGTTTCGCCTTCAATTGCAAGAGAATGTGGGTAATGGTCGGGCAATGGAAGTAATGGGGCAGGGGGGAGTGATCGAGTCGGTGGTCTCCTCCTTTTTCTTTTTCTGCCGCCCTTTGCGACTCGGCTTCGTCCGTGTCCGCGCGGTTTAGTTCTTCCCCACTTTCAGATCCAAAGCGGAACCAGAGCATCTCGCCAAAGGGTTTATTGAGTGATATAAATAGAACTCGATATTTTCGCAGTGCAAAAGGAGATTGTAATGGTCCGAGTTGGAATTGCTGGCGTGGGTTTTATGGGTTGGATTCACTACCTTTCTTATCAACGTACGGAAGGTATTGAGTTGGCCGCCATCTGCACTCGCAATGCCGCAAAACTTGCGGGCGATTGGACCAGCATTAAGGGGAACTTTGGTCCTCCTGGCGAGAAAGTGGATGTCAGTCAATTGAGCTGCTATGACAACATCGACGCCCTCTTGGCTGACGAATCCATCGATGTCATCGATGTTTGCTTGCCGCCCAACTTGCATGCCGATGTAACGTGCAAGGCATTTGCTGCAGGCAAACATGTCTTCTGCGAAAAGCCAATCGCTTTGAATCAGGCCGAATGCGACCAAATGATGGCGGCTGCTCAAAACTCTGGCAAGCAATTGTTGATTGGACACATCTTGCCGCTACTGCCCGAGTACGCACACGCCTTGGAAGTGATTCGAAGTGGTCAATACGGAAAAGTGATCGGCGGTAGCTTCAAACGAGTCATCTCCGATCCAACTTGGATTGAAGGATTCTACGATCCAGCCATCGTCGGTGGACCGCTGGTCGATCTACACATTCACGACGCACATTTCATTCGCATACTGTTTGGTATGCCCAAATCCGTTTCGAGCCAAGGACGGATGCGCGGCGATGTGGTGGAATACTGCAATACAATGTTCGAATTTGAAGATTCATCGCTCGCAGTCAGCGCCACTTGCGGAGTGATCAACCAACAAGGTCGCCCGTTCACTCACGGTTTTGAAATCCATCTAGAGAAAGCGACTTTACAATACGAACTTGCAGTTGTCGGCGACACGGGCGAAACACTCATCCCGCTGACTATTTACGATGACAATGGCGAAGTGATCCGACCCGACCTCGGCGATGGCGATATGGAAAAGGCATTCGATCGAGAAATTGCCGAAGTCCTCTCTGCCATTGCGAACAACAAACCTTCAAACGTGCTGTCTGGCGACTTAGCAGCCGATGCCCTCCGCATGTGCGACGCTCAAACAGAATCAGTGCGAGATCGAAAATCCGTCGCCATTTAATTGCGGTTCCCGGTTAGCTTCCCACTTATTTGCGACTCGTTAATTGCGTTTATCTCGCTATGCCAAATATGCTCGAAGGACTCATGTGCTTTGCATTCGCAGCGCTGGCGTTTAGTCTCGCCGGCACTGCGATTTTGGGAATCGCATGCTTTGCAACCAACCGTTTGTTCGAAGTCGGACAAATTGAAAACGAAGAAACTACCAGCGTCGAGACTCCTCAATCCGAAATTGAAAAAAACGAGTCGTTCGATTCCAGTAACCCCTATTCAGTAGCGTCGAGTGGCTCAACTTCCACCATTTCTCGTCGAATTTATCCGGTGGTGCCCTCAAAGCTAGCTTTGTTTTTAATCGAGTTAGTGTCCTTTGCCGCTTTCGTTGCCTTAGCGTGGCTTGGCACAGCAGCGGTTCAGAGCACTTTGATGCATGGCAATTGGTCGCGATACATGAATTACACACCAACAATCGTGTTATGTGCGTGTTGGCTTGGAACATGTGGGCTGAAAGGGGCTCTGCTTTCAAGGTATTTTGACGGAACAAGTTGGAAAATTGTGACCACAATCGTTATTGACCAGGCCATTTGGGTGGTTTCAGTGATCCTGTTGTATGTCGTAGTTATCGTTGCCGTTATCGCCTTCGGCTGGATTGCAGGTGGTTTTGACTTCTTGGAATGAATGGTTAGCCAGTTCGCCCAGTTTTCATTGCCTTAAGACAGCGGTGTGCCTAAACTAGTGTTGATCGCAATAAGCGAGTATTCATTTGTGATCAACCCGAAAACTGAACTGGCTCTATCCGTTCTGACCAGCGAGCATGTGTGGTTGAGATATCGGCCAGAAGTCTGGCGAGATCTGCTACGAAGAACTTGATTGGTCGAACAACTGATTGGATATCAAGATTCCAATTGGAAAAATAACAAGCGCAACTCCTTAGATTAAGGACAGAGGTGAGGCAACTGCCAATGGCAGTCACACCGTCCTTTTACGTCAAGGGGCTTTGCATGATTCAGCTGAAGCACCGCGTAACGGGTGCGGTTTTGATACGGTTCGACCGTGACAGCCTCACTAATATTTCTGTACGTGGAGAGAAGCTTGCAGGTTGTGATCTATCGGGCCAAGACCTCAAGGGAGCGACTTTCAGCTACTGCGACATGCGAAATGTCGATTTATCCGGAGCCAATTTATCGGATGCGAACTTTCGTCACAGCGATTTAGCTGGAGCGAACCTGGATGGTGCAAACCTGCGGAATGCTAACTTGTCCGATGCCGACCTCGTTGGCTGCTCTCTCAAAGGGGCCGACCTTACCGAAGCCGACCTCACTCAAGCTCGTTTGACTGGCGCCGATCTTTCCGAGTGTAATCTGACTTCGGCGAACTTGGAAAAGGCGGATGTGCGAGCGACGTTGCGGCGAGCGATTCTAGTCCAAGCCAACTTGCGCCGCGCCAATCTAATGGGAGCAGTCTTGATTGGCGCCAATCTTCAGAACGCAAACCTTACTGGTGCTAACACGGCAGAAATTCAGCTGCTCGGCGCCAATCTCGACGGGGCGCGCCAAGCGGACGGGCGGCCATTCGGCGAAATCGCGAGTCGCGATTCAAAAAAACGATGGTGGCGGTTCTGGGAATAAGCGTGTTTTTTTCTTGGGCTTCCAGGAATTCGATTGGCAGATTAAGAGCAAGATTAGGATTAAGAGAAGAGAATTGTTCGAGAGTAATTAGCCCATTCTTGCTTCTTACTCTTCCTCTTAATCTTTATCTCCCGCTGAGTTAACCGCAGCAAATAACGTCGCTGCGCGAGCGCACTAGTTCGATTGGGACTCACGTAATATTCCGTTACTCCGATTTCACCAACATTGGGCATTTGACTCTGCGGTCCTCAAATCGCTGCACGCGAAATGATTGGGACCGCCTGCCAAATACCCGTGACGTCTGTCTTGAGTTACACGAATTTCTGCGTAGTGCTAGCGATCCCAAAGCTCTGGTTCAGAGCTAATGCTAAGTAGAGTCACCGCAACCGTTAAAGCTTAACAGTGGGGCGAATAATTCATGGGAATACGATGGCGTGGCCGTTAAACGACACCGATACGAACTTAAGTATCGGTTTTTCCGATTAATAGGATTATGAACCCACCCACTTCCAAAGGTCGAACCATGAATTGGCGACTTCTCGTTGGAATAGGTTGTTCACTGGCACTCTCCATGACAGTGAAGGGCCAAACGGTAATCCGCGCCCCCGACGATGCCGTCGATGCCGTCTTAGTTAACGTCGCCAATGCGCAAGACGTTGACGAGGTTGCACCGGGACCTTTGATCGACGACGAAGAAGATGATTTCGAAAAATTATTGGACCTCGATATCGATCAGCTTTCGCGGCAGTCTGTTGCGCCAGCGCTCCAGCAAATCGTCTCGTCTGTCTCGCGACAAGAGAGCACAGTTGCTCGATCGCCTGCGGCCGTCTTTGTAATTACCTCCGAGATGATTCGTCGCTCCGGTTATCGAAGTGTACCCGAGTTGCTGCGGATGGCGCCCGGCGTTCAAGTTGCTCGCATCGATGCCAACAAATGGGCGATCAGCATTCGCGGATACAACAATCGCTTTTCCAATAAGTTGCTCGTTCAAATCGACGGCCGCAGCGTTTACACACCTTTATACGGCGGGGTGTACTGGGATGTTCAAGACTTAATGTTGGAAGACATCGAACGCATCGAAGTTATTCGCGGTCGTGGTGCAACGGTATGGGGATCGAATGCAGTCAACGGCGTAATCAACGTCATCACAAAAAGTAGTTACGATACTGTTGGCTTGCTTTTCAATGGTGGTGGCGGCAAGGAGCAGAACGGATTTACGAGTGGACGAGCTGGCGGACGGGTGGGTGACAATCTTCACTGGCGTGTCTACGGCAAATATCTGGATCACGATGAATTCTATTCTCAATCGGGAGTCCAAGACGGCTACCGACAATCTCGGGCTGGTTTTCGAGCCGAGTGGGATCCGACTTGCTGCGACACTGTGACGTTCCAGGGCGACATCTATGATGGAACGTCCGGACAACAACTCGTAACGCCCCTTCCCGGTGCTCCCTTTTTCCAATTAGCCAATACCGCAGATGTTGTGCGAGGCGGAAACGGTTTAATTCGCTGGACCCACGAACTTGGCGATGAATCCGAATTCGCAATCCAAACGTATTTTGACCGCACTGAGCGCGACGCGTTCAACTTGTCGGAAGACCGCAATACCTTTGACGTCGATTTCCAGCACCGTTTTCGGCTCAACGAAAACCACCGGGTCATCTATGGAGCAGGGTATCGAACGAGCGAAGACCAATTAGTCAACGATGGCTTCGTCCTCAATATTCAACCCGATCAACGAACGTTAAATGTTGTCAGTTATTTTGTCCAAGATGAAATCGAGCTCGTCGACGACGAATTGTTTTTCACTGTTGGCTCCAAATTTGAACATAACGACTTCACGAATTTCGAGTTCCAGCCTAGCGGCCGCGTCGTTTGGAATCCCAATCAACGGGAAGCGTATTGGGCTGCTATTTCGCGAGCTGTGCGAAGTCCAACTCGAATCGATGACGATTTGTTTATCCGAGCGGTGGGTGGCATTGAAGTCATCGGAAACCGCAACTTTGAATCCGAAGACTTATTGGCCTACGAAATTGGCTACCGCGCCCAGCCGCGCCCAGCCGCGCGAAGATCTGTCCTTCGACATCGCAGGATTTTACCATCAACTGAACGATGTCAGTGCGGCGATTCCGCTGAGCATGACTCAAGTTCAATTGATCAACGGCGGCGATGGCCAAGCTTATGGAGTCGAGCTCTCCGCGAATTATCAAATCAATCCTTGCTGGAAGATATTTGCCAATTACAGTTTTCAGCGTATAGACATTCAAACCCTCCCCGGCACAATCGTATCCCAAAGTCCCGAAGGCACGACACCGCACAACCAATTCTATTTTGGCTGTCGGGGCAACTCGCTGAAGATGTCGAGTTGGACTTGATGCTGCGATACGGAGACAACCTGAATACATTGAATATTCCCAGCTATCTCGAATTAGACGCCCGCATTGGCTGGCAAGTAACATGCGATCTGGAACTAGCAGTGATCGGTCGCAACCTGCTTGACAATCACCATCCCGAGTTCGCCGACAGCCCATTTACAGGCGGCATAGCGACGGAAGTTGAGCGAAGTGTTTTGGCATGGCCACGTGGCGATACTAGACTCGCAGCCGAAGTTTAGATTTCCAATCGCACAACAATGATAGAGTCGCTCGAGATGGACATGTTAAAATTGAAACGAATTCAATGGCAAAGATGGAGCCGGTACGTTTGGCTTGCAATCTTCGCGCTATTTGCAATGGGAATGGTTCCAAGCGAAGCTCGAGCCCAATCGAGCAAAGAATACAAACTAAAACTAGCGTTCCTTTACAACTTTACAAAATACGTAACCTTTCCCGCCGAGGCATTTAAGACAGACCAATCAGCATTTGTCATTGGGATTGTCGGTACGGATCCATTTGGAGCCAATCTCGATCGCTTGGCAAAGAAGCGGCCCGCCCAGGGGCGCCGCATTGAGGTACTGAGACTTTTAACGACAGACGATTTCTCCAGTTGTCATATTCTCTTTATCGCAAAAAGCATTTCGCTTATCGAAACAGACAAGATAATTTCAGCGAGTGAAAGCTTTCCAACATTGATTGTTGGCAACGACGAAGGCATTGCCATCCGAGGTGGCGTTATCAACTTCTACCTGAAGTCGAACGAAACGCTCGGAATGGAGATCAACCCAAAAGCGGCTAGAAAAAGGCTGCTTACTATTAACGCAAAACTACTGAGCTTAGCGAGAATCGTCGAAACTCAATAGACAAACCGCATTAAGAAAAAGTTACGCATGTCTGCATCGAATCGATTCATTTTTGCACTGGTAATCGTTGCCATTTTCGCCACATTTGTTGGCGCAATTGGCTTCGTTCGACAGGCATGGATCAATGAAATTGCACTCCACCAAGACAAGTTAACTGCAATTGGTGCAAGTACAGCCTTCAATGCTGCCGCCGCGATCGAGTTTCAACAAACAGACGCAGCTCAATACCTTCTCGATGAACTCGACCATTTCCCACAAGTAGCTGCTGCAACACTATTCGACATCGCTGGCAATCCTGTGGCCACTCACGCAAGATCAAACACCGCAGAAGAATTCACAGTACCATCAACGTATGGCCCTCGCATGACAGAAAACGGCATTGTGGAAGTGGCAATCCCCGTCCGGTCGAACAAAGACATCGTCGGGATCATGGTGTTGCGAGGACAACAACCGTCGTTCTTCTCAGTCTTGCAACAGTTTAGCGTTCCATTGTTGGGGATGGTCTTAGTGCTCTGTCTAGGGACTTTGACAATTGGACAACAATATCAAAACCGAATCGTCGCTCAAAGCGATGCTCTGGCTGACACGCTTCGACGGTTGGCTGACGAGCCAGACACATCGGAACGGATACTGCTGAGTAGCGACGACGAGTTCGCAGAAGTGTCGTACGAACTAAACCGTCTCCTCGAGAAACTCGATTACAGCAATCAGGACCCGCATGTAATGGCTGGGGCGCCAGCAATGCTGGGCGTTTTGTATCTAAACGACGAAGGCGGAGTCGATTTCTGCGACATTGGTGCAACGGCAATTCTAGGGAGTTCAAGTTCCAAGGTTGTCGGCAAACACTTGGCGGAATTCTTGAGTCCACTCGACGGCTCGATGATCGAGAGAATATTGCGAGACGTAACGCGCACAGGAAAGGCGATCTCATTCCGAGCGTCGGTAACGACCGCCATGGGAAGCACCACGCCCCTGCACGTTTCGATTCGCAGTTTGTCAGTACAAGATCGAATCGTCTTCCATTTGGCGATGACCGATTTGTATCCATCGACGAAAACGGATTCAACGCCTACAGATCGGACTCAACTAGGCGTCCAATCCGAGAAATTCCGCAGGGACATCGCGTAAGATTTCTTCGGCGCTGGTTACTCCCGCAGCCACTTTCAATAGCGCACCTCGCCGAAACTCGATCATTCCAGCTTCCACTGCCGCAGACTCGATCACATGTGGCTCGGCAGATTGAGCAACTAACTGGCGAATCTGCTTGTTGACGGGCATGACTTCAAACAGCCCCGAAAGCCCGTTGAATCCGTCGCCCTCTTTCGCCTCTCCCGGTCCGAATATCTGACTCCCCTCACCGTCAGCTAACAGAGTTTGCACGGAGTCAAAAGTGTGCGGCGCTCGAGTGATGTCGTAGGCCACGCGAGACGCGGGATCGAGTTTTCTAATG
>Ga0115002_10005905_pt1 | contig 14287 bp, 16 predicted proteins | sample ArcticOcean_MG_C_8_FD_89576 | JGI IMG/M metagenome (GOLD analysis project Ga0115002, IMG submission 89576) | Marine microbial communities from western Arctic Ocean - ArcticOcean_MG_CB11_86 | ecosystem: Environmental > Aquatic > Marine > Oceanic | place: Arctic Ocean: Canada Basin | collected... | reverse complement strand
GTAGCCATAGCCAAAATCGATGCCCAGATCGACTTCATCGACCGTTGCGCCCCCGTACGCCAGCTTCTGCGCGACCTCTTCGATGATCAGGCGCGTCTCGGCGTCTGACTCTTCGGAGAACCAGCCTCGGATCAACCCGATGCGAGGGGCCTCAGCGTTCCGCATCGCGCCAAGGTAGTCATCGACCGGGGCGAGGGCGCAGTCAGGGTCGGCGGGGTCATATCCGGCGAGCACGGACAGCAGCGTGGCGGCATCTGAAACGCTTCGCGCTAGCACGCCGACGTGGTCAAACGATTGTGCGTGGGGGATAACGCCCAGCCTGCTAATCCGGCCAAACGTTGGCTTGAAGCCCACGACACCGTTGTAGGAGGCTGGTCGTAGGATCGAGCCGACGGTCTGCGAGCCGAACGCCCATGGCACCATACGGGATGCGACAGCTACTCCGGAGCCTGTACTCGACCCGCCGGCGGTGTGCTCAACGTTCCACGGGTTCTTGCTGGGTGCCGGGTCGCCCGCAGCGAATTCAGTGGTGTGGGCCTTGCCCATCAGCACTGCGCCCGCGCGCTTCACGATAGCAACCGGTGACGAATCCTGCTCGGGCACCCGATCAGTCCACATTTTAGAACCAGCCGCTGTCCGAATCCCTGCCGTGTCGAAGATGTCCTTCGCGCCGTACGGGATGCCGTGGAGTGGGCTCTTGGGGCCGGAAGTGGCGATCTCTCGTTCAGCTTGGCGAGCTGATTCCAAAGCGAGCTCAGGCGTAAGCGTCGCCCAAGCGAGCAACTTTGGGTCGAGTTCTTCGATGCGCGCGAGGCACGACCCAACCAACTCTACGGGAGAGAGGTCTCTCGTGCGAATCGCGTCCGCAGCCGGCGTCAGGGACAGTTCGTAAGGGTGCGACATGGCTCACTCCAGCCGTGGGAGTTAGCGGGTGCGCTTGGTGAAGCCGAACCGGATCTTGAGACCATTGCGCTTTGGCTCCACTTGGTTCACTCGCGCGACGAACTCGGCAGTCGTCTCTTGCTTCTTTTCCTTCTTAACGGGCTTCGAGGCGGCCATGAGTCTCCCTCAGATCCAAACTTCGCTCAGTATACCAGGAAGGGAGCCACAGTCACGCGAAGGCCCTCGCGGCAGCGGGTCTCACGGCCGTTGGAGGGGTCTTAGATATGGCCTGCGTCGTTCCAAGTCATCAACGCAGGCGCCCCACCATCTTGAAGTACGATCGAGACGCTGGCAGGGAGTAGGCCCCGGAGCTGCCAGAACGTATCTTCAGGCAAGCCCAGAATGTTCACCGCCAACGCCCGGAGCGAGCCTCCGTGCGCGACTATCAACACGTCGTCGTTCGCGTGCCGCTCACTCAACATGCTCGCGAACCTCCCGGTGCGAGCCAACACCTGGCGGAAAGATTCGCCTTTCGGCGGTGCAAAGTCGAGATCACGAACGAACTTGCGGTCGCCCATGCGTCCGTCCATGTCGCGGATCTCAGACCACGTCATCCCCTCGAAAAGGCCGTATGCCACTTCACGGAGGTCAGCATGCGTCTCGACCTCAGGAGGCTGCGCCGATTGTGCACCAAGGATGATCCGTGCGGTTTCCTGGGTGCGCCCTAGGTCACTGGCATAAACCGCAGCAAACCGCACGTCTGCGAGGCGGCGACCCGTTAGGGCAGCCTCACGACGCCCTGTCTCATGCAGAGGGATGTCAGACTGCCCCTGGATCCGCTCTTCAGCGTTCCAGTGAGTCTCACCGTGGCGTACGAGGTACCAGCGAGCCATGCGCGATCAGTTCGTCGGGCGTGGCGGGGGGCCAAAGTTCTCGGTTACCGCATCTTCGCCAGACCACCAATCGGTGATCGAATCCAGCTCGGTGCGCTCCTCCGCCGTCAGCCGCCAGTCGGCACCGGAAGCATTCGCGGCGACGTGCTCGGGCTTATCAAACCCGCACAGCGTGACTCCAACCTCAGGGTGCGAGAGAACCCACGCCAGCGCCAACTCAACCACGGTGTGCCCGTGTTCACCGGCGAACGACTCAAGTTTCAGCACTAGGTCGTCGACCCGCCCAGACCGCAAACGTGTGACGATGCCGGTCGGAACCTTGTCCGCGCGGCTCCCGGCAGGCGGTGCTTCGCCCGGTCGGTAGGTCCCAGTTAGCCATCCCCCACCCAGCGGGAAATAGGGGATTAGCGAGACCTCGTACTTGCGGCAGAACGGGAGCAGCTCCAGCTCAACATGTCGGTATAGGAGGCTGAAGTGGTTCTGGGTGGACTGGAAGCGAGCGAGGCCCTTTGCTTCCGCAGTCACCACCTGCTCGTGGATCCTCCAGGACGCGGTATTACAGTTGCCTATGTAGCGGACCTTGCCCTGGTCAACCAGCTCGTTCAGCGGCCCCATAAGCTCTTCGTGCGGCAGGTCAGGCGTCGCATAGTGCACCTGAAAGAGGTCGATGTGGTCCGTCTTGAGCTTGCGGAGGGCCTCCTCGCAGCGCGCGAAGATACGCTCCCGTGGCGTCTGTCCGTCTAGGTTCTTCAGGTTGAACTTCGTCGAGAGGTAGATTGCATCACGCTTGCCTTCAAGCGCCACGCCCAGCAGGTCCTCGCTCTGCCCTTGTCCATAAACGTCAGACGTATCGAAGAAGTTGATGCCATGCTCCAACGCGGCGTTGATGACCGCAGTTGTCTCATCCTGACCGAGCAACGGTGGGCCAAATGGGTAGCCCCCGACGCCGATGGCGGAAACGCGCATGTCCGTCTGACCAAGCTGCCGGTACTCCATGGTTACTCTCCACTCGTTGACCCTGGGAATACCAGGGACTTGATAACGACCGGCACCGACCCCGACGAGGGCAGGATCTCTCCGATATCAATATAGTCGAACTCCCGCAAGTCGATCCCGTCGATCGAAACCACCGGCTCGCCAACTTTGAGCTCTTCGCGTAGGTGCAAGCCGATCAGGCCCCCTACATCGCCGTCGCTGACCAGCACCAGCGGATTCCCCCTAGCTAGGTTCGCTTTGAGTGCGAGGATCAGTCCTTTGCAGAACGCGTCCAATCGCCAAAAGGTGGCGGAACCACCCCAGTGGAATCCGATCGCGATGGGGTCATCGGAATCTAGGAGGTCCAAACGGGTCATCCCTGTCTGCACGGCTTGCGCGATTACGTCGGGATCAAGCTCATCCAACTCCAGGTCGAACTCAGGGGCGACCACGGGGATGTTGCGAATGGGAACGATGTCCTCGGGCGCAACGAAAATAGTGCTACCAGAAACTTGGACCGTGTACTGGGATGCGCCAATCACGGTCGCGCGGATGCCAGCCTCAGGAACCATGAGCATGGCACCCAACTCCCCGATTCGAGCCTTGATCTTGCGGCCGAGCACTGCGCCCAAGTCACCGAACGAACGTTGCTCATGGCCGTAGATGAATTCAGATACGCCACCCGAGAAGATCACGGAATCGACCTTGCCTCTGTACTCCAGCGGCGGTAAGCGCAGTAGCGACTTGGCTTCATCAGTCATGTCCTGGAGCAGCACGACTTCCACGAGCTTGTCGATCATGTGGTCCGCGATGGTCTCCATCTCGCTCTCTGAGAGCAGGCCGTCGAGCTGGACGTTGAGGCCGGCCTTGTTAGCGAAGAAGCGACCCGCCTCCTCGATCCGCGTGATGACGCCACGTTCGTCCGTCGCAAGCAAGCGTGCGCCCACGTCAATCGCGGTCACCTCCAGCACCTTGCCCGCTTGGCAGATAGCCACCTTGCACGTGCCGCCACCGATGTCGATGTTCATCACGGTGTCAGCGCGCGCCCTGCCCGATTGGCCCACGGCTCCCGAGCCGTGGGCTGCCATCGTTGCTTCCAGGCCATCCCCTGCGCTAACGGCAACGAACTTGCCTGCCTCCTGCGCGAACAACTCACCGATGGCGCGCGCATTGCTGCGCCGTACGGCTACGCCCGTGAGGATCAGCGCGCCCGTATCCACCGCGCTCCGCTGCAACTTCGCCTCGTTGTACTGACGATCAATGAACTTACCGAGCGCGTCAGCGTCAATGGTCGTGCCGTCGTCGACGTAGGGAGTCAGGAGGATCTCGGACTCGCGAAGCACCGTCCGTCTAACGATCACGTATCGTGTGTTCTGGCGCTCAAGCTCCAGTTTGGAGAAAACGAGGTGTGACGTTGAAGACCCGATATCCACACCAACGCTGGTCAGCTGGATCTCGTCTTCTTCGGTGATGTGTCGTCCGGCGCCGGAGAATCCGGCCTGTTCATGCGTTTGTGTCATCGTCATTCACGAACACCTAGATCCATATCGAACCTGATGCCCTCTTTCGCTAGCGATGCTGAATACGGGGCAACCTGAGTTTAGGTACGCCTCACCAGCAGTGCAACCGAGTGCGGCTGGTGGGTCGTGATTACGTGCACCAGCGCTAGTTCGCCCTCATTCCCGACATACTCAGCCGCGCGCTGGATGGCAGGCTGCACGTCTTCAGCTTTCTCAATCAGCCCGTCAGAGTGGACGCCAAAACCCCGTGCCCCGGTCGCGAAGTCCACGTTGGGAGTATTGGTGTCGATGCCCAGGGCTTGCAGCATATCGACGACAACGTCAGAACCGCATCCTGCGCTGCGGTTCTGCGGTCAACCGGTTGTGAGATTCTCCACGGATCGATTGGTGGTGCGGGCGGGGTTCTACATCGCGGGCTTGAATCGCGCGGCTAGGCGATTACATCGCAAAGGGCCGCCCCTCTCGGAGCGGCCCGCAGAAGTACTAGGTGACGGCTAACTACTCGAGAATCGCCTCGACGCTGAGCTCGACGTTACCCTTGAGCGCGCTGGAGATCGGGCACCCGTCCTTGGCGGCTTCAGCGGCGGCGGAGAAACCTGCGGCATCGAGACCCGGGACCTGACCCACGACCTTGAGCGCGCTGGAGGCAATCTTCCACCCACCGTCGATCTTGTCGAACGTTACCGTAGCGTCAACCTCAAGCTTGGAGGGCGGGGTGCCGCCACCGCCGAGCCCTGCTGAAAGCGCCATGGAGAAGCATGACGCGTGGGCTGAGGCGACCAACTCTTCCGGGCTGGTCTTGCCGCCGGACTGCTCAGTCCGGGCGACCCATGAAACGGGGAGCTCGGAGAATGCGTTGGATGAGGTGGCGCTGACCACTCCACTACCTTCGGTGAGGCTTCCTGACCATGTTGCGTGTGCTGTACGAATCGCTGCCATATGAAATCTCCTCGGAATGGTGATGAACCGGCAGGGGCCGGTGAAATAGAAATGCCCCCGCCTTGCGGGGCGGGGGCATTGTATCGGTTGAGGTCTAGTGGCCTACGCTGTGACCATGGTGTAAGCAGGGTTGCGCATCACCCGCCCGGGGAGAGCGCCGCTGTGCACGCCGTTCTCCAGCAATATCTGACCGTTGACGATGGTGAAATCCACCCCAGTTGCGCGTTGGGCCAAGCGCATCATCCCCGCAGGGAGGTCGTGGACCTCCTCGGGCTCCTCCGCGGCGATGGTCGCCAGGTCGAAGATGGTGATATCCGCAGCCATCCCCTGCCACAGCAAACCACGGTCGTGCATGCCGTACAGCGATGCCTGCATGAACGTCAGCTTGCGGATCGCCTCCTCAAGCGTGAGCACTCCCTCGTCGCGAACCCAGTGGCCGAGGACGATGCTGGAGTAACCGTACCCCGCCTCGAAAACAACGTGAGCACCCGCGTCCGACAAACCGATGACCGTGTACGGGCTCTGCAACATCGTGGCCATGGCTCCGTCGTCACCACCAGACTGGGAGTTACGGAAGCTCGTGTTCAGGTCTTCTTCGATCGCCAGGTCCAGAAGCGCGTCCACCGGGTGCTTACCCTGCGCCTCCGCGATTGCCGCGATGCTCTTGCCTTGTAAGTCCTTGTTCTGTTCCAGCGCCGTGCGCGTCACGAACACGCGATCCCACATGATGCCGAACGCCGTCGGAGGCAGGTCGATGCCCTCTGACTCGCTGCGCATCTTCTCCCGGTTCGCCGGATCATTGAACGCCGCTACCTTCTCCGTCGGCTCCAACAGCATCAGCGGTTGCCACGTAGGCAGCCGATCGAATATCTGACCGTTACGCATCGTGAATCGAACCGCCTGGGGGCGTGGGTTGATGACCGGGTAAACCTGCCGCCCTTCGCGTACACGTTCTTCGACGATGTCCAGGTGCTCACGCCACTGGTTGGGCACGTTCTGGTTGTACGTGATCTGGTTGTAGACCACCGGGCGTCCACTGATATCGCCCATCTTGGTGGCGAAGCCTTCTCTGATCTCATGTGGGTACGCGGATCCGCATTGCAGAACACCCGAGGACAGCCCTTGAAGCGCGGAGCAGAGCGCGTATATCTCTTCGAAGGGCGCAACGATGCCCGGTATCTTACGACCCAGCAGGTCCAGGTGCCCACGGTTACGGTCGAACGACAATCCGACCGCCCCTGAGCGGATGCCGTCGCGCACGATGGCCTTCATGGCCTCGATCTCTTCATCGGTGGCCTGCTCCCGCTCGCGTGCGTCGTCGCCCATGACGTACTGGCGAATCGCGGAATGGCCCATCATCACGCCGACGTTGACCCCGAGCTGGCGGTCGATCTTGTCCAGGTACTCGGGGAACGTCTCCCAGTCCCACTCGACACCCGCATTGAGGCTCTCCATCGGGATGGCCTCCACGCGCGACAGCATCATGGCGAGGCTTTCGTGGTCGTCGGGGCGCACCGGAGCGAGGCCCAACGAGCAGTTGCCGAAAATAACCGTCGTCACTCCATGATGCGGTGAGTACGTGCACAGCGGGTCCCACGTGACCTGCGCGTCGAAGTGGCAGTGGTTATCGATGAATCCGGGAGCCACCACGCGCCCCTCGGCGTTGATCACACGCTCGGCAGGCCCGTGCAATCGACCCACCTCTGCAATCTTCCCGTCCTTGATGCCTACGTCGCCGTAATAGGCGGGCATCCCTGACCCATCTACAATCATGCCGCCCTTGATAAGTAGGTCGTACATCGCTGTTTCCTCTCTGAAGTAACGAAAGTGTTAGCACCGTAGGCCGCATCCAACGGTGTGTCAAGAACGCCCGAGTGCGTCCTGTCTGCGGGCTTCCGCGCGTGTGTCTCGTCCAAGCATGGCCATCAAGCCCGCCGCGACCACCAGCGCGGCGACGACCGTAACGAACCCTGTTTTGAATCCGTGGGCGTCGGCGATCGTTCCAATAACCAGTGGGCCGGTGATCTGGCCCACGTTGGTGAACAACAGCCACATGCCTAGGAACGCACCACGCTTCTCGGCAGGTGCCTGGTCCATGGCGTAAACCTGCAAAGAGCCTTGCCCGAGCGACTCCGCAAACCCGAAGACCGTGACCGCCAACAATGCCGTGGCCAGGTCCCCCGTGAGTGCCATGAAGTACGTTCCCAGTGCCGTGGCCAAAAGGCCAACAATCAGCGGCCACTTCCGGCCAAAGCGGTCTACCGCCATGCCGCTCGGCACCGAACTCAGCAGTCCGAACAGGCCGGCCACCGCGATCAGGTTCCCAATCTGCATCTGGCTGAGGTCGGCAACAAGCCCAGCCTGCGGAGGGAACAAGGTCCGGAACACGCCGGTGCCCCCGTTGACCAGCCCCAAAGCAACGGTCCCCAGGGCGAGCGACAAGAAGGCGCGGCTCCTGAACATGGACAGATCAGGTATCCGAGATTCACGCTCGCCGGCCGATTTCGGAGACCTGGCTGTAGCTGGTTCCCGCGTTTCCTTAATGAAGAACAACGCGACGAGGATGACCATGAGTTTGGTGAAAGCGATGAAGATGAAGACGTAGCGCAGGCCGAAAACAGCCGCGATCAGCCCTGCCACCGCAGGTCCCGCGAGATTGCCCATGCGGTTCGACACCTGCCGCGCAGCAATCGCTCGTCCCCGCGTACCGGTGCGCGTAGCGTCCGCCATCAGCACGTTTGAGCTCGTCATGTAAATGGCAATACCCGTGCCCGCCACGATCTCGAACGCGAGAAACTGCCAGTACTCCTGGACGAAAAAGTCCCCGGTAAGGGCGACGATGTGCAGTGAAGCGCCCAGCAACACGAACGGACGACGTCCGAAGCGGTCCGTTAGATACCCCGTGACGGGCCCGATGACGACGCGTGGGAGAGCACTCGCCGATGAGATAAGGGCGACAAGAAAGAACGTTCCACCAATCTCGTAAGCAAAGAGAGGCCGGACGAGCCACAGCCCGCCGGTTCCGAAGCTCCAGAAGAAGAAAGCCGAGAATACCGGCAGGGTTCTCCGGCTTAGAATCTCGCGGATCGCAGACCCGCTCGTTGGAGTGCTCAAAGCAGGCGGATGCTATCACTCCCATCGGTGTGGCCCTGGGTGTCTAACGTTGCCATCATCGGTGCCCTGATCGTGGGCCGGATGAGGTCGTAACTCCTCACCCACGCCTCGATGCATAACAACCCATGGTCCGTCTTGCTTGGAGCAGGGTTTTTTTTATCCTGCGCAAACCCTTGCCAGCCATGCCGCGAGGGCGCGTACACTTGCGACCATCGGAGGTGGCCCTTGGCTGCATTGATCATCGAAGGTCTCGTTTCCCACGCTCGCCCGCTCGACACCGAAGCCTTAGCGTCTTTGGCTGGCCAGGTTCCTGATGTATCAGCGCTAGCGGCGGATCGCGAAGGCGTGGCTGTTCAACTCGCGTCGGTGTTGGATGACGCCGGTCTCGCGGCCAACGCGCGGTTCATCACGATTCACGCAGAAGGCAACTACAGCGCGAGCGTTCCCCTAGAAGCGGTGAAGGATCACGCCATCCTTATCTATGGACTGGACGGCCAGGCGCTCCCCCACGACAAAGGCGGCCCGATACGCTTTTTCATCCCAGACGTCGCCGCCTGTCAGACCGACGAGGTAGACCAGTGCGCGAACGTGAAGTACGTGGAGCGCATAGTCCTCTCGGCCGAGCTTGGGCAGGACACTCGACCGAAGACCCCAAAGCAACACGTGGATATCCACGTTGAAGAGAAACGATAGGAGGCTCACCCCATGGAGGGATTTCAGAAGGTCGCGCAACGGGGCGACATCACGGCAGGTAAGTTGACGCTCGTTGATGCACAAGGTGAAGCGGTCGTGCTCACGGAGCTGCTCGGCAAGGTCATCGCGTTCTCCAACATCTGCACGCACGAGGACTGCGATTTCGTGTTTGATGGATCGGACGGCGAAAGCGCACTAGAGGGCGATGAAGTGATCTGCGGCTGCCACGATAGCCGCTTCAGCGTGCTGGACGGCTCGGTGATGAATCCACCAGCCACGGAGCCCATCAGGATCTACGCGGTGCAGATCGACGGCAACGACGTGCTGGTAGGGCCTCGGTAGCCCCGGTGATGTAGAAACCAAAGAGGGCCACTAGGTATCTAGTGGCCCTCTTTGGTTCGAACGTTGCTGGAGGCTAGTCCCAACGTGACTTCGGATTCTCCTGAAGCACGCCGTCCACACACATCTCAACCTTCCCCTGCGGGAAACAGATGTGCCCGGCTATTCGGCCGCTCTCCGCGATCGGCTCTTCGTAGCACCATGCAACGAGCTCCGCTGTCTCGCCGCCAGCTTCTACGTGGTAGTAGCGAGCAGCACCTTTGTACGGCGATTTCATCACACGATCTGTATCGCGCAGCAGATCCATGCGGACATCAGATTTGGGTATGTAGTACCGGTGCGGCTGCCCGGTCTCGATCAACATGACCGCGCTGGTGGTGTCCGCTATCTTCTCTCCGTTGACCACTACCTCGACCCGGCGGGAGGTCTCTCGGGTATCGACGCGGGTGTACGGGTCTTTCGGCCCGATGAACACTTCCTCGTCTTCCTCGAACCATGCATCGGCCTTGTCCCAGTAGAACGCCACCAGTTCTGTAACCTCGACACAGTCGACGAACGGTTCCGGGTAGTTCCACATCACGTCCTCTGCGACCTTCTCACCGACCTTGACGCTCCAGTACCGGGCGTCTCCTTTGATCGGTCAGGTGGTGCTGCGGTCGGTCTCGACCATCAGATCCATGCGCACGTCTTCCATCGGGAAGTAGTAGACGGGTTGGTGTTTGGTCTCGAACATGATCTGCACACTGGTGCTGTCCGCGATGGCCTCGCCACCGAACATCACCCGTATGCGCTTGGGCGTGTTCTCCATGAACGCTAGGTGGTCATCGAGCCCCTTAGCGCCCGCTTCCAAAGCCCGAAAAGCTTGAGTCATGAAAATCTCCTCTCATCCAATCAGCCGATTAACCCAGCACCCCATCAGGTCTCATGACCATCTAGACCGCGCGGCGAGATGCTATCCGCATGCTACCAAAAGCGGTAGCATCGTACCCGCGCCTGGGGAACGACGTGCGTTTTGTCGAGCGACTCACATGGAACGATTGACATACGCCTGGTGCGCCTCTAATGTTCGGCAATCCTCGGTGCCGTGCTATTGCCGTGGTGCCGTTGGTCGTTCGGGATCTACAGGAACCAAGGAGACTGGTAATGAAGCTGCTACGTCTAAGCCTGATCACGGCGGTACTCGCCGTTGCAACGCTGCTCCTCGCCGCGTGTGGCAGCGATCCGACCGCTACTCCAAATCCGACCGCAACCCCTGCCCCAACGGCGACGCCGACGGCGACATTGGCTCCTGGCGTCCCGACGCCGACGCCTGCGCCGACCGCAACGCCTGCCCCACCGACACCCACGCCTTCACGTGACATGGATGCCTACTTTGACGGCAAGAACGTCAAGATAGTTGTTGGGTTCTCACCCGGTGGTGGGTACGACGCCTTCGCGCGATTGTTCGGAAAGTTCGCCCCTCGACACTTCCCTGGCACGCCAAAGTTCATCGTCCAGAACTTGGACGGGGCAGGCGGCGAGCGCATCTTCAAAGCGATCGACGGTGAGACCGACGGTTACTCAGTCGCGGTTTCTCACCCCCGTTTCTACAAGCGTGAGCTGCTAGGCACAGACGTTGAGTTTTTTGACCTTGCAACCATCAACATCCTTGGTACACCGGACGCGTCGGCAGTGACCACCGGCTACTTCGTGTTCCGCGACTTCGCCACGACTTGGGAAGAAGCAGTGGCTACTGGCCGGACCATGACCGCCGGCCAAACCGCAGTGGGTGACACCGGTGGAGTCGGCGTCGCGTTCGCCGAGGAGCTAGGTGGCCCGATGAAGCAGATCTCGGGATACGGCGGCACCTCTGAAATCGCAGCCGCATTCGACCGAGGAGAGATCGTGGGTACCTCTCGTGGCAATTACACTTCCGCTCCAACCTTGTTCCCTGAATGGATCTCCGAAAAGCGGATCGTTCCGCTGTTCACCTGGGGTGCGGATCCGGCCGACGATCCGCGGTTCGTGGAATATGTAACTCAAGAGTTGGGCGGAGTCGTTCCGGTTCACGTGTTCGAGGCGCTAGAGCAGGTGGGGATCACCGTGACCGAGGGCCAGAAGGCTGTCTTCAACCTCACGGAGACGGTGAACGACAAGCTCAGCAGGACCTTCATGCTGCCGGCCGGAGTCCCACAGGATCTGGTTGACGTTTGGACCAAGAGCTTCGCCGCCACGATCAGTGATCCTGATTTCGTTGCTGCGGCTGCCCTGCTGGGCCGCCCGGTGCAGTACGGCGGCCCCGAGTCCATCAAAGCAGCTCTCGATCTGGGGCGGGAGGCGCTAGTTGACCCCGCGCTCGCGAGGCTATTCGCGGACCTCGCTGGCGCCGAGTAGCGGCATCAAGGCAAGCGCTCTTCGCTAGAAAAAAAGGCCCCCTCCGTTGGCGGGGGCCTTTTCGTACCTAAGATATGGCTGTGAGGTATCGTATCCCGGACGCAGGAATGGCTAGAACAACGAACGTACAAGACCACTCTCGAAAAGTTCGTTGAGCGTGATCCTAATGTCGAGTGGTGGAAGCACAAGGGCGTAAGGCCACCTTCGAGTGGCACGAGGGCAGCTTGGTCTCGATCCCGCTGAACGCTTGGTACCAGGATTTCAACGCTAGTGGAACGAACCCGGTCAGTCACGAACTCGCACATCCGAGAATTCCCCGTCGGCACCCACAAGAAGGCTCACTAGCACACGACGGGCCCGCATTTGCCCATCATGAGCGGAGCCGGTTTCTCGTTGCCATGGAACGAACGTAACGGGGAAGACATGATGCATGCGGACTGGAACAAAGGCGGGATGGTGATCATCCCGAACGATGGGTTACGAGGACGAGCGGCGCGAGGTTCACGAGATATTCGAGGCTGAGGCCGCCGAACACGCGGTGACGTTCCAGATGAAGGCGTCCGTCCCCTACTGCACCGGCGACATCGGCCTCACCAGCGAACGGGATACTTAGGAATCATCTCCTGCGGTGTTGAATTAGGGGCGCTACGGGTGTAAGAAGGCAGTAGTCTTTTGCAAATGTCGCTGCGGGCTCGCCATCCGATGCCCGGGCAGACCGGTCGGATTGTGCGCTTCAGCAGCAAGTGAATGTAGGAGGACGACAAATGGTCAGTATCATCAGCTCACGTGGGGATCGCTCGCTCAGGGATCTAGTGGATCTCGAAAAGGGCACCGTCGCACGGGAGATTTACGTCAACGAATCGATCTACCAACAAGAGCTCGAGCAAATCTACACGCGAGCGTGGCTCTTCATTGGCCACGAGTCACAAGTGCCCAACCCGGGCGACTTCGTGATGTCGCGCATGGGTGAAGAGGAAGTTCTGCTGGTTCGCGACCGCAAGAGCAAACTCCACGTGTTCCTGAACACCTGTCGCCACCGCGGCATGAAGGTATGCCGCTACGACGACGGCAACACGCTGATCTTCACCTGCCCATTCCACGGGTGGAGCTACGACACAGATGGAGCTTTGATTGGGGTGCCCCATCACAAGGCGGCTTTCCACGAAGAGTTGATCAAAGCCGACTGGGGACTCCATGAAGTGGCGCAGATGTCCAACTACTATGGGTCCATCTGGGCGACCTGGGATGCCAAAGCTCCGTCGTTCGAGGACTACCTGGGAGTATTCGCTCCAACCATCCAATGGTGCTTCCAGAGCACGGATGGTGAGGACAATGGCGTTGAGGTGTTCAACCCTGCCACCAAGTGGCGTATCCCGACCAACTGGAAATTCCCCGGCTTCAGCTTCGATGGGGACAGCGCCCACGGGGCGATGACCCACCGCTCGGTCAACGTCGCCGCCATCGGCCCTCAAGGCGAGCTTGAAGGTGGTGGTCGTGGTGGCGTCAAGGCGCCGTTCCCCAAGACTTCTTACGAGATGATGGTGCCTGAGCTAGGTCACGGCGGCCACAACTATCTGTTTGAGAAACCAGGCGTCTCGGAGTACGCCGACACTTGGCAGACCGAACCCAAAGAGGTCGATGCTTACTACCGCGAAACGCGAGCTAAAAAGCAAGCGAAATACAAGGATATCTACCTGCACGGGGGCGACGGCGGGACGGCGCTGGTCTGGCCCAACGTGAACATCCAGCCTCACCGCATCTTGATCTGGCACCCCCACGGCGTAGGCGCGACCGAAAGTTGGAGGCAGTATCCCATCGACCGGAATGCACCGAAGGTGGTCAAGGACGCCCAACGTCGTTACATGATGCGCTACGGTGGTCCTACGGGCGTTACTGAGTCCGACGACATGGAAAACTGGAACTACGCATTCCCCGCTAGCTTGGGTACGATGGCGCAGCGCCTCCCCTACAACTTCCAGATGGGCCTTGGCCACGATTTCAAGGACGACCGTATGCCAGGGATGACTCTGAACTACCGCATCGCAGAGGAGAATCAGCGCGCGCGCCTGCGTCGTTGGGTGGAGTTCATGGAAGCGGGTAGCTGGGACGACCTCTACCCAGTCAATCCTAAGAAGAACACTGACAAGTAATAGCCTGCGGGCCAGCGGGAGAGAGGAGTGACCAATGACAACCGGGCGTGAAGGTTCCAACGCTGACGACCTGATCAACGTGAACAATACGGTGATCGTCACTAACCTACCGGAGGGGCAGAGGATCAAACTGCGCGACGGTTCCCTAGTCGAGGTTACGGCTAACCCCAGGGATGGGGCTTGGCTCTTTATCAAGTTCATCGAGTCGCCTGAGGACCCTTCGCTGGTGGGCACGGAAGACATGGTCTTCGCCACCGACGTTGTTGGCCTCGGCGACTAGCTGCGGGAGAAGAATCATGACCACCAACGCTACCGACGCGTCTATCGAGCGATTGCTGTTCGAACGGGAGATCGAGAAGTTCCTGTACCGCGAGGCGGAACTGCTCGACGACCGTCGGTACAACGATTG